>Ga0265338_10003349_pt1 | contig 22654 bp, 16 predicted proteins | sample 42126metaG_FD_193579 | JGI IMG/M metagenome (GOLD analysis project Ga0265338, IMG submission 193579) | Rhizosphere microbial communities from Carex aquatilis grown in University of Washington, Seatle, WA, United States - 4-21-26 metaG | ecosystem: Host-associated > Plants > Roots > Rhizosphere... | reverse complement strand
CGGATCTGCAGACCGTGCGTTGGAACACAGCTACCACCAGCACCACCTTCCTTCCGTATTCCGTGCGAGCAATCATCCTCGACTCTGCAAACAATGTATACGTCACGGGCACCGCTCCCACGAGTGGAGCTTACACGATGATCACCAAGCGCCTGAACAACGCCAACGGCGCGGTGGTGTGGACGTCGGCAAATTTTGTCGCGGAGAATTTGGGACTGGGGTTTTATCCGACTGGGATTCGGGCCAACGACGCGCTCTTTGGCGGCAATGCCCTGGCGTTGGACAGCACCGGTACGCTGTACGCCGTCGGCGGCGCCCAGGATGGTTCCGGCTACGTTGGGGGCGTCTTGGCACAATATAATGCCTCGACCGGCGCAGCCCAGTGGTCCCATGAGCTTACTGACAGCGACTTTGAAGGCACCATCGCCGACGTCGCCATCGACAACAACAACAACATTCATGCGGTGGGTCTTCTGGGCAACGGCCCCGGTGCGGGTCAATCCGTAATCTCTGTGTTCAATACCCTCGGCAATTTGTTGTGGACTACCAGCCCCCAATTCACCGCCGGTGTGGACAATGAAATGACGCATGTGGCTCTCGATAATAATAGCGGTGTCTATGTGATCGATGATGTTGTTAATAGTGCCATTCTCGCCAAATACACCGAGAGCGGCAGCGGCGGTGGCACGGTTCCCAACGGCACCTACAAGATCATCAATCTGAACAGCGCCCTGGCGATGGAGGCGTTCGGCCAGCACACCACCAACGGAACCCAGATTGATCAATGGGCTTACAACCACGGCGCCAACCAGCAGTGGGCCGTCACCAGCCTGGGCAACGGCCAATACTCGATTATCGAAACTCAATGCGGCCGGTCGCTGGACGTCTCCGGCTTCGGCACCGCGAATGGCACGAAGATCGATCTCTGGGATCACAACGGCGGCAGCAACCAGCAATTTTCGTTCACGGCCACGGCGAACGGTTATTACCGCATCACACCGGCGAACGCCACCGGGTCATGCATTGAAGGCGTCGGCTTATCCAAGGCCAACGGCACCCTAGTTGACTTGTGGCAGTACAACGGCGGCAACAACCAGCAATGGATCTTCCAGGCGCCGTAACCGACGAAGATCGGATCACTCCATGAACCTCGGCGGCCCGGCAGGGCACACGCTCTGCCGGGCGTTGTGGGGAATGCGGGCTTAACTTTTAACGAGCTGATTGCCTTTGCGTAAACGGGTCGGTTTCTGCTTGTAGCTGCTTCACAATGTTCTTTGCCGTCAAACGCGTGGGGACAGACCATGGCGGAAGGGGTGGGATTCGAACGGGTTTTGGAAGTTTTTTCAATTTCCATTACTCCGCGACCACCACCTCACTACCAGAGGTGAACAGCCTCATAACTAACGAACGCCAATAGAATCAGGCATTTCTGAATGTTTGTCAAGCACCAGCAATAACGCACCGAATTCCAATCAACTACTCGCCAACTACTCATTCATCACCCATTCACTGGCACTTTCACTGGCACTCATTTTGACCAAATTAAGCAGGCAATTTCTCTCCGCACAGATTCAAAACCATCTCGCGTTGGGGTATGAACGGACATTTGGCTTTCGGAGTTAACAATGTCATTCCCAATGAGACGAAAACTGATTTTACGAAGAGCTTTATTTTCACGGCATTTCGTTTTTATTTAGAAGGCTTTTATTCCGGCTCCGTCAACGAGTGGTTCACGGCATGGGTGTTCAGCGCACCTGGCACGAGAATGGCCGGTTGCAATTGGAATCTTCTACCGTGCGCGGTGATTTTTCCGGGCGTTATCGCTTGTGGTTGAACGACGGGAAGTTGATGTCCGAGGAAATCTATCTGAATGAGCGTCCCGTCACTGCCGAAGTATACCGCGCCGCACTCGCAAAAGACAAATCACTGCCCAAGTGGACCGGCAAAGCCGGGAAACCGTTCAGTGCCCTCCATGCTTCCGTCTCAAGGGACAGTAAGCTGGTGAACAACTCCAAAAACGATTCGCAGGATTGCGTAAAGCCAGTGTCATTTCTGCGGTCAAGAGCCGGAATTGCCAGTCCCGCAGCTTTTTTGGTTGTATTTAAACCGGGTATGGCCCAAAATGGCCACAATCTTAAGCAAACTCCGGCTACCTGAGGCAATTCTGAACCCTTTTTCATCATGAGATCATACAAAAGAAATCTACTGCTCGTGCCTACACTGATCACCAGTCTGTACTTGATTCCGACTGGCTGGGCAGCGGCGCAGGTTCAATGGGCCAACCGCATTGCCAGCAATACCAGCTGGCCGGATGGCATACCCAATTTTGGTCTGGCTGTGGACGCAAGCGATAACTGTTACGTGGCCGGTTTTTTCGATGACACAAACAATTTTGGCGGCATCACCTTGACAAACCAAAGCGCCGGTGGTTCGGACGTCTATGTGGCCAAATATAATTCCGCCGGGACGCTCCAGTGGGTGCAACGTGCGGGCGGCAGTGCCGGCAACTTTAATACCGGACGTGCGATTGGCGTGGACACAAATGGAAATATTTATGTCACAGGAGGCTATGGGGGAGCCGCCAATTTCGGAGGCATTACCCTGCCTTCGACCTCGGGAGAAGAATTCTACCTGGCTAAGTATAACAATGCAGGCGCGATCCAGTGGGTTCAAGTATGCACTAACGGAAGCCCCAGTGTTGATGGCCTTGGTATGGCGGTGGACGGTGCGGGGAATTGCTTGATATTGGTGTCTGTTGATAATTTGGGGGGCTTGGCGACATCCATTACCTTCGGTTCCAAAACCGTAAACATCCCCGCCAACAACGGCAGCCCGGTCATGATTCTGGTAAAATATGACAACACCGGAATAGCGCAGTGGGCACAGTTGATGGGAGGTTCGGACGAAGTATATGCCACCAAAGTTGCAGTGGATGTTGCCGGAAATGCGTATGTACGCGGCACGTTCTATCAGAATCTAACAATTGGAACCAGCAATCTGGTGGTCAGTGCTGGCTCGTCCAAGAATATGTTCATTGCCAAGTTCAACACTTCTGGAACTCTGACCTGGGTGGAGCAGCCACAGGGAGGGGACGTCGGCGAGGGTGGAGTGGCAGTGGATCCAGCCGGAAACGTTTATGTGTCAGGATATTTTGACACCAATTTGGTTTTTGGCGGCGGCATAACTCTGACGAACGCAGCAAACGCAAACGCCCTTTTCGGCGATGCCTTTCTTGCCAAATACAACAGTTCTGGTGCCATCCAGTGGGCGCAATCGGCTGGCGGCACGAACGGTGGATTTTATTGGGATTTGTCGCTGGACGCGCAGACCAATATCTATGCGGGCGGGTTTCTGGGTTACGATGCCGCCGTCGCCAAATACAACCCCGCCGGAACGGTTCAGTGGACTTTTACCGCCAGCGGCCTGCCGGCTAGTCCGGTTGCTTCAGGCTTGGTAAAATGCTCAGTTGATTCCGGAGGCAATTGCTTTTTGGCTGGATTTTATCAAAGAACGAACACCTTCGGTGCAAATCTCCTGTCACCGCAGGAAGCCGAGAATTTCTTCCTCGCCGAAAAATTGCCTGCCCCGTTCCTCATTACCACCAACGTCGGGGTCTCAAGCCAAGCGGGGATTTTTGCCGCGTTCAGTGGCTCAAATTATTTGGCCGGCATTCAGGGTGATGGCACAACCAGCAATAAGATTACCGCGCAATTGATTTCAACGAACGGGTCGTTAATTGGCTCACGGATTGCCGTTGGACGGACGGGGGGTATTCCTTACGTCGCAAATGGGAACACAAATTTTCTATTGGTCTGGCCCGATAACGCGCTGGTGGCGGGAGGCGGGAACGATCAGGTTTATGGCCAGTTTGTCAGCCGGTCAGGAGCGCTGGTTGGCGGCCCATTTACCTTTGGCCCAACAAGCGAAGAGCAGGATATGCAGGGCGGTGGCGGTAGCCTGCTTGCTTTTGATGGTAATAATTTTCTGGCCGTCTGGGATACTGGTGCATTTCATAATGCCTCAAGCGGCAATGTTCATGGAGTTCTATTCAACCAAGCTGGAGTTAAAATCGGCTCTATTATTTCCATGACCAGCGGGTCAAATCCGGAATTGACGCCCACAGTTACTTTTGGGAAAACCAATTACCTGGTGGTTTGGAATGATGCGTCAGCGGGCAACATTGACGGAAAGTTCATTTCAACTAACGGCACGCAGGGCAGTTCATTTGTCATTAATCAAACAACCACCCCAAGTTACAATCCCTGCTGCGTTGGCTTTGACGGCACCAATTTTTTGGTTGTTTGGAACAAGGACATTACCGGAACACAGGTCTGGAATTTATACGGACGGCTGGTTTCGCCTTCTGGAACTCCCCTGGGAAGCGAGGTGGCCATGGTCACAGACACGAACAGTCCCGTTTATCCTTCGATTGCCTTTAACGGCACGAATTATTTGATGTCTTGGTTCGCAAAATCCAGTGCACAAATTCAATTCCAATCTTTTAACTACGTCGCCAGTCCAGTTGGCACAGAATTCAATCTGTTCTCTCCGCAGGGAACCAATACACCGCTTTTTGCCGGAGTTTTGTCCGCTGGCAACCAGTTTGAAATAACTGCTGAAATTGGCGGTATAAGCGCGTTAACCTCCGAAGGATTCGCCTTTACCAGCGGCACCACCACCTGGGGCACGTTCCAAAGCATAGGCAACGTGGTCAACGGCGTTATCCCGCTTGTTCTTTCAGCTCCAAACATCCCTATGGGCCAAACCAATTTCACATTTGTGCTTACCGGTCCATCCGGCAGCAATTATGTGCTGCAAATTTCCACCAACCTGTTGAACTGGAGTCCAGTTGTCACTTCCACCATTCCGGTCAGCGGCTCCATCAACTTGAGCAATGCCATCAACGGCTTCAATTGCCACTTTTACCGGGCCTATCTGAAATAAGGCAGCAGGCTAAAACCCACAAATCAAATGCCAACCATGAATATTTGTAACCGGCTTTTCCTTCCAGTGCTGGTTTCCGGATTTGGCTTGTTGATGGCCGGCCGCATGGGGGCGCAAACCGCCGTGCCAATCCCAACACTGTTCAATACCGGCGTTTCCTCCAACAAACCGGATGGAACTCCGGCCACCTTGACTGCGGACGGAGCTACCGATCTGCATTATTCCATCGTTGCCGGCGTGGATGGAGCCATTTCTCCTTTTGTCACGGAAACCGGAGCCTATCCTTTTCCCTACTGGAGTTCGGACACCGCAACATCCAAATGGATTTCGCCGCAGCCAACCTACGCCGGGTTGCTTCAAGACCCTGCCGGAAGCTACACCTATCAGACGACGTTCGACCTGACCAGCATCAACACCAACACCTTGTCCATTTCCGGTCAACTTGCGGCTGACAACGCGATCACCGCCGTCAGAATCAACGGCTTCGACATCGGATATTCGCAGTCGGCCAATGATCAAAACTTGCATCCATTCTCGCTGCCGAACGGCCATTATGTCAGCGGGGTGAACACCCTTGAAATTGACGTGCTTAATTATCCCCCTGCCGGGGGCAATCCTAGCGGTTTCCGGGCTGAATTCACCGCCACCGCGGGCCAGCCGCTGCTCACCATCACTGGATTGGGAAACAACATGATTTTGACATGGCCGACCAACTTCACCGGGTTCACCTTGGAGTTTGCCACCAATCTAATTTCGCCGGTCGTCTGGCAGACCAATTCAACGCCCTCGGTCGTCATCAGCAGCCAGAACGTCGTGACCAATCCTGTCAACGGCACGCAGATGTTTTACCGCTTGAGCCAGTGACCTACAATCTGCTGCGGATAACCAATCTGGGATTGAGTTTGCAGGCCGGTTGAAGGACGCAGTTGGTCGGTGGGCTGCTCAGATCGGACGAAAGACCCGGTCAAAGCAGTCAACGTGGCAGTCGCCGAGCAAAAATCCGCGCTCCGCAGTGACTAGTAATAGATTTAACCATGACTAAAAAACAGTTCAGCCGAAAATCACCCCGTTTTGCAGCAGCCTGTTAGCCGGACTTGGCGAAGAGCGATCCTGCATTGTTTGTCCACGTTATAGCGGAACAACCCCCGGTCCAACACTGCTCGGGGCTGGGTTCATGCCTGAGATCTTCCACACGCCATTCTCTAACACTAGCGTAAATGTTTGCGTTTTTACCACGTGCGTGGGTGGATTTCCTCCCTTAAAATCAATCAGTGCCTTGACTGTGGCCCCCTCGCCACTTGCTTCCATTACCACGCTTTCGATGGTTGTATCTGGCTCTGAATAAATCCATCCAGACTTCGCTAAAGTCTCGAATTCAACCACGAGGTCATCCTTGTAGTTTGTGGATAAAAAGTTCTGCGTTATCGAAACGTCTCGTTGTGCTGCGGCAGTCAAGTATTCCCTGATGCGATTGGTCGGACTGCTTCGATCGGTTAAATATATGCAATACATCACGGCCCCGGGAGTTGTACCTCGGAATCGTGGGTATAGCGCCAGAGTCGTTCGTTCGGACAAAACTTTAACGTCGAGAGAAAGAGGCTGTTTAGGGACCGCTTCTATGATCCAAGCATCATTATCGCGCCTTGTTTTCATTGGTTGACCTGCGCATTGGACACTAAGGGAAACGTCATCAATCCCAAGCGCCTTGCCTGATGGATCGATGGGTAAAATAGTGATAAACGGTCCCCCAACAACCAACGCAACATCATCGCTGGAATACACGATCCCATTGGTATCAATGTACACGCTGTCGCCAACCTTCTGGCCCAACTGCGAAATGGCCACCCGATTCCCGTTTTCGAGTTGAATTCCAAGGGATACCGTTCTCCGCTTTACAAGGCGAAGATCCAACAACGCATTGTCAAAGTCTCCGGAAAGAGAAATCCCTCCACTGCCCGCAACATTTCCAGATGAGTCATAAGTTGTGAGTATTAACGGATTGTCATCTACAAAGGTTCGTTCGTCGCCACCACGCTCAGTGGTGAGCTTCATTTTGCGCGTTGTTGGATCTGCAGCTTTGCGAACGGTCATGGCTTCCGCGTTATTTTCCGTAATGCTCACTAACAGATCGCGGTTGGTAAGCCGGCTGATTGCCAGTTCGCGTATTTCTGATTCAGTATTCTTGTCCAGCGCTATCGTTTCCAGCATATGCTGGTCGGACAAATTGAATAATGCGAGTCTCACGAGATCAACCTGGCCACTAACATCTGAAATTTCCTTACCTGGAATATTGGGATCAGAGAGCGTGACAACAACAGACTTTGAGATGTGGCCAAATAAAGCCAGGCGGGCATTATTCAGAAGGGTTTGATAGTGGTTATTGAAATTCTTGTCCTCGAACGCTTCCTTATTTACAAACCACACCAGCGGATGTTCAATTTTGCGGTTGAGATCACCTTTAACCGCTTGTGGGAGGCTGTTTGAGTCATTTGGATTAATAGTCTTCCAGTCCTGAAATGTGGCTTTGAAATAATCGCCATTATCTTGACGTCCGAAAATAACGCTTTCTTGACCCTTCTTGATCGAGATGATGTTGGCAACTAAATAGTCACGGGCCTTATATGAAATATCTAACAATTTCGCGCGCTTTTCAATGCTCATCGTTTCGCCCGACTGATTACCGGATTGAAGAAGTTCCGTCAGTTTTTCAAAGGCGGCTTGGCGGGCAAAAGCACTCTTGGCCTCCAACGCGACTTTTTCCAAAAGATCCTCATCCGTTAGCTTTTTTAAAGCAGCTTGCCATTGAGCCGGCAACTTAGCGTCCAAGGCAACTTTAGCCAGCATGCCTTGATCCGTGAGCTTGTTTATGGCAGCATTTCGGACGTTAAAGTTATGATCATCCAATGCGATGGTCGCTAACAGGTCTTGATCTGCGAGCTTGTTTACGGCGGCGATCCGCATGCCTGGGTCTGGGCTTTCAACTGCAATTTTTGCCAAAGCACCTTGATCGGAGAGATTGCCAACGGCATCAAGACGACTGCTTCGACGTTCCCCGGCACTTTCACACCCGCAAAATTGAGTGACGAGAAACCCAACGGCAATGCAGAGCAACCAATATGGAATTCTCATTTGTAAATAAAGTTCTTAGTTTTGTTCACGTTGCGGTGTGGCCCTTAGTCAAGTTTGCTGGCACGGTGAGACTTCTGAATATCACAGGGTCTCTCATGGCTTGCTGAATGACTGTTGGAGAAAAAGTGCAGAGCGTCAAGATTTTTGAATGCGAGTATAAGTGTTTCAGAACCATCCCGCAGATATTCACCAATTACTCTTTCGTCACCCTTTCACTGGCTGGCACTTTTTTCGGCAGAAAAGAACTGTGAATTCGGGCTAAATGCCATCCGTCATTGGTATTTGTGTGCTGCCCCGATAGGCATCCGCAAATGAGGTCTTCCGTTGTGTTCATCTCGTCTGTGCCCGCGCCTCTGGTTGCTTCGCGCAACATCGCGCCGGCGGCCGCAACATCTTTGCGCCTGCCGTCACTCAGTTGCTGATGCTCCGCCGCCCGGCGGCGCGGGCACAGCCGGGTGCGTTTTGTCAGGAGCGGTCCTGCTCTCTCGGGACGGGTGAAGAGAGCAGTCCCGCTCCTTCAGAACAAAACGCAAAACATGAACACAAACGAAAACCTCATCGCCACTGGATGCCCCGCAACCGCTCCGCAACCCGTCAACCAACTCGTCAAGCCGGTAAAATTCCCGGCTCAACCGCAGGAATGGAAAATCGTTTCATTGAGGGAATGTCCCACTCCCGACACCATGCAACAATGTGAAACGCCTGAACAGGCAGCCGCCTATTGGAAAGCGCATATCGCCACTCATCCTTACTTCAATCCTGAATGTGAATGTTTGGTGGTATTTATCCTCAACACCCGCCGACGCATTAAAGGTCACTACTTGGTGTCCATTGGCACGATGGATACAATCCTTTGTCATCCGAGGGAAATATTCAGGTTGGCAATAATGGCCAGTGCTGCCGCAATCATTATCGCGCATTCTCACCCGAGCGGTGATCCAACTCCATCGGAAGCCGACATAAAAATCACCCGTGACCTCATTCGAGCCGGTCAACTTCTCAAAATCGAAGTTCTCGACCATATAGTCATTTTATCCAAAGGTTTGGATAAAATCACTTATGCTGAGTGCTGGATTATCCCAAGTTGGTGACGGCCTGGTGTGCGATTTAGGTTAAAAACCGCGCAGCTACCTGATCGGAACTTGGCATAATTTGGGGGTGGCGGAGGATCGATAATTTCGGCTGGCGACGATGCGAAGTTGATGCGGTGATGGGGGTCTATGATCAAAAGACCTCGTTACGGTTCATATCACGTCGGTCGGCATGTTTGTTCCTCCGACCTTCATCTCATTGAGGGAGCCTTTGCCACGCACATGCGTGAGCACGGCTATTTATCGAGCGCCATTGCACGATATCGGTATTACCTCGTTCGCGTTGGGGGTTGGCTTGCGGTCCATCGTCGCCGATTGACCAGTCTTTCCCGCAAGGAACTGCCGCGTCTGGCACGCCTGATGGTGCCAAAGGCGACCTATTCCACACTTTTTGGTGTGCTCAATCGGTGGCTAAAGTTCCGTCAGTGCTACGCAGCAGCACCGCGCGAGCCGTGGGCATCTTGGCTCAGCGACTATGGGGCATTTTTGAAGGACCACCGGGGCTTCGTGCATCTGACTGTTGAAGGATATGTCGCGTTTGCACGGCGTTATCTCGCGTGGCAGTTCGATGATCGCGAAGCACGCTGGGCTGATGTCCGAGCTCAGGATATTTGGCGATACGCGGAGCTTTGCGCTCAAGATCACACTCCCGGCTACGCCAAGACCCGTCTTTGTGCCTTGCGACGGTTTCTCGGCTTCGTTCATCTGCGCGGCGCCTGTTCAGGGCAACTGGTGCTGGCGATCCCGAAGATACCCAACTTTCGCCAACGCTACAGTTCCGGCGGGCTGACGGACACTCAATGGAAGAAGCTGCTCCGATCATTTGATCGGCAGACGGCACAAGGCTGCTGCGAACACGCCGAGGCGCTCTGCATGATCGAGTTGGGGCTGCGCAACTGCGAGGTGGTTCATCTTCGGCTGCAAGACATCGACTGGGAGTTGGGCATAGTTCGTGTGCCGGTGATGAAAACCGGAGTCGCCCGCATCGTCCCGCTACCAGCGACAGTGGGCGACGTTCTGCGCCATTATATTAAACGTTTCCGTGGAGCCAGCCAGAGTGACCGGGTATTTCTGCGGCACGCCAAAATGTCCGGAAACCCGGTCAGCACCCATTGCGTGCGGATGGCAATGCGGCGCGCTTACCGTCGTTGCGGGTTTTCCGGAGCCTACGGCGGGACGCACGTCTTGCGGCGGACTTTCGCTACCCGACTACACGCGCGCGGAGCGGACCTGCGCGAGATCGGCGATCTCCTTGGCCACCAAGACCCGATGACCACCAGTCTCTACGCCGATGTCACCGTCTCCGACATGCGCGTGCTCGTTCAACCCTGGCCCTTCATATGAAACCCATCACCATGCATTCTCGGGTGCGCGCATATCTCGCGCACCGTCGCAAGCTCGGATTCGTATTGAGCATACAAGCCTATCACTTGCGCAAGTTCGCTTCCTTCGCTGACAAGACGGCGCCGGGGCAGCCGCTCACCACCGCTCTCGCACTACAGTGGGCAACCTCGGTCGGTCACAATCGGTGCGGATATCACGCCATGCGTTATCAGTCGGCACGCGGTCTGGCGCGCTATCTCGCGGCCCTCGATTCGCGGACGGAGGTGCCGCCAGCGCGGATGCTCGGTTCAACGTGCATTCGGCGGCAGCCGCACATTTACACGCCTGAACAGGTTTGTCTCATGATGAAGCGGTCGCGGCAGCTCCCGCATCGGACCTCCTATGCTGCACTCCGGTCATTGACTCTTGAAACAATGATCGGGTTGGCGTTCTGCACGGGGCTTCGCCCGGCAGAGGTGTGCAAGTTGCGGCTCGTCGACTTCGACCCTCGGGCGCACACGATAGTGATTACTCAAACGAAGTTTAGTCCGCAGCGAACCTTGCCATTACATTCAACCGTCGTGCGGGCGCTGGAACGCTACCAGAAGGCGCGACGACGGATCATTCCATTCGGTGATCATTTCTTTGTCAGCCGGCGCGGGGGGCCTTTCACACCCGAGAAGATTGGCTATTACTTCCACTTGCTCGCCCGTGGCATCGAACCCAATGGCGCGCGGCCCATGGTTCGCTTTGGCGATCTGCGGCACACTTTTGCCACCCGCCTGATCTCTGGCTGGAGCCGCCAAGGCGAACCGACGCCTCACTACTTGGCGCTGCTGTCGCGCTATATGGGGCACAAACAATTCAACGCCACTTGGTGGTATGTGTCACCTGACTGCTCGTCGCTCAAGAGCGCGATGCAGCTCTTTCGACGATTCCAGCAAAATCAAACACCCAACCATTCCTCACTATGACTTCCAATCCATTCCCCATCCTCATCGAACGTTTCTTTACCGATCATCTTCGCACACAACGCAACGTCAGCCCGCTTACGATTGAGGCTTACAGTGACACCTTCCGTATTCTGCTGAAGTTCCTCGCCGAAAAGCATCGCCAGACGATTGATCGGCTCACCTTCCGTGAGTTTGGGGCCGACGATATTCTGGCTTTTCTCGACCATCTCGAACGCGTGCGTGGTAATTGCGTGCGTTCCCGCAACGCGCGTTTGGCTGCCATCCGGGCCTTCGCGCATTTTGCCTTGGCCTATTCCGGTCCCGCTTTTGCGGTCGCCAATCAGCGGATTCTGGCGATCCCATGTAAGCGCACCACGAAGCCAGTGCTGAGTTTCATGAACCGCGAAGAGGTTATGGCGGTGCTCGCCGCCATCGATATCACGACGAACTTCGGCCGACGGGATCATCTGTTTTTCAGTCTCCTTTATCAGACCGGTGCTCGCATTTCGGAGGCGTCACAACTTTGCCCCGGTGACGTTCGGGATAGGTTTGTGCGGCTGCACGGCAAGGGCCGAAAGGAGCGGGCGATTCCAATCGCAAAAGATTTGATGGCCCGGCTGCACGTATGGGTCAAGACAAACAAGGTGTCGCCAGACCACCCAATATTCGCAAACCGGCAGGGTGCCGCGCTGTCCCGCGAAGGCATCGCGCTCCGTCTTGATCTTGCAGTGCGCAAGGCGGAGCAGACTTGTCCATCATTGCGGGGACGCCGAATCACCCCGCATACTTGGCGTCACTCAACTGCGATGCACCTGCTGCAAGCCGGCGTGCCGCTGGAAGTCATCGCTCTCTGGCTCGGCCACGAGCAACCGGCTGTGACGCATACCTACGTGCAGGCCGACATCAAAATGAAGCAGGAATGCATGAAGCTTCTTGAACAACCCAGCAAACCAAGACGCAAACGCGACCCTATGCGGTTCTCCCGGCTGCTATCATTTCTGGAGGCCCAATAATTATCCCAAGTTCCGATCGGGTGAGCGGCCGGTTTTTACCCTAAATCGCACACCAGGCCGTCACCAACTTGGGATAATCCAGCACTCAGCATAAGTCATTGGAAATCCAAATCATTCCAGTCTTCGCAGTCTTGGGTATTTTTTCTCCTAGCCGATAACGGCTTCCGCAGGATTGTAGGCCGCTATTTACCGACGATAGCGATTTGTTCACACACACTTTGTTTGAATGGCATCACCCAAGCCATGTTTCATACTGCCGGGTCGCCTGCTGGATGTTCATCGTGGAAATCATTCACGATTCCGGCCGGCTTGTCAGTTCACAATTCTCCAATCAAGGCGCAGGGGAAGCGGTAATTGTTCTAAAAAGGCACCAAAGGCCCCGCACCGCGAACTATATCGAACCATCATCGCAACCACCTTATCTCTCGCGCCTGGATTCTGAGCAGCAGTTTGCGCCGAAAATTTCGGGATTTCGCATACAGAATGAGTTTTCCATGCAGGGAATTAGTTCTGCGCGGCCCATGGCCGGCCATGTTTGGCTCAGCGTTAGACAAAAACTGGTTTGGCTACTCTTTTCGATGGTAGGGAGAATGCTGTAATAATCTGAAATCGTCATCATTGTGAAATCATGAATACACCGTCGGTCGTTCCCATGGCTGAGTCGGACGACATGAAAGCAGCCGGGTCGCGCATAGTCAAAGGACCAATCGAACGAAAGACCAGCCCGGTGCCAACCTTGTTGGCGGCGGCTCTCTGTATGTCCGTGCTAGTGTTTCTATTCGAGATACTGGAACAGGCCATGTTTCCTAAAATCCGCATTTGGCAGACACACGCCCTTACAATTACCTTCAGTGGCGTCATCGCCTCCGTGATCGCCTGGTTCGTGCTGCGCGCGGATGAAAGGGCGAAGGAAGCAATGCGGAAATTCAAAGAGATGGATCGGCGATTGGCCGAGACGTTGGATTTCAATCGGAAAATTATTTCCGACCTGCCGGTGGGCATCGTGATTTTCAAGGCTTCCGGTGAATGTGTGATAGCCAACGAAGCCGCGGCCCGAATCGTCCATGGCACGGTGGCACAGATGTTGAAGCAGAATTTTCGCCAGATTGAATCTTGGCGCACCGCCGGCTTGCTGGAAATGGCGGAAGAAACCCTGGCCACGAAAGAATCGCGGCAGGGAGAATTCCACTTCGTCAGCACCTTCGACAAGGAGCTCTCGTTGGTGATCCACTTGAGTTACTTCTTTCGCAACCACGAACCTCATTTGCTGTTCACAGTGCATGACATCATTCAACGCGAGCAGGCGGAAGCGGCGCTGGCCCGGGAACGATCCCTCCTGCGGACGCTGATTGATAACCTGCCGGATTGCATCTACGCCAAGGATGACGTCGGCCGGAAAATCCTGGCGAATCCGGCTGACCTTAAGAACCTTCACTGTAAAACTGAAGCCGAGGCCTTCGGCAAGACGGATTTCGACCTCTTTCCCAAGGATATCGCCGAAAGATTCTGGGCCGACGACCAGGCGGTGATTCATGGCCAGCCGGTCATAGACCGGGAGGAGTATTTCTTGAATGACGCCGGCGAAAAACGCTGGCTGTTGACCAGCAAGCTGCCGTTGCGCGATCAAGCCGGGAAGACCATCGGGCTGGTGGGGATTGGCCGGGACATCACCCGCCGCAAGGAGGCGGAAGAACACGTCCGGGAACAGGCCGCGTTGTTGGACAAGGCGCAGGATGCCATTCTGGTTGTGACTGCGGATGACCACCGCATTATCTACTGGAACAAGAGTGCGGAGCGGATTTACGGCTGGACAGCCGCCGAAGCCGTGGGCAAATCGGCGGTGGAATTGCTCTACAGGGGGGTGGTCACACCGCAACTTGCGAATACCATCAAAACCGTGAACGAACGCGGCGAGTGGGTCGGCGAATTGCAGGAATCCACCAAGGACGGCAAAATGGTCACGATTCAGGGACGATACAATCTACTCCGCGACGAGCAGGGTCGTCCGAAGTCACGGCTTATTATCAATACCGACATCACCGCCCGGAAAAATCTCGAAATCCAGTTCCTGCGTTCCCAACGCATGGAAGGAATTGGTGCGCTGGCCAGCGGCATCGCCCACGACTTGAACAATGTCCTGACGCCCCTTCTCGTCTCCGTCCAGGTGTTGAAGGAAAAAGTCACTGATGAAGACGGGCGGAAACTGCTGCAAGCCTTGGAAGCTAACGTCCAGCGCGGTGCGGGTCTCGTCAAACAAGTGCTGGTGTTCGGTCGCGGAGTCAGCGGCGAGCGCATTCCCGTCAACCTCAAACACATTGTCCGTGAAATCAAACAGATCGTTTACGAAACCTTTCCCAAATCGGTCGAGTTTGAGTTTCGTGCGGTTCCCGACCTGTGGACCGTTACTGGCGACCCGACGCAACTGCATCAAGTCCTGCTGAACCTCTGTGTCAACGCCCGGGATGCCATGCCCAAGGGCGGCAAACTGTCGATCCGAATGGAGAACATGATATTTGACGAAAACTATGCCAGTATGAATCCTGAAGCCAAAGTCGGCCCGTATATGTGCGTCGTGGTGACGGACACCGGTACGGGAATTCCCAGGGAGATTCAGGACAAGATTTTTGATCCATTCTTCACGACCAAGGAGCCTGGCAAAGGCACGGGTCTGGGTCTGTCCACAACCCTGACCATTGTCAAAAACCACGGCGGTTTCATCCACTGCCATAGCACGCCGGGCAAAGGCAGCCAGTTCGAGGTCTATTTCCCAGCCAACATCAGCCGGGCGGGCGAGGACAAAGCCATCACGGAGGTATTCCGGCTGCCGCGCGGCCACGACGAGCTGGTGCTGGTGGTGGATGACGAAGAACCCATTCGACAAATCACGCAAAAAACCTTGGAACGGTTCGGTTATCGTGTCCTGCTGGCCGCAAATGGTGCGGAAGCGGTTTCCATTTATCGGCCCCGGCAGCAAGAAATCAGTGCGGTCATTACCGACATGGTGATGCCGATCATGGATGGCCCAACCACCATTGCTGCACTCAAAACCATCAATCCAGATGTCAAAATTATCACCTCCAGCGGCCTGGCCTCTTATGGCGGCATGGCCAAGGCCAGGAATGCCGGTGTCCGGTATTTCATCCCCAAGCCCTATACCGCCGCAACTGTGCTGAATACACTGCATGAAGTTTTGAATGGGAAGCAATAAGCCTTCTACCCATCAGCTTTCCAACGAGGGCAATCATATCGCTCTGGCCATGTTGTCTCCAGCGGCTTTCTGTCAACATTCGTTGACAGAATCACACCCAAATACTACATAAACTCCGGTCCGGTTTTAACTGGGTCACACCATGCATAATCCAAAGAGTCCATTGATTACTCTGATTGCCATCGGGGCGTTCCTCGGCCTGCTTTGGCTATTGTTAGAAGTGATCCGTCGTCTGATTGGCCAATGATCGCTCTTTCTCGTCTCCAGCCTTCCTAACCAGTTGTACGAAGTGAATTGTAATTCCCAGCCTATCCGACTATTGGCCGCGTTTTTTTCCTAAAAAGCGGCAGGGAAAATAAATATAGCGGCTCATTTTATGGGGTATTGACCCCATTGTGCGGCCAACTGCGGCGGAGCAATGTGATGTCTGTAGCCGTATCGTTGAGGTCGAACATTATCTCTTAAATGCGCCATTGGCCGGACGACAGCAAACAACCAAAGGAAATATTATGTTAAGCAAAGTCAAAACCCTGAAGGGTTACAGATTGGACGCACTGGACGCACTGGATGGTAAAATCGGGAAGGTCAAAGAATTCTACTTTGATGACCGGTTCTGGGCCATTCGTTATCTGGTCGCTGAAACGGGAACCTGGCTTGCGAGCCGGCAGGTGCTGATTTCGCCCTACGCGCTGGTTGCCATATTCAACGAAGAGAAAACAATCGACGTTACTCTGACCAAAAAACAGATTGAGAACAGCCCCTCCCTGGACACCGACAAGCCCGTGTCCCGCCAATTCGAGGATTCGTATTATGGGTATTATGATATTCCCAGGTATTGGGTTGGCCCACACCGCTGGGGATATTCTCCCGACATCGAGCGCGACCGCGGGCAATGGAAAACATTCACCCCTGCGCAGAAAGTGTGGGATCCCCATTTGCGCAGCACGCACGCGGTGAGCGGCTATGACATCCACGCCACCGACGGCGAAATTGGACATGTTGAAGATTTTATCATTGATGATGAATCGTGGGAAATCCGTTATCTCATCGTGAACACCAGTAATTGGTGGGCTGGGAAAAAAGTCCTGGTATCAACGCAATGGATCGATCGCGTCAGTTGGGACAAGCAATCCGTCTTTATCAATCTTTCCCGTGAGGCCATCAAGCTGTCACCGGAATATACGGACGAGTCTCTGCTGACCCGGGATTATGAAATCGGTCTGCATGGCCACTACAATCGGAAAGGCTACTGGGTGGATGAACTGGTAAACAGTTAAACTATGCCAGTTGCTTCAACCGTTTCCGCCCCCGCTGAAATTGCTGTTCCGACCAACAATTCGACGAATGGCCTCACCAGCGATGAGGCTCGGAGCCGGCTGGAAAAGTCTGGTCCAAATTCCATGCCTGATACGGCGCTGCATCCTTTGCGCCGGGCGCTGACCAAATTCTGGACCCCAATTCCTTGGATGCTGGAAGCGGCGATTCTGTTGGAACTGGTGCTTGGAAAATTCGTCGAAGCCGGAATCATCGCGGTGCTTCTGGTGTTTAACGCCGCGCTGGGATATTTCCAAGAGGGCCGTGCCCAGGCAACGCTGGCCGCGCTGAAATCGCGACTGGCACTGACAGCCTCGGTTCGCCGGGATGGCGTGTGGAAAAATCTCCCGGCTGCCGATCTCGTGCCGGGTGACGTGGTGAAGCTCTCACTCGGTGGCGTCGTCGCTGCGGACGTTAAGCTGACCGAAGGGAATGTTCTCCTCGATCAATCCATGCTTACCGGCGAGTCCATCGGCACTGAAGCCGGGCCGGGCTTCCAAACTTTTGCCGGGGCGCTGGTACGACGCGGCGAAGCGGTCGCGGAAGTCACGGCAACCGGAACCCGCACCAAGTTTGGCCGCACGGCCGAATTAGTTCGCACGGCGCACGTTGTCAGCTCGCAACAACACGCCGTATTGCGCGTGGTGCGCAATCTGGCGGTGTTCAACGGCATTCTCATTGTCCTTCTGGTCGCGTATGCCGTAGTTCATGCGATGCCGGCGAGTGAGATAATCCCTTTGGTTTTAACGGCAATTCTGGCTTCGATCCCGGTGGCGCTGCCAGCCACGTTCACGCTGGCGAGCGCGCTCGGAGCACGGGCTTTGGCGTGTCAGGGTGTCTTGCCTACACGACTCTCGGCGGTGGACGAAGCGGCCTCGATTGATGTGCTGTGCGCTGACAAAACCGGGACGCTCACGCGAAATCAACTTTCAGTGACGATGGTCCAGCCGATGCCGGGCTTTGACGAGGCGCACGTCTTGACGATGGCATCTCTCGCCAGTTCGGATGGCGGACAGGACCCAGTGGACGTGGCAATTCGTTCCGCTGCTGCCCAGAAAGTTTCGGCCGACCCGCCCAAACTGTCCCAATTCAAACCGTTCGATCCAGCGACGAAAATGTCCGAGGCGACGGCGATGGATTCAAGCCTCGGAACGCTTCGCATTGTCAAAGGCGCTTTCACCGTCGTCGTAGCGATTGCGGCTCCTTCGCCCACAGCGGCCACGGCGGCGGCTGAACTGGAAAGAAAAGGTTTTCGGGTGCTGGCCGTTGCTGCGGGACCGCCGGCGGCAATGCAACTCCTGGGATTGATCGCACTCAGCGACCCGGCGCGCGAGGACTCGGCAGAATTGGTCACCCAATTGAAAACTCTCGGCGTCCGAATGGTGATGGTGACGGGCGACGCACCCGCGACGGCGGCGATTGTTGCTCAGGCCGTCGGACTTGATGGCGCGGTATGTCCGCTGGGGCCAATTCCAAACGACGTCCGCCCGGAAAGTTTCATGGTGTTTGCTGGCGTGCTGCCCGAAGACAAATTCAAATTGGTGAAGGCTTTTCAGAAGGGCGGGAACATCGTCGGCATGTGCGGCGACGGTGCCAACGATGCACCTGCGCTACGCCAGGCTCAGATGGGCATTGCGGTGTCAACAGCAACCGATGTGGCCAAGTCCGCCGCCGGGGTTGTGCTCATAAACCCAGGTCTCGCCGGCATCGTTGCCGCTGTCAAGGAAGGACGAATTACGTTCCAGCGAATTCTAACCTACACATTAAATTCGGTGACCAAGAAGATCGTGCAGGTGTTGTTCCTGGGCGTCGGCCTCATCATGACCGGTCACGCAATTCTCACTCCCATGCTGATGATCATCGTGATGATGGCGGGTGATTTGCTCGGCATGTCGTTGACCACCGATAATGTCCGGCCTTCCTCATTGCCAAATAATTGGCGGATTGGCACTCTCACCATTGCGGGCATCTTTGTGGGCGCTTCCGAACTGGTATTCTGCGTCGGCGTACTCGCCTTCGGACATTTCCGCATGGGACTAGGCATCGCCACCTTGCAGACACTGGCGTTCTTCGTTCTGGTGTGCGGAAACCAGGCCACCATGTATGCCGTGCGCGCTCGTGGGCGAATTTGGTCATCGCCTCATCCCAGCCGCTGGCTCGTCTTATCGTCAGCTATTGATGTGCTTATCGCCGCGACGCTGGCCGGATATGGCTGGCTCATGTTGCCGCTGCCGCTCTGGACATTGGGCAGCGTGCTGGCCGGAGCAATTGCCTTCACCTTCATCATAGATTTGGTAAAAGGTTTGGTGTTTCGTCGCTTGAAAATTGTTTAAATGGCAAAGCACCAAATCCTCGTCCGGCGCAGGCGCAGCCAAGATGACCTTGCATCCAAACGAACCATAGTTTGTGGATTAATCATTTGTTTTGAGCGACGAAATATAGGCCCGCGTAAATCTTGGGATCAATCAAAACACCGGTCGTCGCTTTCGCCGCCAGCCACTTCACGACCTCGGCCAGCGGAATTTCATGAACCATAATTTCTTCGTGCGCGACACCACCACCGTTCCCGGTGCGATGCAAACCCAATGCACGAAAAAGTGTTACCCGCTCAGACGTGATTCCGCTGCAAGAGGCTCCGGTCATCAATGGCTCAACGTGCCCGGCGGCATAACCAGTTTCCTCCAGCAGTTCGCGAAGGGCGGCAGCGGCAGAGGATTCGCCCGGGCAACCCGGTTCATCTCCGATGATACCGGCGGGAAACTCGATGGTGCGTGCGTGAACGGGAATCCGATATTGCTCCACCAGCACAATTTTCTGTCCCGTGGTCACACCGATAATTATGGCCGCACCGGTCCCATTGACCCGGTCAACGTATTCCCAATGACCCTCTTTGATCAGCGTCAGGAATTTGCCGGTATATAGGATTGTTTGGCTGGTTTGATTCATTTGTTTTCAGCAGCCATTCCAAGGCGGTTGCCGCCGAGTCGAAGTTCATTGCTTCAAGTCCCCGATTTCTAGCGACTTGAAGACCGAAATCCCCTGAACGAACCCATTTCGGACTGGCCACATGCGCAATCTTGACGGAGGAGGCTGCATCCGAAGCGATTCGGGCGGCTAGATTATATCGTTCAGCAAGTTCGGGTGGCTGAAGTCCCGATACCCCGGTTGAATCAATCAGCAGTTTCTCAATCTTTTTTTGGCGACAGCGAAGCACCGCGCGGCTTATCAAGTCAGCCATCTCGTCAAACGAGGCCTGTCCCACTGGACATAACACCGCATATTGCTTTTTCTGCTCGAAGTGCTCCAACTTTTTCACCGGATGTATAGGATATTAAATTTGGCCCTCTGAATCAATGCGAAAATGTCCAAACAAAAAAGCAAATGGGGTGAACACCCCATGGCACCAGCAGAATGTTCGGCTATTGTGTCTTCAATGTCCCCTAAATATAACTCCGGTTTTAATGATCCAATATGCGAACCATTTCATCGCCAGCGCATTCTCGTGGTGGAAGACGAGCGTGATCTCCGCCAGATCACCGCTGAAGGGTTGACAGACACCGGCTACCAAGTGGATGTGGCCGAAGATGGGGCCACTGCTTGGAACGCGCTGCAACTTTACCAATACGATCTATTGTTCACCGACCAATTCATGCCGAAGGTGTCCGGCGTCGAGTTGCTCAAAAAAATCCACGCCGCACGCATGACCCTGCCGGTCATCATGGCCACCGGATTTTTGCCCACTTGGGAATTTACCCTGCACCCCTGTCTGCAACCCGTGAAAATGCTGCTCAAACCCTATTCGTTCGGGAAGTTGCTGGGCATGGTAAAAAATGTTCTGGGCAAGACAGCCAGCGTAGGCGATGACATCCCGCTGCCTCCATTGCCGCCAGAACCACCACTACCGCCGCTGCCACAATGACTCGCCTGATGACTCACCACACTTGATCCAATAGATAATAAAAATTACACGCTTATGATACCAACCAGCCTCCACACTGCCGGCCCAACCCAACAAGCCATGCCTTTTGCATTGATTTCTTCATCACGACTGCTGCTGACCGAAAGAGCATCGGTCAAGGACAATGAGTTTTCGGCGGCCATCAGGACGGAAACTCTCACGATGCGAGCCACCCTTGTAACCCCAGTTCTGAGAGAAATTCCGGGCTACATTCATGGCGGGATCAATGATTGAATTCGTGGTATTTTCTACAAATGGCACATCAAGCACATATTCATCACCAAGCCATGAGCAATCCTAACACTTCCACCAGATCCGAAGCGTCCATGAGCGTGATGGATGCCATCCAGCATCGGCGCTCCGTGCGTGACTATACCTCGAATACAATTGAAAAAAAAGTCATCCGAACGCTGCTCGATGCCGCCGTCCACGCTCCCACCGCCATGCACGAGGAGCCATGGTCATTTGCCGTCATTCAGGATCAAAAGCTTCTGGATCGTTTGTCGGAATGCGCCAAAAAACTGGTGCGCAACGAAGCCCAAGGTTCCGATTCCGACCGGGCAAAGCGCACGCTGCATGTGATGGACAAGCCGGATTTCCATGTTTTCTATAACGCGGGCACGCTGATCGTTATTTGCAGCAAACTATCAGGGCCGTTCGTCGTGGCGGATTGCTGGCTGGCAGCGGAAAATTTGCTGCTGTCTGCTTGTGCGCAGGGTCTCGGCACCTGTGTCATCGGTTTTGCGGTCTCGGCACTGAACACGCCGGAGTGGAAGGCGGAACTGAAAATCCCGGCTGGAATGACTGCCGTCGTGCCGATGATTGTGGGTGTGCCTGCAGGTGTGACGCCGCCGGTGCCCCGCAAACCGCCAGAAATTCTTTCTTGGTTATGACACGATGGGGAGGCAGGCGTAAAAAATCCTTATCCTGATTTCCGATTGTCTGTCTGATTGGGACTGAGTCGGGGGTATCGGTCTCCACCGTCAGCAGCGGTCGGAGGATTGCGCCGCACCGCCCTCCATGTCACCAGCCCGGCACCGGCGCAAATTATTGCGCCCACCGCAATCGTCCACGGCACGCCCACGGCATGAGAGAGGAATCCTGACTCGATGCCGCCCACGGGCATCATGCCGCCGAACACCAGTGCCCAGATGCCCATCACCCGCCCGCGCATCGCGTTGGACACGCTGCCCTGGATGAGCGTGTTGGTGGTTGAGAAATAGAGTATCATTCCCCAGCCGCCAACCGCCAGGCACAGAAGCACCAGCGGATACCAACGCACGACGGCCAACAGCGCCAGCATGGCCGAGAACAACCACAGTCCGCCGAGAATCAGCAGCCGTGGCTGCACGCGGCTGCCGTAGGTTGCCACCGTCAGTGCTCCCAACAGTGCCCCGAATCCATTGGCACTGAGCAGTACACCATAGCGACTCTCGCCGACATGAAGAATGTCGGTTGCATAGGCAGGCAGCAGAACAGCATACGACCAGCCAAAGATGCCCACCACGCCAAAGAGCAGCAGCAAAATGCGTACGCGACGGTGGCTGGCCACATACTTGAAACCTTCCATGATATGCCGCCCCGTTGAGTGCGGTTTGGGCCGGGGTTCATGCTTGGGCAGACGCATCATCCACAGTCCAATGATGACCGCGATGAAACTGACGCCGTTCAGGATGAAGCACCAGGTGATGCCGACCGACGCCATAAGGAAACCTGCCACA
>Ga0265338_10003348_pt1 | contig 22656 bp, 22 predicted proteins | sample 42126metaG_FD_193579 | JGI IMG/M metagenome (GOLD analysis project Ga0265338, IMG submission 193579) | Rhizosphere microbial communities from Carex aquatilis grown in University of Washington, Seatle, WA, United States - 4-21-26 metaG | ecosystem: Host-associated > Plants > Roots > Rhizosphere... | reverse complement strand
TCCGTGGCCGCCTCGTGGCGCGGGGGGCCGGTCCCGCCCGCCGGGACCGGCCCCCCGCGCCATCCGGATGGGGTCAGCAGCCGGGCCCGGTGGGCAGCTTGCTCTGCGGCACGGAAGACGTGAAGTGCGGCAGCCGGCTGGCGACTGACGTCCGCAGCTGAGCGGTTGACTGGACGACCGTGCCGGCGGGGCCCTCACCCTGGACCGGCTTGGCGAGCACGGAGCGCTCGCCGAGAAGCTGGTAAGTGCCCGGCTTGAAGATCAGTTCCATGTCGGCCTTGAACCCGCTGTCATATCTGGCCACCGCGATACCGCTGCGCCCGGCTGCGTCGGTAGCATTCCGCACCACCCTGGCACCAGGGATGGTGGCGGCGACCTTGAACAGGGCGGCGGCCAGCTTGGGCGGGACCAGCGTCTCCCGCAACAGGTCGCCGATGTCCGTCCACACCTGTTCGTTGGCTGGCTGGCTGCCTTCCTTATGACCATAGATCCAGGCTTGTAGCTGCGGCACGGCGGTGGGCAGCGTGGCCAGGAACGCGTACGATCCCTGCGGCGGAGCCGCACCCGGGCACGCGAGCGCGGACAGCGGATCCCATTGGACGCGGCCGCCGGGCGCCGGCGGAGGCGTCACGCCCCATGGCAGCTTCTGCTGACCGCGCGCGACTCTCTGCAGCACCCCCGCACGGTAGCCGCTGGCTGACTGCCAGATCCGCCGGTCGGTCGTGGTCAGCCACGCATCCAGCTGGCCGTTGCTGCCGCCCTCCAGGCTCAGTTCAGTGGCCACGGAGGACACGTAGATGTACTGGCCGGGGCGGGGAACCGGCTGGTGTGCCGCAGCCGCGGCCGACGCCGCGCGGCCGAGCACGTAGGCGACGGTGAGGACCGGCGTGCCGCTCGGCGGCCCGGCCGGGGGCGCGGAGTGGCCTGGCGAACCGGCCAGCAGGGCCGCCGTGATCGCGGCGGATACGGCCACGGCGGTTCCCGCGATAAGGGTGGCCCGCGGCCGGATCCGGGGCCGTATGTCGTGCGTCCAGGTCGCCCAGCGCCGCCGTCCGCCGCTGCGCGCCTCGGCGAGCAGCAAATCACGGGCACTGCGCAGGCCTTCGGGGCGGCGGCCGGTCATCTCGGCCCGCATCTCCTTGAGTTCCTGAAGGTCATGCATGATCGGATTCCTCCGTCGACTGGGTGAGGCGGCCGCCGTCCAGGGCCTCGCGCATCTTCCTGCGCGCCCGGTTCAGCCGGGACCGGACTGTGCCGATAGGGATCCGCAGCGCACTCGCCGCCTCGTCGTAGCTGAGCTCGGCCCACACGACGAGCAGCAAGGTGTTGCGGTCCGACGCGGACAGCCGGGCCAGCGCGGCGGCGATGCCGCGCCGCTGGCCGGCCGCGGAAACCCGGGCGATCACGTCGTCGGCAGGTGATTCGATGACCGGATCGACGCCGGTCCGGGCGAGCGCCCGGTAGAACCGGACCTCCGCCTGGCGGTGACGGCTGATCATGTTCGTCGCGATGCCGTACAGCCAGGGCCGGGCGTCCGGGTAGGCCTGGTCATACCGCTCACGGCGGCGGAACGCTACCAGGAACGTCTCGCCGACCACATCCTCGGCGACCCCGTCGCCGAGTCGCCGCGCCGCGTACCGGTGGATCTCGGTGGCGTGCCGGTCGAAGATGGCCGCGAACACCTCGGGCTCGACGACCGACAGCGCGATCAGCGTCGCGTCGTCGGGGCGGGATTTCGGGGATGCGCCGCGGCGCATCCCGGCCCGGGGCGGCCTGGCCGGTGGGTCCCTGGGATTGTCGTCCCAGGACAGCAGTACCGATTCGTTCATAGCGGGCCCCTTCGCGGCTGCACCATCGGGTGGACTGTCACCCGTACTTCTGCGCAGCCGCTGCCCCGGTTCACGCGCACAGCGTTCCCGGGTGCTCAGGGGGCCGCGAAGGCTCCGTCGAGCCAGGCCGAGAACAGCGTCGCGGCGTTGGCCCCGGCCGCCTCCCGCGCGTCGTCACCGTCGCGCAGGATCCGCTCCGCCACCCGCGGGTCCAGCGGGGGGTTGGCACCGGTGATCCAGGCCGCCACGATGGGCCGGGTCACCTCGGGATGAAACTGCAGGCCCACATGTGGACCCACGCTGAACGCCTGCAGCGACGCCACGCCGGTGGCCAGCTCACGGGAGCCGGCCGGCAGCTCGAACCCGTCGCGGTGCCAGGCCAGCCACGGTCCCTCAGCCAGCTCGTCCTGCTTGCTCGTCACCGACACCCAGCCGATCTCGGGCACGTCCAGCCGGTACACGCGCGCGCCGAGGACCCGCGCGAGCACCTGACCCCCGAAACACACACCAAGCACCGGCACGGAACCATCCAGCGCCGCCGCCACGAACGCCAGCTCGTCGGCGAGCCAGGGGGTCGAATCGTCGAAAGCGGTCTGCTCCGAGCCAAGCACGGCGACAGCGTCACCGGGCCGGAAGGACCGGGGCAGCGGCTGGCCGGCCGCGGGACGCAAGGTCGTCACCGGCAGCCCGCGGGCGGCCGCCCAGCTGCCCAGCAGCCCGGCGGGCGCGTCCCGTTCGTGCTCGACCACCAGCAGGCGCATCGGGGGCGTCCCTTAGAGGGGGATGTTGCCGTGCACGCCGCGCACCTGGGGTGCCTCCGCGATGGCCCGGGCAATCGCCTCGCGGGTGGCGGCAGGCTCGATGATCTCGTCGATCACGCCGAGCGCCTGGGCCCGGTCCAGGCCGCCGGCCTCCCGCTCATGCTCCTGCGCCAGCCGGGTCTCAGCCTCGTGCAGCTCGTCAGGGGGCACGTCGGCGAGGGTGCGCCGGTGCAGGATCCGGATGGCGGCCACCGCGCCCATGACGGCGACTTCCGCCCCCGGCCAGGCGAACACCTTGGTCGCGCCCAGCGACCGGGAGTTCATCGCGATGTAGGCGCCGCCGTAGGCCTTGCGGGTCACCAGCGTCACCCGGGGCACGGTCGCCTCGGCGAACGCGTGCAGCAGTTTCGCGCCCCGGCGGACCACGCCGTCCCACTCCTGGCCGACACCGGGCAGGTATCCCGGCACGTCCACGACGACCACGAGCGGCACGCCGAACGCGTCGCACATCCGCACGAAGCGAGCGGCCTTCTCGGCCGAGGTCGCGTCGAGGCAGCCGCCGAGGCGCAGCGGGTTGTTGGCGACCACGCCGACCGATCGCCCGGCCAGGCGGCCGAGCATGGTGACCACGTTCGGCGCCCACCGGGGGTGCAGTTCGATGCCCGGCTCATCCAGCAGCCCGGCCAGCAGCGGGTGCACGTCGTAGGCGCGGCGCACCGATTCGGGCAGCAGCCCGGCCAGGTCGGTGCCCGGGTGGGCGGCCAGCCGCCCGTCGCCGGCGAGGTCCACGCAGCCCTGGTCACCGAGCAGCAGCGCGAGCCGCCGGGCCTGGCTGAGCGCCTCGGCGTCATTGGCGGCCACCACGTGCACCACGCCGGACCGGCGGCTGTGTGGCTCGGGGCCGCCGAGCCGGGCCATGTCCACGTCCTCGCCGGTCACGCTGCGGACCACGTCCGGCCCGGTGACAAAGATGCGGCCATGATCGGACAGGATCACCACGTCCGTCAGGGCCGGCCCGTAGGCGGCGCCGCCGGCCGCGGCACCGAGCACCACGGAGATCTGCGGGACCACGCCCGAGGCGCGGGTCATCGCGGCGAACACGGTGCCCACCGCGTGCAGGCTCTCCACGCCCTCGCGCAGCCGCGCACCGCCGGAGTGCCACAGCCCGATCACCGGTGCGCCCTGCGCCATGGCGGCGTCATACGCGGCCACGATCGCGGCGCACCCAGCGCTGCCCATGGCACCGCCCTGGACCTTCGGGTCGCTGGCGAACGCGACCGCGGGCATCCCGTCGATGTCACCGGTCGCGGCCAGCGCCCCGCTGGCGTCGTGCGGGGTGAGCAGGCGCAGCGTCCCGGGGTCGAACAGGGCCTCTAGTCTCACTTCCGGGTCGCGGGTGCTGGCCGGAGCGGCGGGTGGCGGCGGAGCGGGCTGGATTCTGCTGTCGACTGCGGTCACGGGATGTCTCCTTGCGATAGCTGGGAGAGCGGGTCAGGCCATGTCCTGGGTCGGCGGCCGGCCGGCCGGGCACCACCCATAGCGTGTCCTAGGCGGCGACGAAGGCGAGAGCCACGTTGTGCCCGCCGAAGCCGAATGAGTTGTTCAGGGCGGCCATCGGGGCACTGGTGCGGGGCTTGAGCTCGCGTGGCTCGGTGGCGATGTCGATCCCGGCCTCGTCGTCAGGGTCGTCAAGGTTGATGGTGGGCGGGGCGACCCGGTCGCGCAGCGCGAGGATGGTCGCGACGGATTCGAGCGCGCCCGCGCCGCCGAGCAGGTGCCCGGTCATCGACTTGGTGGCTGACACGACCACGCCGGAGGCGGCCGCGCCGAGCGCGGCGGCGATCGCCTGACCCTCCACGACATCACCGGCCGGAGTGGACGTGGCGTGCGCGTTGACGTGCACGACCTGCTCCGGGTCGAGCCCAGCGTTGGCGAGCACCCGCTCGATGGCCCGGACGATCCCGGTGCCCTCCGGGTCGGGCTGGGCGATGTGGTGCGCGTCGGAGGAGTACCCGGCGCCCGCCGCGATGGCGTACACGGTGGCGCCGCGGCGCGCCGCGTGCTCCGCGGACTCCAGGACGACCATGCCGGCCCCCTCGCCGAGCACGAAACCGTCCCGGCCCTTGTCGAACGGCCGGGAGGCCCGCTGTGGCTCGTCATTGCGCAGGGACATCGCCCGCATGGCCGCGAACGCCGCGATGTTCAGCGGCAGGATGGCCGCCTCGGTGCCGCCAGCCAGGACGACGTCGGCCCGGCCCGCCCGGATCATGTCGATGGCGTACCCGATCGCCTCGGCACCGGATGCGCAGGCGCTCACGGTGGTGTGTACTCCGGCGCGCGCGTTCAGCTCGATGCCGATCCAGCCCGCCGATCCGTTCGGCATGAGCATCGGAACCGTGTACGGGGACAGCCGCTGCCAGCCTTTTTCCTTCAGCGTGTCGTAGGCGACAAGCGTGGACGCGATACCGCCGATCCCGCTGGAAACCACCACGCCGAGCCGCTCGGGGTCCACCGTGGGGGCTCCGGCGTCAGCCCACGCCTCGCGTGCTGCCACCAGGCCCAGTTGCTCGCACCGGTCCATCCGGCGCGCCTGCACGCGGTCGATCACCGTGGCCGGGTCGACCGCGGCGGGCGCGGCGAAATGCACGGGCAGTTGTGCCGCCCAGTCGTCTGGGAGCATCCGCGCGCCGCTGCGCCCGGCCAGCATCGATTCCCAGGTCGAGGCCGTATCTCCGCCCAGCGGCGTGGTCGCGCCCAGGCCGGTGACGACGACACGTGGTTGATCTGCCCGCACTGTGAATCGCTCCTCTGGTCGTGCTGCGGAACTACGCCGGACGGCCCGCCGCCTGAGGGCAGGGGGCCGCCCGGATCAGGCCGATACCTCGGCCGAGCGCACGTAGTTCACGACGTCCTGGACTGTCTTGAGGTTCTTGAGCTGGTCATCCGGGATCTCGACCCCGAACTTGTCCTGGGCTGCCACCGCGATCTCGACCATGGACAGCGAGTCGATGTCGAGGTCGTCCACGAAGTTCTTCTCGGGGGTGACTTGGTCAGCGGGTACTCCGGCAACTTCGTCGACGATCTCGCCGAGGCCTGCCAGGATCTCCGGTTCGGTCAATGCCATGTGCTCGTGTTCTCCTTCTGTGTTGTTGTCATCCGCCCCGCGGCGCAGGCCAGGGAGCGAGGGCGCGGTCAGGGTACCGTGATCACCTGTCCCGCATAGCAGACGCCTGCGCCGAACCCGAGCAGCAGGACGGCTGCGCCCGAGCCGACCTCGCCCCGTTCGATCATCTTGGACAGGGCCAGCGGGATCGACGCCGACGAGGTATTGCCCGCGGTCACGATGTCATTGGCGACGAGTGCCTGCGGTGCGCCGATCTTCCTCGCGATGGCTTCCACGATCCTCAGGTTCGCCTGGTGCGGGACGAAGGCGGCCAGGTCTGTCGGGTGGACTCCGGCACGTTCGCAGGCCCGCCTGGCCACCGGGTGCATCGCGGTGGTCGCCCACCGGAAAACGGCCTGGCCCTCCTGGGCCAGGAACGAATCGCGGTCCTTGATGGCGATCTTGTCCGCCATGCTGCCGTCACTACCCCAGACGACCGGGCCTATGCCTGGACCCTCGTCCGGATCCGTGACCGGGCCCACCACCACGGCGCCGGCCCCGTCCGCAAAGATGATGGCGGTTGACCGGTCCGTCCAGTCGACCCACTGGGAGAGTTTCTCCGCCCCGATCACCAGGACGTTGCGGGCCGAGCCGGCCCGTACCGCGTCGCTGGCCGCTGACAGCGCGTAACAGAAGCCCGCGCACGCGGCGTTGAGGTCATACGCCCCGGGGGCGGCGATGCCGAGCCGGGTAGCCACCGTGGCGGCGGTGTTCGGGATGGGCGCCTCAGGAGTGCAGGTGGCGACGATGACCAGGTCGATATCGGCGGGGGACAGGCCGCTGGCGGCCAGGGCCTTGCCACCCGCGGCGGTCGCCATGTCGGCCAGGCTCTCGTCCGGCCCCGCGATCCGCCGGCTGGCGATGCCCACCCGGCTGCGGATCCACTCGTCGGTGGTGTCCAGCGTGGCCGCGAGTTCGTCGTTGGTCACCACCCTGGCCGGCTGATAGCCGCCGAACGCCAGAATCCGCGCACCCGCGGCGCCTTCGGCGAGTCGCATCAGCATGTCCCCTTTCCTGAGGGTCTCCTGGCCCTGGCCGCTTGCCCGGCCGCGGCCGGCCGGCCGGCCGCTGGCGGCCAGGCAGCCGCGGTCACCTGCTGGTACCGGTTTGTCATTCCGCTGGCTGCAGCCGGACCAGTGGCTGCCCGGCGCTGACCGGGTCGCCGTCCTCGACCAGCCATTCGATGATCGTGGCGGGGAACTGCGGGGTGATGACGTGCCGCCCGCCGCGCTGCTCCACGTGGCCGATCTCGGCTCCCGACGTGATCGCCGAGCCGGGCTCCGGCGCGCTGCCGTTGCTTGGCACCGAACGGAAGGTGCCCGCGAGCGGGGCGACCAGCAGCCGCCATTCGGGGACGTGCCCGTACAGGTGCGGATCAATCGTGCCGTGCTCGGCGATCAGGGACCGGGCCGCCTCGAGGTCGTCCGGGGTCTTCAGGCTGACCCGGGCCACGCCGGGCATCGCCCGCCGGGCCAGGCCGGTCAGGGTGCCCGCCGGTGGCAGCTCGATGATCGCGGTCGCGCCGAGCTCGGCCATGGTCTGCATGCACATGTTCCACCGGACCGGGGCGCTCACCTGGGTGACAATCCGCTCCAGCCAGTCCGCGCCCGACGTGACGGCGGCGCCGTCACGGTTGGACAGGAGCACCACGGCTGGCGCGCGCACGGCGACGCCCGCGGCGGCGGTGCGCAGGTCGTCGACCGCGGGAGCCATGTGCGAGGTGTGGAAGGCACCGGCCACCGAGAGCGGGATCAGCCGGGCCCCGGCCGGCGGGTCGGCCGCGAAGGCGGCCAGTTGCTCCAGGGTGCCCGCGGCTACGACCTGCCCCGCGCCGTTGATGTTCGCGGGGGTGAGACCGTGCGCTTCGATCGCGTCGAGGACCGCTGCCTCGTCGCCGCCGAGCACGGCGGTCATCCCGGTGGGCACGCGCGCCGCGGCGCGCGCCATGGCGTGGCCGCGGACCCGGACGAGGTTCATCGCGTCCTCGGCGGACAGCACCCCAGCGACAGTCCCGGCGGTCAGTTCGCCCACGCTGTGACCAGCCATGATCCCGGCCTGCAGGCGCGCCTGGTCCAGGCCGCCGAACAGCATCTCGGTCGCGGCGATCCCCGCCGCGACCAGCAAGGGCTGGGCGACCGCGGTGTCCTTGATCTCGTCCGCGCTGGCCGTGGTACCGCTCGCTATGAGGTCGCATTGGGCAAGGTCGGACCAGGCGGCGAGGCGGTCGCTGACGCCGGGCAGTTCCAGCCAGGGGGCCAGGAAACCAGGGGTCTGGGCACCCTGGCCGGGGGCGGCGATGACGAGCATGTTCTTACAGTGCACTGTAGAAGTTCGCTAGATGGACAGAATACCGCACGAAGTTTAGCGGCAACTGTTTGTCAGAATCATACAAACTATGTGCTCTTGTGAAGCAGGCGTCCTAGGACAATGGCTACCCAGAGGGTGAATCCGGCCCGGCCATCGGTCGGCATCAGGCCAGTCAGCTCGCTCACTCGGCGCAGCCGGTAACGGACCGTGTTTGGATGCACGAAGAGCAGCCGCGCGGTTGCCTCCAGCGACGATCCTTGCTCCAGGTAGGTAATCACCGTGTCAAGCAGCGCGGAACCGCCGCGCCGGAGCGGCTCGTACACCTCAGTGACCAGTTCCGCGCGCGCCTCCGCGTCGCCATCCAGGGCGCGCTCGGGCAGCAGGTCAGCGGCCATCACCGGCCTCGGGGAGTCGGGCCAGCCCGCGGCGGCCCGCAGGCCCGCCAGGGCCTCCGCCGCGGACCGGGTCGCTGACTGCAGGTCATCCACGGCGGGGCCGACGACGACCGGACCGGCGCCAAACCGACCGGTGAACTGACGGGCTGCGGTGAGCGGGTCGCCGGTTCCGCCCAGCACGACGACAAGCCGGCTGCCATGCACGCCGGCCAGCAGGTCGAGCCGGGACCGCCGGGCGATGGCCCGCATTTCGTCGATGAGACCTTCCGGCTCGCCGCCGTCGGCCGAGCCGACGATCACCGCGACTGGCGACGAGGACCAGTTCAGCGCCGACGCCCAGGACTGAAGGCCTTCGCCCACCTCGCCCCGGACGAGCGAGTCGACCACGAGTGCTTCCAGGCGGGCGTCCCACGCGCCCCTGGCCTCCGCGGTCCGGGCATACACCTGCGCCGCGCCGAACGCGATCTCCCTGGTGTAGCGGAGTACCGCCTCGCGGAGCTCCGACTCACCGCCCGGCGCGGCCAGCTCGTCGACCCTGGCCTCCACCACGTCGATGGTGATGCGCACCATCTCGACCGCCTGCTGCAGGCTGACGGCGCGGGCCAGTTCACGCGGCGCGGTGCCGAACACCTCACCGGCGACGGATGGGCGGCCCCGGCCGGGATGCTTCACCCAGTCCACGAAGGCCGCGATGCCGGCCTGGGCGACCAGCCCGATCCAGGACCGGTTCTCGGCCGACATCGCCCTGAACCAGGCCAGCCGCTGGTCCATGGACGCCATGGCGGCGGTGCCCAGGGAGCCCATGGCCCGTTCGAGCCGCTGGACGGTCTCATCCCGGACGTGGCCACCCTCATCCCGGACGTGGCCACCCTCATCCCGGACGTGGCCACCCTCATCCCGGACGTGGCCACCCTCATCCCGGACGTGGCCACCCTCATCCCGGACGTGGCTGCGCGGCTCAGCCGCGCCGGTCCCGTCCGCCTGTTCTGCCCGCACCCCTCCAGACTGCCACGAGGTCGGCCGCTGATGTCCCGCCGACAGCGGTCACGCCAGCGGCCGTGTCGTGCCCGGCTGCCCCCGGCAAACGACACCGGAGCCACTCGGGGGTCGTTGGATCGACACCAGAGCCACTCTGCTGCCGTTGCCGAGTCAGGCCAGGATGACGCGATCGGCACCGAAGTCGGCCACGACCTCCAGGTGGCCGCCGAGCGCCGCCACGTAGGCGGCGAGCGTGCGGACCTCCGCGGCGTCCGGGTCGCCGCGCTCGATCGCGGAGACCCGCTCCTGGCGGACGCCCAGCTGCGTGGCCACCTGCGCCTGGGTCAGCCCGGCCAGGCGGCGTACTTCGCCCAGCTGGTGCGTGCGCGCCGCCGCCACCAGGGCCGCGGCGGCGGCCTGCACGTCCCCGGCCTCAGCGGGGAAGAACTGATCCAGGAACGAGTCCAGGCGGTAGTCGCCGCGGCGGGCACCGTGGCCGCCCGCGGGCTGGGCGTCGGTGCCCAGCCGGACCTGCTCGGCCTGGTAGCGGGCCAGCGCCACCGGGACCAGCGGATCCGCGCCGCCGTGCAGCCCCGCGTGCGGTGACCCGCCGGCGAGCAGGATCGCCACCTGAGGGCGGCGCGCCGGGGGACTGGCCGCCGCCGCATCCGCGTCGCTGCCGCCAGCCGGGCCAGCTGACCGGGCTGTGTGGGCAGTGTGGGCAGTGTCGGCGTGACCAGCAGCGTCGGCGTGACCAGCAGCGTCGGGCTGACCAGCAGTACCGGGCTGACCAGCAGTACCGGGCTGACCAGCAGTACCGGGCTGACCAGCTGGGCCGGCTGGTTCGGTGGCGAACAGGATCCGCGGCGAGCGGTCTCCTGGCCAGCCACACCTCAGCTCCAGCAACTCCGGCACTCCGGGCTGCGCCGAGCCAGCGCCGTCCTGCTCCGGCACGGTGCGTGCTGCGCCGTTCTCGTCCGGGACGGTGCGCCCAGGGTGCCCGGGCCGCAGGTCCCGCTCGAGATCGCGGGCTATCCTCATGAACTCCTCAGCCGCCGACCGGGCGGCGTCCACCCCCTCGTCCGCGTCCGGGAACGGTGCCGCGGCATCTTCGTCATCGACGCCGAACTCGGCGAAAGCTTCGTTGACGGCCCGCTGGGCCTGCGCCGCCGTGTACCTGGCCTTCAGGGATTCCTTCCTGGACCGGAACGTCTCTACCCAGCCCTGGAACTGCTGTGCGGCGGCCGTGAGCCGTTTCTCCTCCTGGCCCAGGTTGTCGTAACGGCCCCGCAGCTCGGCCAGTTCCCCGGTCGGGCCGGCCGCTGCCAGCTGGCTGATCTGGAGTTCCAGGCGTTTGCGCGCGGTCGCCACCTCGGCGACACCGCGGCGGAGGAACGTCATCTGCTCCAGCAGGTGCTGGTAGGTACCGTCGATGGCCTCGTCCAGATCTTGCGGAGACGATGCGGACACCGGCGCCAGCGGCGGCCCGAGCCCGGCTCCCTCGGTGAGCAGGGCAGTGATCGCGGCCCCGGCCTGCCGGGCCGACGGAGGGTGGCTGGCGCGCAGGTCAACCAGCCAGGCTCTGAATTCCGGGGTAAGACGTACCAAGTAGCTCATGCCGCAGCCTCCCGCGCCAGCAACTGAGTATCGTTAGTACCTAGGGGTACTATCGTACTGCGGTTCCCGGGAGCACGGCAGCGGGCTGAGGCGTTAAGGAGTCAGCGATGGTCGACATCGCCGCCGGCCCGATGACCGGCCGGACAGTCCTGATCACTGGCGGCACCAGCGGGATCGGCCGGGCGACAGCCATCGGCCTGGCCGGGATGGGCGCCCGGGTCGGCATCACCGGCCGGGACATCGCCCGCACCCGGGCCGCGGCGGCTGACATCGCCGCCGCGTCGGGCAATCCAGCGGTAGACCCGTTTCCCGCCGACATGTCATCGCAGGCCGAGGTGCGGCGGCTGGCCAGTGCGGTGCTGGCCGCGTACCCGCGGCTGGATGTTCTGGTCAACAACGTCGGCGGCTTCTGGGCCACCCGCCGGGTTACCGCGGACGGGCTGGAGCACACCTTCGCGGTCAACCACCTCGCCCCGTTCCTGCTCACCGACCTGCTCCTCGGCCGGCTCAAGGCCAGCGCCCCGGCCCGGATCGTGACCGTGTCCTCCGCCGCCCAGGGCATGGGGAAGATCAATTTCGACGATCTCCAGGGTGAGCGCCGATACTCCGGGCAGCAGGCCTACAACCAGTCGAAACTGGCCAATGTCCTGTTCACCTACGAGCTGGCGCGCCGCCTGGACGGCACGGGCGTCACCGCCACCGCGGTGCATCCAGGCGTGGTGCGCACCGGATTCGCCGCCGAGGATCCCCCGCCGATGTGGAAGATCTTCCTTCCGCTGGTCCGGCTGTTCCTGAAGACGCCGGAGAAGGGCGCGGCCACCTCGATCTACCTGGCTTCCGCTGCTGAGGTCGAGGGTGTCACCGGCAAGTACTTCGCCGACAGCAAGCCGAAGACCTCCAGCCCGGCCTCCTACGACACCGCCGCCGCCGCCCGGCTGTGGCAGGTCAGCGCTGACCTCGCCGGACGCACGGCGGCGGGCTAGCCATGGCCTAGTCCTTGGCCAGTGCCGTGCTGACCGGGACGTCCAGGCGGTATTTCTCGATCGCCTGGCCGAGGGCCTCCGGCTTCACCTCGCCGAGCCGGGCGAGCTGGCTCAGCACGGCCAGGGTGATCGACTCCGCGTCCACGTGGAAGAACCGCCGCGCGGCGGCTCGGGTGTCGGAGAACCCGTAGCCATCGGTACCCAGCGAGTTGAACGGGGCCGGCACCCAGCGCGCGATCTGGTCGGGGACCGCCCGGATCCAGTCGCTCACCGCGACCACGGGGCCCGGGCTGCCATCCAGCGCCTGAGTCACGTACGGCACCCGCGGCTCCACATCGGGGTGCAGCATGTTCCACTCCTCGCAGGCCAGCGCGTCGCGGCGCAGCTCGGTCCAGGAGGTTGCCGACCAGACATCCGCCGCGACACCCCAGTCCTCGCGTAGCAGCCGTTGTGCGTCCAGCGCCCAGCGCATCGCTACCCCGGACGCCAGGATCTGCGCGTGCGGATGGCCGGCGCCGTCGGCACTGCCGGTGGCCAGGGCGGGCTCGGCCGGGCTGTCGGCGCCCGCGGCGGGCTGGGCCTGGTCAGTGCCCGGGGCCGCCTCGGGGGCGGCCGCGTAACGGTAGAGCCCGCGCAGGATGCCCTGCTGCAGGGCGGCTGACCCGCCGGGGAAGCCGGCCGGCTCGGCCGGCTGCTGGTACGGCTCGTTGTACAACGTCAGGTAGTAGAAGATGTCCTCGCCGTCGGGGTGACCCTCCGGTGCCCCGTACATCCGGCGCAGCCCTTCCTGGACGATGTAGCTGAGCTCGTAGCCCCAGGCCGCGTCGTAGGACACGCACGCCGGGCTGACCGAGGCGAGCAGCACCGAATGCCCGTCGTTGTGCTGCAGGCCCTCACCGGTGAGGGTGGTCCGGCCCGCCGTGGCGCCCAGCAGGAAGCCACGGCCAAGCTGGTCGCCGAACGCCCACATCTCGTCGCCGGTGCGCTGCCAGCCGAACATCGAGTAGAAGACGTAGATGGGGATCATCGGCGCGGCGTGCGTGGCGTACGAGGTCCCCGCGGCGATCACCGACCCCATCGCGCCGGCCTCGCTGATCCCCTCATGCAGGATCTGGCCGCGCTCCGACTCCTTGTAGCCCAGCAGCAGCGCGCGGTCCACGGCCTCGTAGGACTGGCCGTGCGGCGAGTAGATCTTCGCGGTCGGGAAGAGTGAGTCCATGCCGAACGTGCGTGCCTCGTCCGGGATCACCGGCACGAAACGCGCACCGATCCCCGGGTCCTTCATCAGGTCCTTGAGCAGCCTGACGAACGCCATGGTGGTGGCTACCGCCTGCTTGCCGGACCCGTGCTTGAGCTCGCCGTACACGGCGTCGCCGGGCAGGGTGAGCGGCTTGGCGCGGACCACCCGCTTGGGCAGGTAGCCGCCGAGCGCGGCCCGCCGTTCCCGCATGTAGGTGATCTCGTCGGAGTCCTCGCCCGGGTGGTAGTAGGGCGGCAGTTCCGCTTCCAGGGCCGCGTCGGGGATCGGCAGGTAAAGCCGGTCGCGGAACTCTTTCAGTTCGGCGACGGTGAGCTTCTTCATCTGGTGGGTGGCGTTGCGGGCCTCGAAGTCCGGGCCCAGGGTCCAGCCCTTGATGGTGTGCGCCAGGATCACGGTCGGCTGGCCGACGTGCTCCTGCGCGGCCTTGAACGCGGCGTACACCTTGCGGTAGTCGTGGCCGCCCCGGGACAGGTTGCGCACCTCGTCGTCGGACAGGTGCTCGACCATCGCCCGCAGCCGCGGGTCGCCGCCGAAGAAGTGCTCCCGGGTGTAGCCGCCGTTCTCCACGGAGTAGGTCTGGAACTGCCCGTCCGGGGTCGTGTTCATCTTGTTGACGAGGACCCCGTCCACGTCCTTGGCCAGCAGCGGGTCCCAGTCACGGCCCCAGATGACCTTGATCACGTTCCAGCCCGCGCCGCGGAAGAACGCCTCAAGCTCCTGGATGATCTTCCCGTTGCCGCGGACCGGCCCGTCCAGCCGCTGCAGGTTGCAGTTGATGACGAAGGTGAGGTTGTCCAGTTCCTCGCGGGCGGCCAGCCCGATCGAGCCGAGGACCTCAGGCTCGTCGGTCTCGCCGTCGCCGAGGAAGGCCCAGACGTGTGACCGGCTGGTGTCCTTGATCTCCCGGGCCAGCAGGTACTTGTTGAACCTGGCCTGGTACACCGAGTTGATCGCGCCCAGGCCCATGGACACGGTGGGGAACTCCCAGAAGTCGGGCATCAGGCGTGGATGCGGGTAGGACGGCAGCCCGCCACCCGGATGGGACAGTTCCTGGCGGAAGCCGTCGAGCTGCTGCTGGGTCAGCCGTCCTTCGAGGAACGCGCGGGCGTAAATGCCCGGGGCCGCGTGCCCCTGGAAGAAGACCTGATCGCCCGACTCACCGTGCTCCTTGCCGTGGAAGAAGTGATTGAACCCGACCTCATACAGGCTGGCGGCCGAGGCGTAGGTGGCGATGTGCCCGCCGACGCCCATGCCTGGCCGGTTCGCCCGGGACACCATGACGGCGGCGTTCCACCGGATGTAGGCGCGGATCCGCCGCTCGACGTACTCGTCGCCGGGGAACCACGGCTCGCGCTCCGGCGGGATGGTGTTGATGAAGTCGGTGCTGCGCAGGCCGGGCACGCCCACCTGCTGCTCGCGGGCCCGCTCCAGCAGGCGCAGCATGACGTACCTGGCGCGGGAGCGGCCGCGGGTGCGTACTACGTCGTCGAACGACTCGACCCACTCTCGGGTCTCGTCCGGGTCGATGTCGGGCAACTGGGTGGGAAGCCCGTCGCTGATGATCGAGAAACGCTGACGTCCGGCAGCCACGGGATAATCCTCGCCTTCCGCAGTGGTCGGGCGGCGGTAGCCGCCATTCCCGTCGAACAGGGCAGCTGGTGGCCACCCTGTGCGTCAGGGGTTGTCCAGACCAATTCTGGTACGTGTGCCCTGCAAACGCATCTCTACCCGGCGGTAATCGATGCTTACCAGGCAACTGTGGGTAGACGGTGAGGGTAGGCACCCTGGTGCTCTCTCAGCGTATGCGCCGGGGCGCACCGCGGGCGAACCTGGACAGGAGGATGCGAGCATGCAGGCAGCCATCGGAGACCGACTCCACGTACATGGCAACAGCGTGGGCCACCCTGACAAGATCGGGGAGATCGTGGAGGTCAAGGGCAGCGGAGGGGCGCCGCCGTACCTGGTGCGATTCGATGACGGGCACACCGGGCTGGTGTTCCCCGGCCCTGATGCCGTGGTGGAAAGCGCGGGCCGCAAGGCCGGCGCCGGCCGGGCCAAGAAGAGCGGCCGGTAGGGGGTGCTCCGTGCGCCCCCGGGACGCGGGTTGCGTACTGGGGGGCCGGCCCGCGAGGGTCGTGCGGTATGGAGACGTTGATTGTCCGGGTGCATACCGGGCACCGCGATAGCGTGCACGACATTACCCGTCAGTGCGCGGAATTCGCCGCTGCGGCGGCAGACGGGGGAGACGGGCTGCTGCACGTGTTCGTGCCGCATGCGACCGTGGGCGTGGCGCTGATCGAGCTCGGCGCGGGCAGCGATGCCGACCTGCTCGGCGTGCTGGCCGAGATGCTGCGGGCCGACGAGCGCTGGCGGCACGCCCACGGGTCGCCCGGGCACGGGCGGTCCCACGTGCTGCCAGCGTTCGTGGCGCCGTTCGCTACCATTCCGGTGCTGGCCGGGCGGCTGGCGCTGGGCACCTGGCAGTCCGTGGCGCTGGTTGACCTGAATACTGACAATACGGACAGACAGGTGCGTCTTTCATTCCTCGGATAGTTCGGCCGGGGCCGGGGGAAGATCAAACTGTGACATCGGTTTTCGCCGCCAGGGCCATTTGCCACTTGCGCAGGGGCCGCGCCCAGTGTGAACTGTCCGAACAAGTGGTGCCGACGCGGCCACGGCGCCGGCTGGCGCGAAGCTCGGGCAGTATGCCGTAGCTGGCCAGATGCGAGCCGGGCCGTGGGAAAGGTGATGAGGAGGACATCAGTGAGCGCGACCGCGCGCCAGGCGCAGGATCAGCCGGGCCTGGCCGGGCGACTTGGCATCAAGCCAGGTCAGGTGGTGCAGGAGATCGGTTACGACGACGACTGCGATGAGCAGTTGCGTGACGAGATCGAACGGCTCGAGAACGTGGAGCTCGTCGATGAGGACTATGACGATGTCGTCGATGTGGTCCTGCTCTGGTGGCGGGACGGGGATGGGGACCTCTTCGACGCCTTGGCAGACGCGCTGACGCCGCTCGCCGACGGCGGATACATCTGGCTGCTGACACCCAAAGCCGGGCGGGCCCAGCACGTCGAGCCCAGCGAGATCGGAGAGGCCGCGCTGACCGCCGGGCTCTCCCAGACGTCAAGCGTGAGCGCCGCCCGGGACTGGCTCGGTACCCGCCTGGTCGCGCCCAAGGCACGACGCTGACGCAGGGCCATTTCTTACCGAACGGACCCTGCCGGGGTACCCCCTCCCGGCAGGCCCGCGGCCGATCCAGGTTTGCGCCCCTCCGGGTCGGGCCCAGGTGGCAGACTGGACCAGTTCTCTGCGGAAAGGACCAGCCAATGGCTGTCGAAGTTGGCGAGCAGGCTCCTGATTTCGAGCTGAAGGATCAGCACGGCACGCCGACCCGGCTGTCGAGTTTCCGGGGCTCGAAGAACGTGCTGCTCGTCTTCTACCCGCTGGCGTTCAGCGGCGTGTGCACCGGCGAGATGTGCGCCCTGCGGGACGACTTCCCCGAGACGTCGCGAGACGATGTGGAGTTGCTGGCGGTGTCGGTGGACTCCACACATGTCATCCGCACATGGTCGGACCAGCAGCACTTCGGGTTCACCCTGCTGGCTGACTTCTGGCCGCACGGCGCGGTGGCCAAGCTTTACGGTGTGTTCGACGAGAACCTCGGCTTCGCGCGGCGCGGCACCTTCATCATCGACAAGGCCGGCGTGGTCCGGTGGAGTGTAGTGAACCCGATCCCCCAGGCGCGTGACATCGCCGAGTACCAGAAAGTGCTCGCCGACCTGGCCTAGGGCGCTGCCCTGGGATCAGTGCGCGTCCGGGGGGCGGCGAGCGGTGCTGGCCCCGGGGGAGACCCCGGAACCCTGGGAGAGGACCAGGCCCGATGCCCTGCTATCGCTGCGGTGCGCGGCAGACCGACCCTGACCGCGGGCACAGCCCGTGGCGGCGCGGTGTCCGCAACGACTGCCAGGTGCTGGTGTGCCCGGAGTGCCAGGTGGCGCATGACTGGGCAGGCGAGCTGGACCGGTGCCCCCGGTGCGGCAGCGTGCACCTGGTCCGGCGGCTTGGTGAAGTGGAGTGCCGCGACTGCCGGACGGTCGTCCCGCCGCCCGGGACTCCGACTGCTGATCCGGCGGCCGAATCCGGCGGCACCCAGGCACCCGGGCTGTCCGAGGAAGTAGCCCTGGCGCTTGAGAGGGTGCTCGGCCGCACTGCCGCCAGGCGGTAAGGGGGCTGGTCCGGTCGTGACCGACGCCGTGGTGGTGGGGCGCATCCTGCGCGAATATCACCAGCGCAGCATCGACCCGGCCGACGTCCGGCAGGTGCACGGTTCGGTGCGCGGTGACCGGGTCGCCTACCGGCTGAGGCGGCCGGACGGCGCGTTCGTGGTCGTCCGGGCACTGCGGGCGGACGCCGCGGTGGGGCCGGAGTTCAGCGCCTGCGGGCCGGCCACCATGGTCGACTGGCTGAGCAGCCGGGCCGCGACGCTGACCTGGCTCGCGGAGCGGGACTATCCGGCGCCGCGTGTGGTGCCCACCCGGAGCGGCGACCTGGTGGGGCTGGCCGGGGCGTGGCTGACGCTCGCCACCACCTTCGTGGCAGGCCCCGCGCTGCGGCCAGATCGTAGCCAGTTGCGCATGCTGGGCGAAGCGCTCGGTTGGCTGCATTCGTTGCCGGTAGCGGCCGACGGAGCATCGGCTGGGTCGGCTGGGTCGGCTGGGTCGGTCAGGCCGGTCGGGTCAGCTGGGCCGGTCGGGGAGTCGCACTGGCATCCGGATGCCGCGATCCCGGCCGCGCTGCGTCGGCTCGACTCGGTCGAGGCGCTGCTGCCCGCTGAGTGGCGGCCGCTGCATGAGTCGTTCCGGCGGGCCGTTGAGGCTGTCCGGCAGCATGTCAGGGATCTTCCCCGGGCGGTCGTGCACGAGGATGCGGGGCCAGGGAAGGCGATCCTGGGGGGCGGGGATCCGGCCCGGGTCACCCTGATCGGCTGGGACACCGGAGGTCTTGGGCTGCCGGTCCTCGACCTTGGCCACTGCCTCCTGGAATGCCACCTGGACACCGGCCTGCCACCTGGGCAGCCGGAGACCTGGCCCAGCCAGCCCGGCGACGAGCGGATCGCCGCCGTCGCCGAGGGGTATGCCACGCAGCGGCCCCTCGGGCCTGCCGAACTCGACGTGCTGCCGGACAGCGTCCGTTTCGGCACTGCCTTCACCGGCGCCATCCTGTTCGAGCAGGCGCTGCTCGGGGGAGTGCGCGGTACGTCCATGGATGCCCGGCTGGAGCGGCTGGCCACCCGCCTCGCGGTGAGCGAGGCGGTCGCGGACCGGGCCGCGCATCACCTGACCGGGGCGCGGAAACGGTACGCTGAGCCCGGTCGCCCTGAGGCGGCGGGCGCATAGCTCAGTGGTAGAGCACTCGCCTTACAAGCGAGGGGTCACTGGTTCGAACCCAGTTGCGCCCACCCAGGTCAGAGCGTTGCCAGTCGGCTTTCGGGGCGATCTCGGCTGGTGATGACTGGCCTGGAGGGTGCGGGGTCACAGGTCGGATCTGCGGTGTTTGGCCAGTTCACCCACGGCTTTACTGCGATCTTGCCGTCTCTGGTGGGTGCGGTGTAGGAGCGCATATGGGAGCCGGATTTGCGCTGAGGTGCTGTCTGCCAGCATCGGTGGGCCAGGCAGAGCGCCGAGTGCCAGCACTGGCGAGATCAGAACCAGCCAGGACTTTCCCGGCCAGGAGCCGGTCAGCTGATCGGGCCGATCGTGCCCCGGGTCGTGGCGGGAGCGATGATGGGAGCGCAAACCGCGTCTGGTCAGCCGGGGGCGGCTGCTGGGCAGGCATGTGATAGTCCTGAAGCGGTACCCCCGGCGCCGTCAGCGGGTCAGCGGGTCAGCGGGTCAGTCCAGCAATTTCAGGAATTCCGCGGGGGTCAGGTCTGCCTGGCGGAGGATTGAGCTCAGGGTGCCGCGCTTGATGGTGCCGTGCGGGGGAATCACGACAACCCGCCCATCGGAACGGCGATAGACGGCGTGGCTGCCCTTGGTCCGCAGGTAGGCGAAGCCAACGGACTCCAAGGCCCGCGTGACCTTGCGAACCGGCAGGTCCGACAAGGCTGGGCTCACGCGGCGCCAGGCAACTGGAAGGAGGTGACCAGGGGCGTGCTGGTGACAAACCGGGCAGGGTCATCTACCTCGTCCAGGTACAGCTCAACGGCCTCAGCGAGATTGGCCAGGGCCTCATCGATCGTCGGACCCTGACTGGCGACATCGACTTCCAGGCACTGCGCGACGTACCAGTCCTCTTCCCGGTGCACGGCCGCGGTGAAACTGCGAGGCATAGGCATGCATCAAGGGTAGCCCTGGCGCGGCCAGCATCAGGGAGGCGGCAGGTAACGAGCCACCTACAGGACAAAGCGGCCTGTCTCACCGGGCCGCGTCCAGTGCCACGTCACCAGCCGCTAGCTCCGGGCACTCGCCAACTGGACGTGCTGGCATCACGGCCGTTCGATCCAACCTCCGCGATGAGGGGCCGTCCGGCAAACTGATCACTGAGCGCGGCGGCGACACAGACGTGGCCAGCACGCCGAGGCTTCGATATGCGCCGATCTTGTCGGCGATCTGGCAGCGCATGCTGCGCCCGGATGGGAGATTGTGTGCTGGCATCGTCAGCGGGTTTCTCCGCGCGGATCGTGTGCCGGGCCGGGCGGTAGCGCGGCGGGGGTGATGCCACGTCATGGCGCCGGGATTGCTATGACAAGCGTGCTTGGGCTAGCAGCAGGCTGGTCAGGTCGGCCGGCGCCGGCGTCACTCCGGTCAGCCCGCGGGCGGTGAACCAGCGCGCGACGTTCGCCGAGTCCCTGGTCAGGAACTCCGCGCCGCGCGGGTTCGCGATCACGTCGACGATCTGCGGCATGTCGATCATGACCAGCCGGCCGCTGTGCACCAGCAGGTTGTAGGCGGACAGGTCGCCGTGCGCGTAGCCGAGCCGGGCCAGGCCACAGAGGGCAGTCACCAGCTGATCCCACAGGCTGGCAAGCTCGGCTTCCGCCGGCCTGATCTCGGCCAGCCGCGGCGCGGCCGTGCCGTCCGGCTCGCCGATGAACTCCAGCAGCAGCTCGGTCTGGAGTATCTGCACCGGATACGGCACTGGCAGGCCGGCCGCGCAGAGCTGACTCAGCGCGGCGAACTCGGCGCTCGCCCACTGGGTGGAGATCATCGCCCGGCCCGCCGCGGACCGCGCCGCGATCGCCCGGTTCACCCTCGACTCCCGGACGCGCCGCCCTTCGAGGTACTCGCTGTCGCGCTGGAACATCCGGTGCTCCGCGGCCCGGTACCGCTTGGCCGCGAGCAGGCAGGACCGGTCGGTGCCGGGCACGCCGCGGCGCAGCAGGAAGACGTCGGCCTCCTTGCCGGTCTTCAGGATGCCGAGCTCGGTGTCGACGGCCGCGAGGTCGGTGACAAGCCAGTCCGGGTGCGGTTGCGGGCCGCGCTCCGCAGGCGCGGACTGATCCCACGTGGACCACCGGTCACCCTCGGGCAATCCGAAAGTCTCGGAGCCGGCGTCGGCCGGCGGGAGGCGCCGGCGGTGCCGGTCGCGCTTGAGGAAGGTGGACTCGTCGTCGTCAAACCGCCGCTTGCCGCGGCGGAACTGAGAGCTGGACATGGCGGAAGCTCCTGGTACAGGAAGTGCGGGCGGGCAGCAAGAAACTCGTGATGGTCCTCATCTGCGTCCCTCCTTCCTGCTCAGCGAGCATCCGCCAATCGCGGGCGGCGACGGCCGGGGATGCGGGCTGCCAGGCTGACACGCCGCCAGGATGCGGGCAACAGGTTTTCCGCCGGTCAGGCTCCGTCGCGGCAGCGATCGTGCGGGCCGACGCCAACCGGCCGGTAACAGGGGGGTACCCGCCACCCGTTGCCGCCCACGCCCATCGCCGCCGATCGGTGCGTCCAATGGTCCTTCGGCGCTCATCAGCTTGGGCGCGCAGATCAGGTTGATCTAGGGCGCGGCGATCTCCCGCGAGGCACCTTGGCGAAGACCGGATCCGAATCCGATGGGCGGGCACGTCGTTCTGCCCGCCTGCCGAGAAATCCCGTTGCGAGTGGCCGGCATCGGATGTCTGGTTGATCGGCTGCCAATTACGGGAGGAACATGACGCGCATGTCGCTGCCTGCCCCCACGCTGCACACCGCTCGCCTCCGGCTGCGTCCCTTCGACGGCGCGGATGCGGACGACCTCTTCGCGCTGCACAGCAGCGCCTGCGTGCTGCGCTACTGGGACGCGCCGCCGTGGAGCGAACGCGTGTGCGCCGAGCGGTTCATCACGGCTTGCCGGCAGATGGCAGAGGGGGGCACCGGGGCGCGGCTGGCCGTGGATCGCGTCTCCGACGGGGCGTTCATCGGCTGGTGCAGCCTGAACCGGTGGAATCCGGACTACCGCAGTGCATCGCTGGGCTACTGCTTTGACGATGCAGCGTGGGGCCGCGGCTATGCGACGGAGGCCGCGGGCGTTTTGCTGCGGTGGGCATTCGGCACGCTGGACCTGAATCGCGTCCAGGCCGAGACCGATACACGCAACGTGGCATCTGCCCGCGTGCTGGAGAAGCTCGGCTTCGTGCGTGAAGGGACGTTGCGGGAAGACTGCGTCGTGAACGGCGAGGTCTCTGACTCGTGGGTCTACGGGCTGATCAGGCGGGAGTGGCGGCCCTCGTCCGAGCCGGCTTCCGCCCCCTGAGTCCTTGCTCCTCGCGAGACGTCGCCCGGCACCCGGGTGTTTCGCTTCGCCGAGTCGAGGGGCCGCACGGAGCACTCTCATGGCCGCCGACAGGGTCTCCCTGGATCGCCAGGGTGCGACACCCTCGTCCATCGTGCATACCCCACGGGTCGTCACCCCTACGGTGAAGCTGTCCCGCTCATTCGTGTGATCTGGCCAGATCCGTCGGGGCAGGTCCTACTATCAAGCCGTGACAACTCCGTCCATGTCGCCGTATGAGGTGCGATGTTGGCGTGAACTCGGGTTGCATTCGGCGAAGAAGGCGAAACGTCGGCAGTTGATGCCGCCGAATGTCCATGCCGCCCTGGCCACGGCAGGCGCGAGGGCTAAGGACGTCGCCGTCCATACCGGCGCGGCAATCGCGGAGTCGGCTCCGGAGTCTGTCAGGGAGTTCCGGTAAGGCACGGGCAGGCTGGCACGCATCCGCCTGGCCGTGAGACGGCCAGGCGGAATGCACCGCAGGACGCCTCCAAAATCACCGAACGTAACCTCAAAGCCACATTGGAACCGCCGTTCGGCGCGCTCGCCGCAGCGTTCGTGACTCTCAGCTTGGGCACCCAGAACAGGCGGATCTGCGCTGCAACCGGTACAGGTCG
>Ga0265338_10003347_pt1 | contig 22663 bp, 15 predicted proteins | sample 42126metaG_FD_193579 | JGI IMG/M metagenome (GOLD analysis project Ga0265338, IMG submission 193579) | Rhizosphere microbial communities from Carex aquatilis grown in University of Washington, Seatle, WA, United States - 4-21-26 metaG | ecosystem: Host-associated > Plants > Roots > Rhizosphere... | reverse complement strand
CACGGCAGATCGCGTTGCGCTTCCTGGTGCGGCAGCCGCCGCTGTTCGCGATTCCGAAGGCCTCGCACCCCGATCGCGCCGTCGAGAACGCCGGCGCCGGCGACCTGCGCCTGACCGACGAGGAGCTCGCGCGCATCGCCGCTGTCTTTCCGCTCGGCGCGAAGCGGCGCGAGCTTCCGATGCTTTGACGCCGCTCCCCGGCGGCGTCAGGTCTTGTCTGCCGGCGCCTTTCTGCGCCGGGCGTCCGGCGCGCGGAATCCCCGTCGAAACAGCGTGTCGGCGGGCGTCTGCACCAGCACCGCGAGCGCCTGCTCCGACGTCACGCGCCTTTGGTCGAGCTGCGCCCGCAGTCCGGCTTCACACGTCTTGAGCGCCATCTCCATCGCCTCCATGGGTCGCGGACGTCGCCCCTCGTGCGCGCGACCGGCGAGCCACACGTTCACCAGGTAGCCCAGCTCCTGGACGCGCGCGGAAAATCGGTCCGGATCGCGCAGCCGCAGGTCATTCATCGCCTGCTCGAACAGCGGCGCCACCAGGTGCGCCCGGTCCGGTTTCGAGCTTCGCCGGGCCGCCTCCGTCTCGGCCGGACCCAGCGCCAGCGCCGCGAGCGGCTGTGCCGGCGTCGGCGCGATCACCTCCGCCTCACGCAGGAGCGCGGCCAGATCATTCACATCCGTTGCGGCTGCGAGCGCCGTCGTGCGGTCGCGCGCAGGAGCCGTCTCGCCGCGTCTGCGAAGCCCGGTGAGCTCGGGTTCTTCGAGGCCTCGGAAGTACGCGCGCGTGATGGGGTCGCGCTCATCGCCTCCTTCACCTCGCCTCGCGAGCTCGAGGAATGCCCTCGCATCCGCGGGGCTGACGAAACCTTCCGCGACCCGCCGATCGTCGCGCGCGGCCGCGACGTCGCTCTCGAGCATCTCGTCCGCTGTCAGGACCTCGAACAGACCACCTTGGCCCGAGATGTACTCCGTGGTCATCGAGCAGCACTGTTCGAGGATCGCCCGCAACCGATCGTTGTGATCTCGGTCGAGCGACAGCAGCGCGTTCCAAACGTCGTCCCATACGTCGGGATCGCGCGCGATCAACCGAAACTCCTCCCACTCCTCGCAGACGGAGGTCTCCAGCGCGCGCTCGATCGCCTCGTCTTCATCGCCGGCCTCGCTCAGTTGCTCGGCGAGCACGTCCATGTCGAGCACCAGCACCAGCCGGTGGACGGCGAGCGCGAGAAGATCCTGCGGCAGCTCGCACATGCGCCGCACCAGCAATTCTTCGCCGGCCTCGAGCATCACGCGCAGCCACAGCGCGAAGCGCTCGGGTCGGAACGTCTCGTCGCCGCCGGCTTCGTCGGCTCGCCACAGATCATCGTCGAACACGCGTTCGAGCTGGGCCGTGCTCGCGAGCGCCACCAGGTCGCCCGCGTCTTCGAGCCCTATCCGATCGATGAGCTTGCCGAGCACCGCGCCCGGCAGCTCGCGCACCGCCGCGACCAGCCCTGGCCGTTCGAGGATGCGCATCAAGAGCGTCGAGGGAGAAACCTGATGGCGGCTGAGCGAGTTCATCGAGTGCTCCTTTCGGGAGGTCACGGGCGACGAGAGGCCTGGACCACGCATCCTCGACAGCTGCCGAAAACTTCCTACCTGTTGATTTTTCCGCGGTTTATGTAGTATTTAGTGGGGTCGAAGGAACCCACCAAAACGCCCGCCGCCGGCGGGTCGTCGCCACCGGGCGGTGGTTCCAACCGGAGCGTTCAGTAGCCGCGCGTGGGGTCGAACCGGTTGGCGAGCGGCTGGCCCGCCAGGAAGCGATCCAGGTTCTCCGCGAAGAGCACCGCGGTGCGCTCGTAGTAGAGCGGCGTGACTCCGGCGACGTGCGGCGTGAGGATGACGTTGTCGAGATCCCATAGCGGGCTGGTCGCCGGCAGCGGCTCTTCGTCGAAGACGTCCAGGCCCGCGCCGGCCAGCTTGCCCGCGCGCAACGCCGCCACCAGCGCCGCCTCGTCGAGCACCGCGCCGCGCGAGACGTTGTAGATGTACGCGCTGGCGCGCATGCGCGCGAGGCGGCGCGCGTCGATCAGGTGGTGCGTCTCGGGGGTCAGCGGCACCGTCACGCAGACGTGATCCGCGCGCCCCAGCGCTTCGTCGAGCGCGCCGATCGGCAGGAGCTCGTCGACGGCGACGCCCGTGTCGTGTCGCGCCGACAGATTGTGCTTCACCGCCACCAGGTGCACGCCGAACGGGCGTGCCCGCGCCGCCAGCGCCTCGCCGATCCGTCCGAGTCCGACGATCAGCAGCGTCTGGCCGGTCAGCTCGCTGAACGCGCCGGAGCGCGACGGGATCTTCCGGTCCCAGCGCCGCGAGAGCTGCGCCCGAAACAACCCGGGAATCCCGCGCGTGAACATCAGGATCATCGCGAGCAGGTGCTCCGCGATGTTTGGCCCGTGGACGCCGCTCGCGCTCGTGAGCGCGACGCCACGCGCCAGCAGCGCCGGCGTGACCAGCCCGTCCAGTCCCGCCGCCACCGAGCTGAGCCAGCGCAGGCGCGGCGCGCGCGCGAGCTCGTCGTCCGACAGGTTCTGGGCGACGACCACGTCCGCGTCGGGAAGCGCGCGTGCGAAGTCGTCGCCGCTGGCGGCGGCGAACGTCAGCGCGACACGACCATCGAAACGCGCGAGCGCTTTCCGGAAGCGGACGACATCGGCAGACGCGGGGGGAAGGTCGATGAGGACGTGCAAAGCACGGTCGGCCGGAGGCCCGGCATGCGCGCTGCTGAACGTCGGCGCGTCGCTCGCGGGGAACGACTCTTCGTCCGCTTCGTCGATCGGATCTTTCGTGGTCACCGGGTGAGCATGGCGCGCGCAAGCGCGGCTGTCATGCGGATGACAGCGGGATGTCCCATGCCGAGTGCGCGCGGCCGCGTGCTCAGGGGTAGACCGGCGGCCACGGCGGCGCGCCGTGGGCGATGCCGGAGTAGCCGCCGATCCAGAGATCGCCCGCGTTCGTCGCCGAGATCTGGTACCAGTAGCCGTTGGTCGGAAGAGGGAGCGGATCCGACCAGATCCAGCCGTCCCATCGGTACAGGCCCGTGCTGGTCAGCGTGAAGACCTCGGTGTCGCTGCCCGCCCACGTTCCGTAGATCTCGCCGAGGCTGTCGGGTGCGGCGGTCGCTGTCCACGACGTGCCGTCGAAGTGGAAGGGCCCCGCCCACACGTCGTCGGGCGCGAGCGGCCAGATGTCGCGGATGCCGTACTGGCCGCTGCCGGGCCACACGGTGGGCGCGGACCACGCCAGCCCGTCGTAGTGATAGACGGTGAGGCGTGTGATCAGCCACAGATCGCCATCGCTCGTTCCGCGCAGCGCGCTGCCGTCGCCGTCGGGCGTGTAGCCGGCGGGCAAGGGGACGACGCGCCAGCTCCTGCCGTCGTAGCGCAGGAGCGCGGGACTGCCGGCGGGCGCGCGATCGCCGAGGAGCCAGACCGCGTCCGGCGTCGCGACGAGAGAGGTCGCGTACCACCCGGCCGAAGGGAAGGGCGGCGACGTGGGAAAGGGCAGCTCCTGGAGCGCGCCGCCGTTCCAGTGCCAGAGGCTGGTACTGGCGAGCCAGACGTCGCTGCCGTTCGAGGTGACGGTCGGGGGCGACGCCACGTTCAGCATCGGGAACAGCGACCAGTGCGCCCCGTCCCAGCGCGCGGCGAGCGCGCTCTCGTCCTGCGTCCCGATGCCCGTCAGCCAGACGTCGCCGCTCGGCGCGGCGTGGACGTACGCGGTCTGTTGGAAGAACGTCGTCACCGGGTCCCAGTCGCCGTACGCGCCGTGGCGCGCGCCTGGTCCGGCGATGGCCCACCGATCGTTCTCGTGTCCCGCCAAAACCAGGCCGTAACCGATGAAGGTGTCGTCGATGTAGTCCGGCCCGAGCGGGGAGACGTGGATGGCGTTGCCCTGGATCCCTCCGGCCCAGTGGTCGGCGAGGCTGGCGCCCGCCATCGTGTAGGCGTTCGCGGATGACCACGCACCGTCGGAGAGGGCCCAGCCGTCGCCGTCGCCGGTCGCGCTCTTGGCTGCGGCCCAGAGCGTGCCGTCGTCGAGGAGGCCCATGCGCGAGAAGTAGAGGTCGTGCTTCGCTGTGTAGAAGTCCGAGCGCTGCTGGATCGCGATGTCGCCGATCGTGAAGGCCGCTCCGTCCCAGTGAACCGAGCGGCCGATCTCGCTCGCCATCCAGACATCGTTGGCCGCGCGGCCGACCACGGCGGTGACGGCATCGGGGCCAACGTCGGCGGCTCTCCAACCGCCTGGCCCCGTCCAGTGATAGATCGTCGCTTCGTTGCCGGCGGCCCACGCCTCGTCGCGGCTCGCCCCCCAGAGGCCCGTGATCCGCGCGAGCCCCGGCGCCGGCAGCATCGTCCAGCCGCCGCTCGCATCGCCGCGCACGACGTCGCCGGCGTTCGATCCGATGAACACCGTGCCGTCGGCGGCTTCCGACACCGCGGTCAGGTCCGAGGCGACGCCGACGTCGACCAGCGCCCAGTCGGCCGAGGCGAGAGGGTTGACGACCCCGTGGAGCACGGTCCCGCCGGCGCCGACGGCCCACATCTCTCCCGACCGCGGCGACGAGAGATCGGCGAGCGCGCTGCCCTGCGGCCGCGGCGTCACCCAGCACCAGCCGTCGCGCGTGCGCGTGGCGCAGGCGTCGATCGCGTACGGCGGAACTTGCGGATCGATCCGCGTTCCGGTCGTCACCGGAGCGGTGAAGGCCTCGCCACCGTCGGGATTCTGCGTCCCGCCGGCGTCCTGAGATCCGGCCGCGGCGTCGGCCTGCGGCGGCACGCCGCTCGCGTCGGCGCGGATCGGCGGCGCGCACCCGCTCGCCCCGACGCCCGCCACGCAACCACCCGCAACGAGGACCGCCCAACTCACCCGCACCTCGACAAACGTCATCACCGCGCGGCGAAAAACAATGTTCGCACACGGGCTGGGGGCGGACGCCGGCAACTCCGTCAGGGCTCGTCCCGTCGAGGGCGTTCGACAGCGATGTCGATTTCGCCGTGAAAGATCCCCGATCGGCCCCGTTCGTGGTGTGCGCCCGCGGAACATTTCAGCTGCGGGCGCAGGAGAGATTCATGAAAAACCGGTGGAGTGTGGCCATGGTCGTCGGTGTGTGGCTGGTCGGACAGGCGACCGCCTTCGCGGAGGACTCGGCGGCGGCGCCCAATGGGTCGGACGAGGCTGCGGCGGCGGCGCTCCAGCGCGGAACCGAGTTGCGGCGCGCGGGACGAGACGCAGACGCGCTACAGGTCTTCGAGCGCGTCCTGGCGCAGCGCCCGTCGCCGGAAGCGCGCGCGCAGGTCGCGCTGGCGGAGCAGGCGACGGGGCGGTGGGTCGCCGCCGAGCGCGATCTCGTCCAGGCGCTCGCCTCGGCCGACGATCCCTGGATCGCCAAGAACCGCGCCGAGCTGCAGAGCGCGCTCGCATACATTCGAGCTCACCTCGGCCAGCTCGAGCTCGTCGGCTCGCCGGCCGGAGCGACGGTGCTGCTGAACGGCGCCCGCGTGGGAACGTTGCCGCTCGCGTCGCCGCTCACCGTCGCGGCGGGCGAGGCGGTCGCCGGCCTCACCGCCGACGGATACACGCCGCTGTCGCGCAAGGTCACGATCGAGCCGGGCCGGCTCGCTCGCGAGGTCATCGAGCTGCCCGCGGTCGGCGCGGCGACCGCGGACCAGCGCAGCCCAGGAGCGGCCGCATCGCCGCACGCGCTGCCGCTCATCGACGCGGCATCTCAGCCTTCAGCGCAGTCGGGCGGGGCCGACGACAGCCGGTGGACGTGGCGCGAAAGAGCGGCCATCGGCGCCGCCGGTGTCGGCGTCGTCGGCCTGGCCCTGGGTATCGGTTTCGGCCTGTCGTCGATGTCGAAGCACGACGACGCCGCGAAAGTCTGTTCGGGGACGTGCAGCGACCAGCACGGCGTCGATCTGTGGAACCAAGCTCGGTCGGCGGGAAACGTGTCGACCGCGGCCTTCGTCGTGGCCGCCGCAGGTCTGGCGGGCGGCGCGGCGCTGTGGTTCACGGCGTCGCGCCCGGCGTCGGCCGGGCCGACGCAAATCGGACTGGGGTTCGGCACTCTGCAAATGAAAGGGACCTGGTGATGCGCTCTTTGAAATGGCTCGGGGTCGGGATCATGTTCGGCGCCGCGCTCTTCGCGGGCAGCTGTAACGGCATTCTGGACAACGACGGCACCCACGGCCTGCAGCACACGAACGACATGATCGATGCCGGCGCCGACAGCGCGTCGCCAACGACGGTCGATGGCGGTGGCCGCGGGACCGGCGGCGCGCCGCTGTCGGGCAGTGGGGGAGGTGGCGGCGCCGCGGGCGCAGGCGCCGGCGGGACCGGATCCGGTGGCACGACGGTCATCGGTGGCAGCGGTGGAACCGCGGGCGCCGGCGATGCCGGCATCGACGCCGGGCCGATTTGCACGGCGGGCAAGACCCAGTGCGCAGGCGCCGTCGTTCAGACGTGCAACAGCGCCGGTCAGTGGGTCTCGGGGATGACTTGCCCCTACGGTTGCGCGGCCGGCGCGTGCAACGCGTGCATGACGGGAACGATGCAAACACAGGCCTGCGGAAATTGTGGGACGCAGGCCCGAACCTGCGTCAACGGAGCCTGGGGCTCATACGCTGCCTGCAGTGGTCAAGGCGTCTGCGCGCCCGGCGCAGCCGGCAGCCAATCGTGCGGGAATTGCGGCACGCAATCGCGCACGTGCACCTCGAGCTGCCAGTGGGGCGCCTTCGGCACCTGCGCCGGTGAGGGCGTGTGTGCGCCCGGAGCGGTCAGCAGCCAGGCGTGCGGCAACTGCGGCAGCCAATCGCAGACCTGTACGTCGAGCTGCCAGTGGCCGGGCTTCGGCGCGTGCGCCGGCGAAGGCACATGCGCACCCGGCAGCCAGACGAGCTGCGCATCGGGCATCCAGAGCTGCGGCGGAGTGGCGACCTGCCAGAGCAATTGCTCGTACGGATCGTGTCAGCCAACCGGTTGCACGCCGTTCGTCGTCGCGCAGAACGGAGACAACAACGGACCGTATGGTTGCGGCCCGCAGGCCTTCTCCTCCCAGACCTGCGGGTTCGCCATCGCGGCGAGTTGCCCGGCCGGCACGACGCGCTCGTCGTGCGTGGTCGCCGACGTCGGCGGCCGCGGTTCGTGCACGTTCACCGGCTTCACCTCGTCCGACCCCGGCAACCCGAGCTGTAACTTTCAGGCTTCGGTCGGCGCGACCGAAGGCACCCACTGCGCGGTGACGGTGTACTGCGTAGGGCCTTGAGCGACGCGGGGCCGTGGCCCGCGCGCTATGCCAGGGGCGTTCGCGGCGTGGGCGCCTTGCGGACGCTCTTCGCCGGGCGGCGCGCCGGCACGGCGTGCAATCCGGAGCGCACCACGCGCTCCATGACCTGCTCCTGAGCACCGCGCTTCGGTTCGTCGCCCTGGATGACCTCGCGCGTGTAGAGCCCGGTCGCGTCCATGCGGTAGGCCTGCCGGTTCGGGTCGAGCGCCGGCTCCATCACCTCGTGCCGCAGCCGCTCGCGCAGCGTCTTGTCTTCGACGGGGAACAGGATCTCCACGCGCCGATAGAGATTGCGCGGCATCCAGTCGGCCGACGACAGGTAGAACTCCTCCTCGCCGGCGGGGCCGAACGCAAACACGCGCTCGTGCTCCAGGAAGCGCCCCACGATGGAGACGACGCGGATGTTGTCTGAGACGCCGGGTACGCCGGCGCGCAGGCAGCAGATGCCGCGGATGCAGAGATCGATCGACACGCCGGCCATGGACGCGCGGTACAGCGCCTGGATCACCCGCATGTCGACCAGCGCGTTCAGCTTGGCGAAGATCTTCGCCGGCCGTCCCGACGCTGCGCGCTTGGTCTGCTCGTCGATGTGGCCGAGGATCGCGTCGGCCAGCCCCAGCGGCGCGACCGCTATCTTGCGGTAGCGCCCCTTCTTCGAGAAGCCCGACAGCGAGTTGAACAGATCCGAGACGTCCTCGCCGATCTGGGGGTCGCAGGTGAACATGCCGATGTCGGTGTAGAGCCGCGCCGTCGACGAGTTGTAGTTGCCGGTCGACAGGTGCACGTAGCGCTTGAGGCCGTCGGTCTCCTGCCGCACGACCAGCACCAGCTTGGCGTGGGTCTTCGACACCGCCTGGCCGAAAAAGACGTGCGCGCCGACGCGCTCGAGGTTGCGCGCCCAGGTGATGTTGTTCTGCTCGTCGAAGCGCGCCTTGATCTCGACCGAGACCGCGACCTGCTTGCCGTTCTCGGCGGCGTGCACCAGCGCGCGCACGGCGTCGGCGGTCGAGCCGGCACGATAGAGCGTCATCTTGATCGCCAGCACGTGCGGATCGTCGGCGGCGCGGCGCAGGAAATCCAGCACCGGGCCGAACGAATCGTACGGGTGGTGCAGCATGAGATCGCGCGCGCGGATCGCCGCGAACGGGTCCTCGCCGTCCGCGAACGCCGGATGAACGCGCGGCAGGAACGGCGGATCGCGCAGGTCGGGGCGATTGAGGAGCGCGATCGACATGAGCGCGCCCAGGCCCAGCGGTCCCGACGAGTCGTAGACGTCCTCCTCGTCGATGGCGATCTTCTCCATCAGGAAGCTGCGGATGCGCTCGGGCGTGCCGGCGGCGATCTCCAGCCGCACGCAATCACCGAAGCGGCGCTGCCGGATCTCGCGGTCGACGATCGACAGCAGATCGTGCGCCTCGTCCTCGAGGATCGCGATGTCCATGTCGCGGGTGACGCGGAACGGATGGCAGCCGAGGACCTCCATCCCCGGGAAGAGATCGCCGAGGTGCGCGGCGATGAGCTGCTCGAGCGGCAGGAACTCCTGCACGTTCTCGGCGCCCTCGGCGGGCTCGACCCCGAGGCTCGCGAAGGGGATGAAGCGCGGGAGGATCTCCGGAACCTTGACGCGCGCGAACTTCTGCTCGCCGGTGTCGGGGTCGCGCGTCTCGACGGCCAGCGACAGCGACAGGTTCGAGAGGAACGGGAACGGGTGGCCGGGGTCGACGCCGAGCGGCGTCAGAACCGGGAAGACCGACCGGCGGAAGTAGCGCTGCCCCAGCTTCTTGGTGTCCGCGTCCAGCGACTCCCAGTCGCGCAGGTGGATGCCCTGCGCCGCCAGGCCGGGCAGCAGATCATCCGACAGCAACTTGGACGCCACCTCGAGCTGTCGCCGCAGGATACGGCCGATCTCCGCCAGCTGCTCGCCCGGGCTCATCCCGTCGGGGCTGGCTTCGATCACCGACGCTTCCAGCTGCTCGTGCAGGCCCGAGACGCGGATCATGAAAAATTCGTCCAAGTTCGACGCGAAGATCGCTAGGAACTTGAGGCGCTCAAGCAGGGGCCAACGCGGGCTCAGCGCCTGTCCCAGCACCCGCTCGTTGAACCCGAGCCAGGAGATCTCGCGGTTGATGTAGAGCGAACGGTCGTCGAACGCCGGCGCGTTCACTTCGGCCGACGCCTTGCTTCCAACCTCGTCAGCGAGCGCTGTGGGCGCCGCGGACCCCTCGGCAGACGAAAGGACTTTTTGCATGGTTACCTGCGAACCGGCACATTACTGCGGCCCCCGGGGTCGTCATGTCTCGGTTCTGCAACATTCGGCCGGGTTGGGCCAGCGGGGCCGTCGTCGTTTGGTCTGGGCATCGTTTTCACTGGGTAGGCCCAGGCCGGGGGATGGCGCGCAGAGCCGCCCGCAGCTCTTCCGCCGTCAAGCGGTGGCGGAAGGCCTCGAGCCCGTCGATGGTCACGACGGGGATGTCCAGGCCGTAAGCTTCGATGAGCTTTCGGCTCTTCGAGATGTCGCGCACGTCGAGGTCGAAGGAGATCTCACGTTGCACCTGTGTGAGCACGGCATGGACGTCGTCGCAGAGATGGCAGCCTGGCTTGGAGTAGAGAATCACCTTTGCGCTCATCGCGTCGGGCCCTCCGGCCCTGAATCTAGTGCAGTGGCCCGAAGATCACGACCTTTACACGACCGGGCTCTCCGTGGCCCCATGGCGGAGTCGAAATCCCTTAGTTGATAGGAGAGACATTCATGACGAAGCTCCAGACGCTGCAGACGGCCATGAGCGCGGTTGTTCTTTTCGCCGCCTGCTCGACGAGCATGAGCTCCCCGAGCGGGACGACCGCCGTCGTCGATGCAGGCTCGGACGGCCCGCCCAGCCGCGCCAGCCAGGTGGTCACCGACGGCTACGTCACGGCCGGGCCGTGGGCGGGCGGCGGCTTCACCGCGACCGATCCGGGGGCCGCGACCATCATGCCCGCCTGTACGGCTGACAGCTGTACACCGGCGTTCGCGGGCAACGAGTTCTGCATGCAGGGCACGGTCACGGGGCGCCCCGACTACACCGGCTTTGCCATGCTGGGCTGGAACGTGAACGAGCCGGCGGGGGGCACGGCCGGAACCTGGGCCGTGCCCGACAGCGGCGGGATCACGGTCACCGTCGTGAACAATCCGAGCTCGACGGCGTTGCGCGTGCAGCTGCAGGGCACCAATCCGCACGACGGCTCCGATCGCTGGTGCGCGAATCTGGTCAGTGGCCGGCCGATCGCCTGGAGCGACTTCAAGACCAACTGCTGGATCGGCGGCACGCCCCAGAATCCGCTGACGCCGGGTACGCCGATCCAGCAGGGTTCGATCATCGTTCCGGGGTTGCTGACGGATCTTCCGTTCGACGTCTGTCTGATCGATCTCCAGTTTCAGCCGTAACGGCGATCGCGATCGGCGCCCGGATGGCTGCCGCGGGCCAGCGCGTCGCGCACCGAGGCGACGGCGGCGACGCGGCAACCGAGCCGGCTGGCGAGGTCGGCGGGCCGCGCGCCGCCGAGCAGGCGCGCGGCGATGCCGTCGACGAGATCGGCGCGGATCGCGCGCGCCCCGAACGCCGGGTAGCCGACGGACGCGTAGATCGCCGGCGGCAGATCCGCGTCGGTCGCCAGCGAGGGCGCGCCCGGCCGGGGCGCCGCCAGGCCGCGCCCTGGGCCGACCTGCGCGTTACACAACGCGACACGCGCCGCGATCGCGTCTTTGCCCAGCAGCGCGGGCACGAACACGACGTGCCGCCCGACGCGGACGCCCAGCTTGCGAAGCGCCGCGCGATCCTCGCTGTCGAGCGCGCGCAGCTGCGCCGCGGCCGTCGCGGTCTCGATCGTTCCCAGTCCCTGTTCCAGCTGATAGATGATCCCGCGCGCCGCGGGCGAGAGCGCGCCCAGAGCCACACCACCGTCCACAGCATCGCCCGCCCGGAGCGGTGCCAGGAGGTGGCTGACCAGATCGCGGCTCCAGGCGAGCAACCGCCGCCCGAGCCGCAGTCGCGCGCCCGCGCCCAGCGGGCGCGCCGCGACGATCGTGACCTCGGGGTGCAAGAGATCGACGCCGCGCCCGAGGCGCGCCAGCCGCTCGCCGCCGGCGCTGATGTGGCCGTCGGGGTCGAGGCGAAAATGCGCGTGCGCGGCGTCAACCAGATCGTCGACCCACCGGTCCGACAAGGCGGCGTCGGCCTCGCCCGGTCCGTGCGCGCTCGTGGCCACGGCGGTGTCGCCGCCGGTGGCCGACGCCGTGCCGACGTGCGCGCGCAGCAGCTCGGCAAAGCTCGGCGGCGCGGCGCCGCGCGCGTGCGACGCGGCCGTCTCGACCTGCGCGGATGCCGCTTTTTTCCGGCGCGCCGTGCGCCGGCGCGCGGCCGCGTCGACGAATCGCTGCACCAGGCGCGCGTGCAGCGCATCCGACAGGCGATCCTCGGCCGTGCGCGTGCGGTCTTGCCAGTGCGCGGGGTCGTCGACCCACCCGGCCTGATGCGTGACGTACGTCCAGGTGCGGATGCCCGCCAGGCGCGCCAGCAGCGTCTCGATGTCGCCGTCGGTGTTCTCGAGCGGCGTCACGTGGCGCGCGATCCAGTCCGCGGGCACGCGCGTGACCGCGCCGGTCAGGTGCTGGAACAGCGCCGCCTGCAGCTGCAAGTGGTCGTCGAGCTGCAGCTGCCGGTAGTCGGGCACCTGGCAGATCTGCCAGAGCAGCGCCACGCGCTCGGCGTTGTCGGCGCGCGCCGCGATCTCGTCGCGGCGCGCGAGCCTGTCCAGCGCCTGCTGATCCTCCGCGGTGTGCGGCGCCGCCAGCCAGCTCGCGGGCGGTGGCCGGCGCAGCGACGCGGCCAGCGCCGCCAGCGAGCCGAAGTCGAGCTCGTGGCTGCGCCAGTAGAGCCGCTCCTCGGGCGGGAAGCGGTGCTGCTCGATCGCGCGCACCGTAGACGGCGGCAGCGGCGGCAGTGGCGCCAGCGTCGCAAAGCGCCCGTCGCGCCGGTGGCGGCCCGCGCGCCCCGCGATCTGCGCCAGCTCCGCGTTCTCGAGCGCGCGCAGGCGGCGCCCGTCGAACTTGTGCGTGTCGGCGAACGCGACCCAGTCGATGTCCATGTTCAGGCCCATGCCGATCGCGTCGGTGGCGACCAGGTAGTCGACCTCGCCCGCCTGGTAGAGCGCAACCTGCGCGTTGCGCGCGCGCGGCGACAGCGCGCCGAGCACGATGGCGGCGCCACCGCGCCGCGCGCGCAGCCGCTCGCCCAGCTCGAACACGCGCGCCACCGAGAACGCCACCACCGCCGTGCGCGGTGCCAGCGCGCCCAGCGCGAGGCTGCCGGCCCCGCTCAGCGTCGAGAACCGAGGCTGGCCCTCGACGGCGGCGGCTGGGACCAGGCGGCGCAACAGCGGGCGCACGGTGTCCGCGCCCATGAGCAGCGTCTCGCGCGCGCCGCGCGCGTGCTGGATGCGATCGGTGAAGACGTGGCCGCGCTCGGGGTGGCTCGCCAGCTGAATCTCGTCGACGGCGACCAGATCGACCGGGCCCGGCAGCGCCGCGGCGCGGGGAGGGAGCTCGGCTGGCCGAGCGGAGTCCTTCGCGGGAGGGTACGCTCCCAGGGGTCCCGGTTGATTGACCGGCATCGCCTCGACGGTGCAGATCCAGTAGCGAGGACGCGCGGGTATGCGTTTCTCCTCGCCGGTGATCAGCGCCACGGCCGCCTCGCCGACGCGCGCGGTGACGCGGTCGTAGACCTCGCGCGCCAGCAGGCGCAGCGGTAGCCCGATGATGCCGCTCGCGTGGGAGAGGAGGCGCTCCACGGCGCGGTGGGTCTTGCCGGTGTTTGTCGGTCCCAAAATCGCCGTGACCGTGTCCCCGTCGTGACCGGACCCCGGCAGCATCGGCCAAGGTTAGTGCACCGGTCCTCGTCGCGCGAGCGAACTGGATTTCCCCGCTTGACGGTTCGATCGGGAGAGCGAGGATGACACCATGTCCTCCACGCGTCTTCTGGTGCTCGGCGTCGTGCGCATCTTCCAGCCCGTACACGGCTACGATGTGCGGCGCGAGCTGCTGTCGTGGCGGGTGGATCAGTGGGCCAACGTGGCGCCCGGGTCGATCTACAACGCGCTCAAGTCGATGACGCGCGACGCTCTTCTCGAGGTGGTCGGCACCGATCAGGTGGGCGGACGCCCCGAGCGCACGACTTATCGGCTGACCAACGAAGGCGAGAACGAGTTCCAGGCGCTGCTGCGCGAGGCGCTGTGGCGCGTGCGGCCGGCGGTCGATCCGCTGATGCCGGCGCTGTGCTTCATGCCGGTGCTCAAGCGCGAGGAGCTGATCGCGGCGCTCAAGAACCGCATTCCGCAGATTCGCGGACAGCTCGAGCACGTCGACTTCGCGGTCGCCGAGCTTCCCAACCCGGGCACGCCCGAGCACGTCAAGGAGCTCTACCGCCTCTCGGCCGCGCGCCTCGCGGCAGAGGTCCCCTGGGCCGAGGCCTTGATCCAGCGCCTCGAGCAAGGCGAATACGAGATCCCGCATCCCGCCGAGGTCGCGCGCGCGAGAGAGATCCGGGAAAGCGCAGCGCGTGGCGCAGCGCGCCGCCCGCGCACTCCCCGCCGCGCCAGCACGCGCACGATCGGCGCGCGCAAGGCCTGACAGGGGCGCGCGGCGCTAGGCGAGGCGCTAGGCGCTCTCGAGCCAGCGGTCGATCTCGACCAGCGAGCGCTCGGTCGCCGGTGTGGCCGGCGACGCGCGGTACTCGTCGCGGGCCCGCTCGGCCAGCGCCCGCGCGCGCTCCGGGTCACGGCCGGCTCCCGCCAGCGCGCGCGCCAGCGCGAACCGAGCTTCGCCCCGCTTCGCGGGCGCGTGCTCCTGCGTGTCGCGGATCCGCACCGCGCGTTCCAGCGGCGCGACCGCCTCGTCGAAGCGTCCGAGCGCGATGCACGCGAGGCCGAGCGTGGCCAGCGGGTAGGTGACGTAGAGACCTTCGGGATCGGTCTCGCGCTCGAACACCGCCAGCGCGCGCTCGGCCGGCTCGCGCGCCTCGGCGTATCGTCCCAGGCGCACCAGCAGCTCGGCGTAGTTGGTGAGCGGGATCGCCGCCTTCGGGTGGTCGAGGCCCAGCGTCGCTTCCATGATGTGGACGGCGCGCTCGGCGTCATCGGCCGCGAGCGCGATCTCGCCGAGCTCGTCGAGGTAGATGGCCGCGTTGCTGAGCGACAGCGCGACGTCGGGATCCTCGGGCCCCAGCGCCTTTTCCTTCGCGGCGATCGCCTGGCGCAGATCGGCGACGGCCTCGTGCAGGCGTCCCTGGGTCGCGCGCATGGCGCCGCGGTTGTTGAGCAGCCAGCCGCGGATCAGGTCGTGACCGCCCATGCGCGCCAGCGCCGTCTCTGCGTGCTGACTCCAGATCTCGCCCGCCTCGAAGCGCGACTGCACGTGCCCGGTGACGAAGACCAGATTTGCGGCGGCTTCGGCGGCGACCTCGTCGTGGCGGCAGATCTCGGCGGTCCAGGTCGCGTCCTCGATGACGCGCGCCGCCGCCGCGAAGTCGCCGACGTCGTGGTGCATCATCCCCGACGTGAACAACACCTCGGCCAGCAGCGGCTTGTAGTCCAGGCTGCGCGCGTCTGCCTCGAGCGGCACGATCTCCTTGAGCCCCGCGGCGACGCGACCGGTGTGGGCGAGCGCGCGCACGCCGGCCAGGCGCGCCTGCAGCTCTTCGGCGCGGGCGCGTGTCGCCGGATCATCGGGCGGCCGGATGATCGCGCGCAGCAACTTGACGTCGCAGCAACGCTCGAGCGTGCCGAGCGCGCTCGCCGCCTGCGCCGCGTTTTCGACGGTGTCGGCGCTCGCGTGCCGCAGCTCGCCGCACAGCGCGCGCAGGTTGGCCAGCGCCTCGCGCAGCGCGCCCATGCGCAGGTCGAGCACGTCGATGGGCTGCTCGTTGCGCACGTGCGTGGCCTCGCAGCACTCGACGTAGATGTCGCTCCAGCGGCGCGCGAACCGATCGAGGATACGGCTCGTGGCCTCGAAGCTGGCCGCGGCGTAGGGCTTGCCCGTCGATAGAAAAGCACGCCGGATCTCGGCCTTGACCGCGCTCGGCGGGTCGGAACCCTGCGAGGGCTCCGAGCTCGATGCGGCCTCGCCGGCCTCGCCTTCGTGCGCGGGCGCTTCCCAGACGCCGACGAGCTTGGCGGCGGCGTCGGCGGCGAAGCCGCGCACTCCCAGCTGCGTGGTTTCTTGCTCGAGCTCGGCGATCAGCGCGCGCATCGACGGAAAGCGCGCGGCGGCGTCCGGCAAGAGGCCGCGCGAGAGGGCGCGCCGGATCGACGCCGGGACCACCGCTCCGTCGGCGATGGGACGGATACGGCCGGCGACGACGTTCTCGGTCAGCAGCTTCAACGTCGAGCCCGAGAAGGGGCGCAAGTGATAGAGGGCTTCGTAGAGCGCGACGCAGAAGCTGAACTGATCGGTACGCGCGTCGGCGCGCGCGCCCTGGAACTGCTCGGGCGACATGTACGCCGGCGTCCCGAGGATCGCCCCCTTCTGCGTGAGCGTGAGCGGGACTTCGCGCGAGCGGGTGAGCGGGTCGACCGCGAGCACATCGATGGAACCGGCGCGCGCGGGGGCCATGGCGTCGTCGAGGTCGGCGCCGAACCCCGCGAGACCGAAGTCGACGACGCGTACTTGCCCCTCCTGCGTGACCATGACGTTGTCGGGCTTGAAGTCGCGGTGGACCACGCCGCGCTCGTGCGCCGCCGCCAGGCCGCGGCCCGCCGCCAGGAAGATGCGCAGGATCTCCGCCATCGTGCGCGGCTTGAGCTGCAGCCAGTACGTGAGGGTGTGGCCCTCGATCAGCTCCATCGCGATGAAGACCCGCCCACCGAACGTGCCGACGTCGTAGATAACGACGACGTTGGGATCCGAGATCTTGGCCGCGGCCTGTGCCTCGCGCAGGAAGCGCGACGCCGCCTCGTCGGGGGTGTCGCCGAGCTCGCTGCGCAGCAGCTTGATCGCGATCTTGCGGTCGAGCTCGGGGTCGTGCGCGACGTAGACTTCGCCCATCGCGCCCCGGCCGATGAGGCCGAGCACGACGAACCGCCCGATCTCGGTGCCGCGGCCAAGGGGACCGTCGAGAACGGTGCGTGAATCCGACTCGATCGAGTGCACGCTGGTATCCCACCCATCGGTGGGCACGCGGTTTTCTTTACGTTAAACGGTCGTGCCGAGACGCCCCAGTCCTGGTCCCTCGACGACACGGGCCGCGGCCGCCGCCGCCCGGGCCGCAGCGTCCGTCGCTGGCGTGTGTCGCGCCAGTTCGTGAGCAAAGATCACGCCGAAGACGTCGCCGGCGCCGGTGGGGTCGACTTCGACGGCAGCGGCGGCCGGGATGTCCATGCCGGCAGTCCCGTCGAGGATGGTTGCGCCGCGCGCGCCGCGCGTGATGGCAACGCGCGCACCTGCGGCGGCGAAGCGCGCCGCGATCGCGGCGCTGTCGGGATGGTCCAGCTCGGACAGGATCGCGGCGTCGAGGCGGGGTGGGGCGAGAGCCTCGGGCGCGAGCGCCGGCTCGATCTCGCCGTCGGAGCGCGCGCGGCGCAGCCAGCCCTGCAGGCCGGCGGCGAGGAAGCGTGCGCCGATGGCGTCGAGCAGGACACGATCGCACTCGCTGGCGACCGGGCCGACGTAGGCGACGGCGGCGCCGCGCCAGCGTGGTGGAATGTCGTCGGCGCGCAGCGGTCGCGCCGCGTGGCGCAGCCAGAGCCGGCGGTGGGGCCCCGCGTAGGTGAGCGCGAAGGTGGTCATCACGTCGCTGGGCACGCAGTGGAGGGTCAGGCGCGGCTCGGCGCGCAGCGGTGCGAGCAGCGGATCGTCGGGCGGCGCGACGGTCACGAGAGCGGTCTCGATGCCGATGCGCGCCGCCGCGAGCGAGGCGTAGCTGGCTGCGCCGCCGAGGCGGACTCCGCCGTCGATCTCGTCGCGCGTGACGTGCCCGAGGACGAGCAGATGCGGCGCGGTCATGGATCAGCGACGCTAGCACACCCATGATCCGTAGACGTCCACGTCCACGTCCACGTGGACGAGGACCACGAGGTGGGATCGACGTATCATTCTTGGCCGGAGGAGGACCCATGTGCCGGAGCATCAAGACACTCTTCAACTTCGAGCCGCCCGCGACCGACGACGAGATCCGCGCGGCGTCGCTGCAGTTCGTTCGCAAGCTCAGCGGCTTCACCGCGCCGTCGAAGAGCAACGAGGGTGAGTTCAACCGCGCGGTCGACGAGGTCTTCGCGGTTGCGCACCGCCTGGTGCACAACATGAGCACGACGGCGGAGCCGCGCGACCGTATCGTCGAAGCGCAGAAGGCCAAGCAGCGATCGCTGATGCGGTTCGGCCGCCCGCCCGCGCCCCGGGGCGCCTGATCCCGTGGGCTCCGTGTCGGGCAATCTGTTCGCGCTGTTGACGCTGATCGTCGCGCCCGCGGTGCTGACCAACGCGTCGTCGGTGTTGGGGCTCAACACCGCGAACCGCTTCGGCCGCATCGTCGACCGCTCGCGCCAGCTGGTCGATGAGATGGAGCGCTCGCAGAAGGACGCCGAGCTGAACGCGATCCGCCTGCGCCAGGTCGGGCGCCTGCGGCGGCGCGCGGGGTTCCTGCTGCGCGCGCAGACCTGCTTTTACGCGGCCCTCGGGCTGTTCGTGATGGCGGCGCTGGTCTCGGTGCTGGGCGCGGCGCTCGGCTCGTCGAGCTACCCGCTCGCCTATCGCGTGGCCGCGGTCGCCGGATTCGTCGTGGGCGCCACCGCGGGCGGCAGCCTGTTTTACGGCTGCGCGCTGCTCATCCGCGAGACGCGCATGGCGCTGCTCTCGCTCAGCGAGGAGACCGAGCTCCTCGAAGCGCGCGCGCCCCGTCGCGAGCGTGCGCGGCGACTGATCTCGGCTCGAATCGCGCTACTTCGTCGACATCTGGTGCGCAGGCGCGCCGCCAGCCGAGCCTTCGCCGTCGAAGGTGACGCCCTGGTTCGAGCCCGCGAGCTGCACGCACGTGTCGAGCGCGCCGCCGCACGACTTGTTGAGCGCGACCTGCTTGACGTTCTCGAGCGAGAACGGCGGCGGATCCTGCGCCGCGATGTGCGTGCCGTCGAAGCGGATGTTCTTGGCGTCGACGCAGCGGACGCCGTGCTCGCTCGAGACGTCGACGTTGTCGAAGGTGACGTTCTCGATCGGCAGCTCGGGCAGGCCGATGATGTCGATCGCTCTCTGCGCGCCGACGGCGGTGATGTCGCGGACGTGCACGTTGCGGATCGTCGGTGGCGCCTGCGTGTGCGGCACCAGCGTCGACGAGCCGTAGAACGTGGTCAGCTCGACGACCACCATGCGGATGTCCTCGTGCTTGACGCGCTCGTACCAGACGTTCTCGATCACACCGCCGCGGCCGCGCATCGATTTGATCCGCAAGCCACGGTCCGTGCCCTTGAACTCGCAGTCGTGCACCCAGACGTTGCGCACGCCGCCCGACATCTCGCTGCCGATGCCGACGCCGCCGTGGCCGGTCGCGCCGCGCACGCGCCGCACGACGATGTTCTCGCTCGGCTTGCCGACGCGCCAGCCGTCCTCGTTGAGCCCCGACTTGATGATGATGCAGTCGTCGCCCGTGCTGAAGTACGAGTCCTCGATGAGCACGTTCTTGCTCGAGTCGGGATCGCAGCCGTCGTTGTTGGCGCCGCTGGTCACCACGTTGACGCCGCGGATGATCACGTTCTCGGAGTAGACCGGGTGGAGCGTCCACATCGGGCCGTTCGTGACCGTGATCCCCTCGATGAGCACGTTCTTGCAGCCGACGGTCTGGATGAAGCTGGGGCGCAGCGCCGCGGCCTCGGTCCCGAAGACCCGATCCTTCACGGGCGTCCCGGCGAGCACCATTTCGTAGAGGCGCTTCGCCGCTGCTTGCTGGCGCTTTTTCCAGGGCCACCAGGCGGCGCCCTGGCCGTCGAGCTTGCCGCCGCCGGTGACCGCGACGTCGGTGCAATCGTGTGCGTAGATCAGCGGCGAATAGTTGTAGACATCCATGCCCTCCCAGCGCGTCAGCACCGGCGGCAGATAGTCGGAGAATTGCGGGCTGAACAGGATCTCGGCGCCGGCCTGCACTTCCAGGTTCACGTGGCTTTCCAGATGAATCGGCCCGGTCAGCCAGCGCCCGGGCGGCACGACGACGCGGCCGCCGCCCGCGTGCGCGGCCGCGGCGATCGCCTTGGCGAATGCGTCGGTGTTCTTGGTGGTGGCGTCGGCGACCGCGCCGAATTGTCGCACGTCGAACGTCGCGGCCGGGAACTGTGGCCGCTGCAGATCCGGCATCGGGAACGGCGCGTGAATCGGCTCGATCGGCGCAAGCCCGCCCGGCGCCGCCGTCGCGGTCGCGACCGGGGGAGCGCTGCCCGCGGCGGCTGACGGCTGGTGAGTCGCGGCGCAGGCCCCGCACGAGAACAGCAACAGGATCGCGCCGAGCCGGTTCAGATTGAGCATGCGCATACGTTTCCGCCGACGCTCGCGACGGCTCACGGCGCGCGGGCGTCCGAGTGCGCGAAACTTACGCGGCGCCAGCGTTCGCCCATATTTCCCCGATTGCGTGCGAGGATCGGTTTTGAGCCACCTCTGGCGTCCCCTGACACCCACAGGCGTGGTCCCATACGCGAAAATCGTGACGGCGGCGGCGGGGGTGCTGGCGATCGCGCTCGTCGGTTGCGGCTCCCACAATCAAAGCGCGACCGGTGCTGGCGGAGCCACCGGCACCGGAGGCGACACCGGCACCGGCGGTGGCACGGCCGATGCTGGATCGGCCGATGCTGGATCGATCGACACCGCCGACGACGGCGCCGTGGTCGATGCGCCGACCGGGCCGTTCATCATCATCCAGGAAGACCAGACCGGCTTCGACGCCGTCGACGGAAAGATTCTTCCACGCCAGGGCAGCACGACCATCACCGGCTATACCGGCGCCGGCTTCGCCGACGGTGACACCGGCCTTGGCAAGACCATCAGCTGGAGCATCAACGTCGCCAATGCCGGCACCTACCAGCTGGCCTGGCGCTACGCGTTCGGCGGCGCGGCGGCCAACACGCGCGACGCGCGGCTCGTGATCAACGGCGTCGCGCTCGACGACACCGTGACGTTTCCGTACACGATCGACTGGACCAACTGGCAGGAGAGCGCGGCGGTGTCGGTCGATCTCCCCGCCGGCTCGGTCTTCGTTCAATTGCAGGCCGTCGGGCCGAGCGGCCTGGCCAACATCGACTACTTCAAGGTCTATGGCGACGGCATCACACCCGACGTGCCCAGCTTCTCGCTCGCGGTCACGGCCGGCGATCCAAACGCCGGCACCGTCAGCTATTCACCCGTGCAGCCGTTTTATCCCTACGGTGCGATGGTGACGGCGACGGCGACGGCGAACACCGGCTACTTCTTCCAGAGCTGGACCGGCGACGTGCCCGGCGCGACCGCGACCTACACGTTCTCGATCACCGGGAATACGCGTCTCGAAGCGCGTTTTCTTCCGCAGGGGACGATGCAGGATCCGGACGTCATCGGTTACGCGACCGTGCAGGACGACGCGGGGACGCCGTACTTGCTCAACGGCGGCTCGCTCGGGCCGACGGTGACGGCGACGACCATCGACGATCTGAAGATGTACCTCGGCAGCGCCGACCCCTACGTGGTCAACTTCTCGGGACTGATCCAGGGCGTCGACCTGATCCCGATCGCGTCGAACAAGACGCTGGTGGGCGTGGGCGACACCGCGCACCTGGACGGCATCGAATTACAAATAAACGGCTCGCGCAACGTCATCATCCGGAACGTCACGGTATCGAACGTGGTAGCCGACGGGACCGGCATCGCCAACGACGCCATCGAAATCACCGGCGGCGCGCGCAACGTCTGGATCGATCACTGCGAGCTCTACTCGGATCTGCTGCACGGGAAGGACTACTACGACGGTCTGCTCGACGTGAAGAACGAGTCGTCGTTCATCACCGTGTCCTGGTCGAACATCCACGACCACTTCAAGGCCAGCCTGATCAGCTCGGGCGACGAGCAGGTCGGCGACACGGTGATCCGCGCGACCTATCACCACAACTATTTCCACGACTGCGGCTCGCGCCTGCCCAGCATCCGCTTCGGGCGCGCGCACGTGTTCGACAACTACTACTTCAACAACACCACGGGCTCGTGCGTCGACAGCCGCATGGGCGCGGTGGTCAAGGCCGAAGGCAACTACTTCTCGTCGTCGAAGAACACCGTTGGCTGGTTCGAGGGGCCGGCGACTGGCTACTGGGACGTCGCCAACAACGTCTTCCTGAATTGCACCGGGGCTCAGCCGACGACCTCTACCGGGCAGCTCACGCCGCCCTACACTTACGTCGTCGACGATCCCAACGCCCTGCCGACGTCGATCGTCGCCGGCGCGGGCGTGGGCAAGCTCTAGGCGGGAGGAAATGAGTGCGTTCGCGACGATTTTTCTTCGCAGAAACCCCCCGGAAACAGGGGAAGCCTTAGGGTAGATCCTGATGGCGCCGGCGGACGATAGGGACCCGTCCATTTTCGTTCACGAGCAGGGCAATCAGAGCCTGGACGGCCTCTTTCGGCTCATCGAGGTCGCCGGCAAGCAACAGCCGCTCGACGAGGTCCTCGCGACCATGTGCGCGGGTGTGGCAACCACCGCGGGCGCGGACGTCGTCAGCATCTATGTTCGCGAGGAGACCGCGGCCGGCGATGTCTTCACCATGCGCGGCAACGTCGGCTTCCCGGCCGAGGCGGTTGGCCGGGTTCACTTGCGCGCGGGCGAGGGCATCATCGGCTTCGTCGCGGAGCGGCTGCGCCCGGTGTCGGTGGCGACGGCCTCCAACGACGAGCACTTCAAGTACATCCCGGGCCTCGGCGAGGAGCGGTTCCCGGCCATGCTCGCGGTGCCGGTGTTGCGCGGCAGCGCGGCCGCGGGCGTGCTGGTGCTGCAACGCGGGCTGACGCGGATCTTCACCAGCGACGAGGTCGTGCTGGCGACCGCGCTGGCGGCCGTGATCAGCCACGCGCTCGAGCGCGCCGCCGAGCACGAGCGCGAGGAGACGCGGCGAGCCGAGCGCGGCGTGGCGCGCTTGCGCGGCGTGGCGCTGTCCGGCGGCACGGCGATGGGCCGCGTCGAGGTCTTGCCGACGCTGGCGGCGCTGGCGCGCATCGCGCCGCCGTCGCGGCCCGCGGGCGCGGGCGCGGCGTTGTCATTCGATAACGTGGCGCGGCGGCTGCGCGCCGACCTCGAGCGCGCTGCCCAGAACG
>Ga0265338_10003346_pt1 | contig 22666 bp, 16 predicted proteins | sample 42126metaG_FD_193579 | JGI IMG/M metagenome (GOLD analysis project Ga0265338, IMG submission 193579) | Rhizosphere microbial communities from Carex aquatilis grown in University of Washington, Seatle, WA, United States - 4-21-26 metaG | ecosystem: Host-associated > Plants > Roots > Rhizosphere... | reverse complement strand
CTCGTTGCCTCAGCCGACGGAGTTGCGCCAGGTATTCAAGAGGAGTCTCCGCAATTCTGTTGCCCACGACTTTCACCCCTCAAGTTTACTCGCCCTTCACCCCGCCGTCAACGCCTCCCGCCCGCCAAGTCGCCGAATCCCGCGCCACCTCTCGCGCGAAACGGTGAGCCGACTCCTCTCCGGCTGTCACCCCGAGCCTGTCGAGGGGTCTCTGTCGTTCGTCGTGGTGTCCGTCCGTTTACTCGCCCTTCACCCCGCCGTCAACGCCTGCCGCCCGCACCGTCGCCGAATCCCGCGCCAAGTATCGTCCGAAACGATGACTGGCTCAGTGCCCCGAGTGGAATTGTTCCCAAGGAAAGACGTCGGTCCCGAGATTGAAGCAGCGCGGCTCTGATTGATGGTTATACGCAAGGCCGAGTTGCTCGGCACACTCCATCACGAGTTTCTTTGCCTCGGGCTCCCCTAGCGAACTGAGAACAAGCTTGAACGGCATCTGAATGTTTGGATCGCGGCACTTCCACTTAAGCGGAGAGTCGAAGCGCCCATCTATCTCAGAATCAAAAGGCTGGCGCCATGAGTGTCCATCTTCTCTAGGTTGACGGGCAAATTGTTCAAGAATGGAATCTTTGGCCCCGACGATGCTGACCAAGTATCTCACGCCCGCTTCATAGTTCCCAAGACTTAAAATGCGCTTCGCAGCGTATAAGAACGTCCAAATCTGCCCTATGAGTGAGACGTAGCGAAATACTCTTATGCCCGGAGTTCCCCCCCTTTGTCCGCGAACGGCTGTGACTGTCAAGTAGTCACAGTATTCGATAGCTCCACTTCTTTCGATGCGAAGAAACCGTTTCCAACACTCCTCGCCACTGCTTCTCATTCGGTCGCTATTGGGGTAATCAGGCTCTAGAAATATTACCGATTTCGCAGTTGTAATCGTATGGTTAGGCATACTGAAGTGCTCATAAAGCTTCTCGTCGCGAATCTTCACTTCCGGTAACGCCTTCGCAAGGTTGGCAATGTCCAAATTCACCGGCTGGTTTGACACGGGCTCAACGACCAATGCAAGCCAACCAAAAGGTCGCTCGACTTTCTCGGTTTCCTCACTGCCGCCCACGAAGCGTCCCAACTTCCTTGTCCATTCATTTCGGCCAAATGAATCGCTGTCGGGATCGGCATAGCCGTTTTTCTCCGCAAACACCGGCTTGATCGATGGCGCGGAAACGTGAAGCTGTGGCTCCGGTTGCTCCGCGATGGGCTTCACGAGGTAGTCACCTGCAGGTCCCTTGGGAAGATGTTCGTTACTCGGCGTACGCAAAATGAAATCCCCGTCACCATCAAAATGGCCAAAATGAGGTGTTTGATTTGATTTGGGGTCATTGGCCACGCTCTGGTAGACATAATTCATTAGGTACGAAGCTGTGAGAACGCCATTCTCGTTGACGGCCTTACCCTGCAATCCTTCCAAGAGATAAGATGTGAAGATGGAGTTCTTGCCAGTCGGTCCTCCACTGTCGGCCACAGTTTCGTCTGCCTTTCCAGCCGTGATGACCTGCCTAGAAAGCCGTTGAAGCATGTCGCTTACAAACCGTTGTTCCCCGATGTTCGCAGTTCGCTGGATGGCAAGTCCACTATAGCAAGCATCCATTACAAACAGGATGTGCTTTGCGGGAATGATCTCCGCGTTGCGAGTAAGATCATCCCAGCGGATGAGTGTGCTCTTGTCGTCGAGTTTCCCATCTACAGGAACAAGGTAGCCTACTGGGCCTCGTCGACCGGTAACAGTTGCGCCATGACCCGCGAAGAACACAAACAGCCTATCATCCGGGCCGAGGGATTCAAACGCCAAAAATCGCTCCATTATCTTGGCTCTCGTTGCTTGGTCATCCAACAGAACAGAGACGTGCGACTTTGGAAACCCGAGATTGCCAACGAGAACTGCTGCTACCGATTCCGCATCTGCACGGGCGATGTCGAGTTGGTTTATGTTAAGATATCCGTTGATGCCAATAACCAACGCATGGCTGTTGTCATACTGCGGACGGTAACTTTTGTCGCTCACGTTACATCTTCTCCCTCACGGCATCGCCTAATGTGCTCCATTCTACGTCCACGGCTATCTGTTGTCAGCACTCAGTTGTCAGCAATGAAGTGGCGGAGTTGATCGCTAGTGTCACCCGGGCTCGATCATCGTCCTTCATCCTCCAAAGCGCGTGCGATTGAAACACAAGCGCATCGATTGCTCTCAACGCTGCCGCGCAGCCGGAACGAATTCCTTCAATTTCAATGCTCCAAAACTTTGGTGTGAAATGTATGAATTCGTTTCGCGCTCTCAATGCCAACCACTGAATCGCCTTCAAATCCTCGTCCGAGATCGGGACTGGCTTCGAGACAACGTCGTGGACAATAGATCGTTCGTCTTGGATGCGGGCTAGGGCGGTCCAGAAACCGATGAGTTGCTCCTTACCGGTAGGAAGAGAAGGTTCTCGCACCTCATAGGAAATGTATGGTTCTTCGTCAGTCTCTTCCCATACAATTCGATAGGCCGGGCCTCTGCCGAACTTAACTTGCCGTGATTTACTCCATCGCGACTCTGAGCCCCTTTTGGAGAACTTCCCTTCGTCGTCTCTCCCCTTCTTTCCAGATGACAGCACCCAAGCAGGATTCGCATTCTCTAATGCGGCGATACTGAATGAATAAAGGGCGTGATGAATCGCAATTGCTACCCACTTCCACTTAAACGGATCGCCGCGCTGAAGAAAACCTACAGTGGTCTCCAAGGAATCAATGGCATTCGTTCGGGAATTAATGTTTAGGAAGTCTTGCGACCGATTTGTGCGTTCTTCCCTCGCATGATCCGTGTCCTTGTCCACATCACATCTTCCCAATCACCGCATCGGCAAACTCTGAGCACTTCACCTCTTTTGCGCCGTCCATTTGGCGGGCGAAATCGTAGGTGACGGTCCTGACGTTGATGGCGCCGTCCATGCCTTTGATGATGAGGTCGGCGACTTCGGTCCAGCCGAGGTAACGGAACATCATCTCGCCGCTGAGAATGACGGAGCCGGGATTGACCTTGTCCTGGTTGGCGTATTTCGGCGCGGTGCCGTGCGTGGCCTCAAAGATGGCATGGCCGGTGATGTAATTGATGTTGCCGCCGGGCGCGATGCCAATTCCGCCAACCTGCGCCGCCAGCGCGTCGCTCAGATAATCACCGTTGAGATTGAGCGTGGCGATCACATCGAATTCCTCGGGACGCGTCAGCACTTGCTGGAGCGTGATGTCGGCAATCGCATCTTTGATGACCAATCCCGCGCCGGGTTTGCCCTCAGGAATCTTGCACCACGGGCCGCCGTCGAGCTCCACCGCGCCGAAGTAGTTCTTCGCGACCTCGTACCCCCAATCGCGGAATGCGCCTTCGGTGAACTTCATGATGTTGCCCTTGTGCACAATCGTCACGCTCTTGCGCTTAAACTTGATGGCGTAGCCAATGGCGGTATAGACGAGGCGTTCGGTGCCCAGGTGAGTGACCGGCTTGATGCCGACGCCGACTTCCACGCCCACATCGCGTTTCGGCGCGCCGATGGATTCCAGCACGGATTGCCATTGTTGCGAGGATTCCTTGCTGCCGAACCGGATCTTCTTGAACTCTTTCGGGAATTCTTTCGCCAGGAAATCGAGAACTTTCTGCGCTTCGGGTGTGCCACTGGCGAATTCGATCCCCGCATAAATGTCTTCCGTATTCTCGCGAAAGATCACCATGTCCACTTTCTCGGGATGTTTCACGGGCGAGGGGACACCCTTGAACCACCGCACAGGCCGCAGGCAAACGTATAGATCAAGCATCTGGCGCAACGCGACATTCAAACTGCGGATGCCTTTGCCGACGGGCGTGGTCAGCGGACCTTTGATACCGACGAGGTAATCCTGGAACGCCTTGACCGTCTCATCAGGCAGCCAGTTGTTGAATTTCTTAAACGCGGTCTCGCCCGCAAACACTTCCAGCCACTCGACTTTGCGTTTGCCGCCGTACGCTTTCTTCACTGCCGCATCGAAGACGCGCACCGACGCGGCCCAAATATCGGGCCCGGTGCCATCGCCGCGAATAAAGGGCAGGGTGGGGTTATCAGGAACGTTGAGTTTGCTGCCTTGAATGGAAATCTTTGCCATGGATCGTATCTCTCCTCGCCTACGGGCGCCGCGATGATAGCAGAGAGGGCAGGGCAGTCAACCCCGTGCGATGCGGGATGTTTGCGTTTTTTTCCGGTCGCCTGTATCGTGGCCGGCGTGAGCTACTCCGTCTTGTTCCGCCAATTCCCCCTCGACCAGCTCGATGCGCTCGCGCCGGTCGTGGCCCAGACATTTGGCCTTACCGATTACGATGCACGCACGAAAATCCGGAAAGGTTGGGGATTTCTGGAACGAGAGGCGACCGAAGGAGACGCGCGTCGCATCGTGGCGGCGATAGGCGACGTCGCGGGTGGCGTCACGGTCGTCGACAATTCCCAATTGCGGACGCTGGCCGAACCGAAGGTCATGCTCCGATTCGATGCCGCGCCGAACGGCATGATGTTGCGCCTGCAATCCCCCAAGGAGCCGACCTGCCAGGTCGACTGGTCAGAAATCAGCGTCGTCGCCGCCGGCCGGATTTCCGAGGACACCATCGCGCGTGAGTCGGGCGGAAACGAGAAAACGATGGGAAAGATGATGATGGGGCTCGGTGTGTTCCTGGTCACCGGGATGCCTGTGGGACTTTTCGGCGACAAAAAGAAGAAGGACGCCAAGCCAGTGAAATCCAGCCGCGTCATTACCTTCGGGCGGATCGTTACCGCCGCAGGCGAACAGTTCGCCTTCGGTCCCGAACACTTCGACTTCTCCGGGCTGGCTGAGAAAAAACAGATGAACACGGCGGCGAACTTTCGGGTGATGCTCGACGAATGGGCGCGCCAGGCGCAGGCCCGGGTGAACCTCGGCGCGCGCCTTCTGCAGGAGAATAAGTCGCTCACCCTCGCCAACTACACCGGCCTCCACGACTTCGATACAGAACTGCTGTGGCTGATGAATGCCGAGACTACGGCATCCTGACGCCGGGCACGTTCACGCGGACGCGGTACAGGCCGGTCCGGGCGCAGATGTAGAGAGTTTGGCGGTCGGGATCGCCGAACGCGACGTTGGCCGGGCGCTCGGGCAACGTGATGTCACCGCGCTTCGTTCCCGCGCGATCGAAAATCTCAACTGACTTCATGGCCGAGATGTACAGGCTGCCTTCGATATCCACGCGGAAACCATCGGGACGTTCCACGTTGCAAAACACCCGGCTGTTGGCAATCGTGCCATCGGCATTCACATCGAATGCGCGGATGTGCCCAAGTTCCGTGTCGGCGATGTAGAGAATCTTCTCATCGGGCGAAAAGGCGAGGCCGTTGGGTTTGACGAAGTCGCGGACTAGGAGCGTAAGCGTTTTGCCGTCGGGCGACACGCGGAACACGCCTTGAAAATCCAACTCGCGTAGTTCGGTCTTCACGCCGTAGGGTGGATCGCTGAAATACACCGAACCGTCGCTCTTGCAGACAATATCGTTCGGGCTGTTGAGTCGTCTTCCTTCGTAATGCGTGGCGAGCGCGATGATGGTTCCGTCGGGTGGCGTGCGCGAGATGCGCCGGCGTTCGTGTTCGCAGGTCACCAGGCGGCCCTGTGGATCGAGCGCGTTGCCGTTGGCCTGGCCGCTCGGCTCGCGAAATACGTCGAAGGAATTGGTCGCCCGCGTGTAACGACAAATGCGACTGGCGGGAATGTCGCTGAAGAGCAATTCATTCCGCGCCGGCACCCACACAGGTCCTTCGAGGAACTGAAAATCGCCGCGAACTTTTTCAGCCGTCAGGCTTCTCATTGCCCTCCGTGACAAGCCGTAGCGATCTCCACCGCCCGCCGGAGTGAATCTCCGATCACGAACAACCCAACGCGCTGTGCATCTGGATCAAAGGCGTCGTGATCCGAACCGCCTGAAAATCTGTGAGACGGCCAAGGGCTAGTTGATGTTCCGTCACCGTGACCAAACTCAGTATTTGCCTGCAGGCCGGTCCCGTATGGTGCCGGTTAACTTGCATGGTGATACGACGAAGGCTCTGGTGAAGCTTCGCCGCCGCGCGGGAATCGAGACCGAGCCCCGAGATCAGCGCGTCGGTATCACTGAGTTGTTCACTCACGCTCTTGACGTGCACGGTAAAGCTGCACGAGTTGGTGTTGCCCGACGGATCGCTCGCCGTGCAATTGACAGTCGAGTCGCCGACAGGGAAGGTTGACCCTGACGGCGGCTCGCACGTGACCGTTGCGCTGCAATTATCACTGGCAACCGGATCGGAAAAAGTGACCACGGCTCCTGCGGGCGTTGCCGCTGCCGTCACGAGGGTCGATGGGCATGTGATAGTGGGCGGGATATGGTCGACAACGGTCACGGTCGCGGTGCACGAGTTGGTGCCACCGGCGTTGTCCGCGACGGTCAGCGTGACGGTATTCGTGCCCACCGTATACGGCCCGGCAGGCGACTGACTCAAGGTGATGATGTCGCCAACATCGGGATCCGATGAACCATTGTTGACTGAGACGTTGGTTGTGCAACCGGACACGAGGGACACGGTCACATTCTGGCATCGCGCCACGGGCGGATGATTCAACTCGAACGCGCCAATATCGCAATGCGGACCCCTGGGACGTGGGACGCCGCGTTGGTCGGTCCCCGAGCAGTCGTCATCCGCACCGGCATCAACCGCCGGGCTCCCGTCCAACAGCGCGTGTGTGAATGTCGGGCCGCCATTGTTTGCCAGCGGGCCAAGCTTGGGATCCAATGGATGACCGGCGGAACCAACCAGATCGCCGTTGGTTCCATTGACGAAGGCGGTGCTGCCGTCACCGATGCCAATGAGGTTGTTGCCCTCCGAGGTAAAGTCAGCACCAAGATCCATATTGGTTGCGACATCCGGGTCGAGGTCCGCTCTGTTGCCCGCGATAATCGTGTCCAACACATCGGCCTCGCCACCGTAATTGTAAACGCCACCTGTAATCCCTGTGCCGTCAGCGACGTGACCAGCACTGGCGCCACCGGCGACCGAATTTGAAGCGATGGTGCAATGGACGATCAGCAGAGTGCCTCCATTGTTAAAGATGGCGCCGCCGATGCCAGCCCCGCCCCCGCCGTTGGTGGATACACCGTTGCCACCGCCCAGTCCGCCCAAACCGGGATTTCCCATGGAGCCTGTAAGAGTGCCAACCCCGGTCGGTTGTCCGCCCGCGCCGGCCCCTGCACCGCCTCCGCCAAATCCACCGCCCCCGCCGTCGCCGCCGTTCCCACCGTTGCCACCATCTCCGGGCGCGTTCGTAACGCAACCGTCAGCCCCTCGACCGGCCGCGCCACCACCACCGCCGAATGCGCCAAATCCCCCGAATCCGCCGATGTCGCCATCGCATATTCCCGTGAGCTGTGCCGCGTCAGATGCGCCGCCACCACCGCCACCATCGACAAAGGCGTCACCACCGTCGGATCCATTGTGAGCCAGAAATTCGCCTGTCCCGCCGCTTTGGTTGTTCAATCCGTCACCGCCGTTGCCGGTAGTGTCGCCGTCGGTCGCGATGCCGGCAGTGCCGCCCATGGCGGCGTTTGCTGAGAATGTGCAATTGCTGAGGACCGCGTCGCCGCCGTCATTGAAAACCGCGCCACCGAAACCGGCCCCACCACCACCGCCCGCGCGATCACCAGCGCCACCGATTGCCTGGTTGCCACTCAGCGTGCTGTCCACGACGAGCAGAAATCCATCATTGAAGATCGCGCCGCCACCGCCCGCGCCACCGCCGCCACCGATACCGTGACCATCGCCGCCCTTGGACAGATTGTTCTTCAGGGTGCATCGGGAAATGGTGAGGTCACCAAAGTTGACGATGGCGCCGCCACCACCTTCGAAAAAGGAAAAGTTATTGCTGCTGGTAACGCCGTTCGAAAGCGTGACTCCGGAAATCGTAACCGCGGTGCTGTCGATAAAGAAAATGCGGTTTGTTCCGTCTCCGCTGATGGTCAGTTTGTCCGCTCCAGGACCCGAGATCGTGATGTTCGCTTCCACGAATGCCGGGCCATTCGTCACAACGATCGTGGCCGGCAGCGGCACGCTGAACACGATGGTGTCGCCCGAATTCGCATTGAAGATCGCCTCATCCAGTGTCCCGGGGCCGGTACTGGCCGTGTTGGTGACCGTGAGTGTGATCGCAGGAAGCATGGTGGGCAGGGCGGCCAGCAAAGCACACGAGAGACAGGTCGTTAAGAGGAATGATCGGTTCATCGACTTAATCCTTTCGGTGACTCGAGCTCAGCGGAGTGCGGGCAATATGCCGTGCCCTGCTCGTTGGAGGCAAGAAAAATCCGCCGAGAGGACCTGCCCACTATAACAAATCACTATTGCCGGAAATCATTTCTACGGGCAACCAAGCGCTCCCATTGCTTGCGTCACATTGGTGGCAATGGTGATTGCCTCTGTCTGTGTAATACCACCCCTACGCAGTAGATGTTGGGACATCTGCTGCAATACGGAGAGTTGAAGACAGGCTTGTTTCATGTTCCCGCGACTGGCCTGTGTTTGGATGCTGCGGAGTCTACCGAGGAACTGTTTCTCAACTTTTGAGTTCAGATCGAGTTGTCGCACCAGTGTTTGAAGGCCAGCAATCTGGGCGGTCCATGGTCCGGTCCGTAGGTCCTGCAACTCGAACGCGCCAATGTCCGTGCCGTCGCCGCCTTTCGCGTTCCGCACGGTGGGTTCATCAAACGTGCGGACGAATTCCACGCCGCGCTGGTCGGTGGTCAAGCCGCCGAAGTTCTTGCCCTTATTAATCGCCGGGCTGCCGTGCAAGAGTGCCCGGGTTAAGGTCGGGCCACCGTTGTCTTCCAGTGGCCCGAGGCGAGGATCGGTGTTGCGGATGTCACCGGCGGCATTGAAAAAACCGCCGGGACCGGTCTTGTCATTGCCTCCAGCAGCCTGAGTGGTCAGGTTGTAGCCGAGTGAGATAACTGTGCCCCGACTGTAAATATCGATACCGTCAGCGGGTTCGTGGATAATTCCCTCTTTTATAACGGTGCTGCCGATCGCCAAGCTGCCAAAGTTGGCGATGCCCTCGCCTAGCGGTCTCCCACTGGAATCGGTTTCCGAGGAATTGTCGCTCAGCGTACAATTAATGATCTGTGCGCACGAATCGTTGGCAATACCGCCGCCCGCATCAGCCGAGTTATCGCTCAATGTACAGTTGATGATTTGCGTTTCTCCTACCCCCCCGTTGTGGACGCCACCGCCTTCGCAAAAATAGCTGTGAGCCACGTTGCTATTCAGCACACAATTGATTATTTGCGCGTTTGCACCGTAGTTATCGATGCCGCCCCCGCCAAAAAAGAAACCTGAGTTATTACTTAGCGTACAGCTGACGATTTGCATGTTGGGGCCGCTATTGTAGACGCCACCGCCACCGCCAGCCGAGTTCCCGCTGAACGTGCAGTTGCTGACAGTCATCGTCCCGCTGTCGTTGTAGATGCCGCCGCCATAGTCGAAGGGGCCCACGGCCCCATTGTTGATACTCAAGCTGGAAATCCTGACAACTGCATTCGAACTAATGCTAAGATGGAACACCCGGTTGGTCGCATTGCCATCCACGGCCAGCATATCTGGGCCGGGCCCGATGATGTCCACGCTGTTGGTGACGAGAAGTTCGCCGTTGGTCAGTAGAATGGTGCCGGAGACGCCGGAAGCGTCAATCGTGTCTCCGTCGGCAACGCTGGCAAGCGCGTCGCGTAACGAGCCGGGACCGCTGTCGTTCGTGGTCGTGACCGCAATGCTGGCGGCGCGAAGTTGTGCAGTGCCGACCACGGCAAGAACGACCGCTATTAGGATGCTGGCTTTCATGTGAGCTTCTCCCTTTGCGAACCGATTGCCGAGAAGCCAGCAAGCCTCGGCAAACCTGACCAATGGGAAATTGTTATGGGTGTTCTCGCTGAAAGTCAACAAACATCTCGGGCGCAAGGTGACGCCGCGATCTACCCACTATGGCGGATATGGACGATGTCGCCGTCTTCGACGATGTACTCTTTGCCTTTGACGTAGAGTTTGCCGGTTTCCTTGAGCTTCACTTCGGCGGCGTGGCCGACATTGGCCGCACCGGTGAGTTCGCCGTACTTCATTACCTCGGCGCGGATGAATCCCCGGGCAATGTCCGTATGAATCGCGTGGGCGGCTTCGACGGCGGTGGCACCATGGCGGATGGTCCAGGCGCGGACTTCGTCTTCGCCGGTGGTGAAGAAGGATATGTAACCGAGCGCCTTGTAGAGGGCGCGTGTGAGCACGTGAATTGCGGGTTCCGTGACCCCGAGCGCTGACAAAAACTCGGCGCGTTCGGCGGGACTTTCGATCTGTGCGACTTCCGCCTCCGTTTTGGCGCTGAGTTCGCAGACTTCGGAACGGGGACCAGTGAGCTTCGCCTTCGCATCTTCCATCAGCTTCGGGTTCGGGAAATTACTTTCGCCACAGTTGAGAGCGGTGACGATCCCTTTGACCGTGAGGAACTGAAGCGAGCGCATGCGCTTTTCTTCGCCCTCATGCCACGGGTATTCACGAAGTGTTTTGCCGCCTTCTAGGTGGGGCTTGAGTTTTTCCAGCAACGCCGCTTCGTCAGCGCGTTCCTGTTCGAATTTCTTCTTCTGGTCTTGGGCGATACGGTTGAGCCGCGTCTCGATCAAGCTAAGGTCGCTGATGGTAAGTTCGAGATTCATCGCGTCGATATCACGCAGCGGATCGACGGAGCCGTTTACATGAAATACTGCCGGGTCCTCGAATGCCCGGACGACCTGGCAGAATGCATCCATGTCCTTGAGTTTGTTGAGCCACTGCTCGCGCGGTTTGGGCTCATGGGGTGGGGCAGGGGCGAGCGTACACTCGATCTCTGCGTACTTGGTCTTCTTCGGCTGATACATGGCCGAGAGCTTGTCCACGCGAGGGTCGGCAACTTTCACCGTACCGACGTGATACTCCGTGGCGCGGCCAAGCAAATGCTCGACGCTAACGCCCGTGAGAAGGGAGAAGACCGTCTTCTTGCCGACTTGCGGCAGGCCGATAAGCGCGATTTTCATTACGTATCGCAGGCCGGTACGCCTGCGCCACCGACGTTACGCCTTGAGACTGCCGCAGAACGCTTCGATGCGGTCGAGGCCCTTCTGGATGTTCTCCATGGAGCAGGCATAACTGAGCCGCACGTGAGCGTCACTGCCAAACGCGACTCCGGGTACCGCGGCGACCTTCTGTTCATCGAGCAATTTCGTGCAGAAGGCGGTCGAACTGAGGCCGCATTTGGAAATGTTGGGCAGCATGTAGAACGCCCCCATCGGTTTCACGCAGGTGACGCCGGGAATCTTCGTCAGCCGCTCGTACATGTACGTGCGGCGTTCCGCAAACGCTTTCACCATCTCGCCAATGAAAGACTGGTCGCCTTTCAACGCCGCCAGCGCGCCCTTTTGCGCGAAACTCGTCGGGTTGGAAGTCGAATGCGACTGGATGGCGTCGATGGCTGCCGCGATGGGTTCGGGCGCGGCGACATACCCGAGACGCCAGCCCGTCATGGCGTAGGCTTTGCTGAAGCCATTGACAGTGATCGTCAGGTCGTACGTGTTCTTGTCCAGCGAGGCGAGGCTGACGAACTCGGTGTGATCGTACGTGATCTTCTCGTAGATCTCGTCCGAGAGCATGAGGATGTCCTCTTCCTGCGCAACTTCGGCGAGGGCTCGCAGCTCTTCGCGGGAATAAACGGAACCGGTCGGGTTCCCCGGCGAATTAAGAATGATGAGTTTCGTGGCCGGCGTCATCGCATCACGAAATTGGTCGGGCGTGATCTTGAAATTATTCTGCTCCTTCGTCTCGACAATCACGGGAGACGCATCGGCCAGCTTGACCATCTCCGGGTAGCTCAGCCAGTACGGCGCCGGAATGATGACTTCGTCACCGGCCTGGCAGGTGGCGAGGATCACGTTGCAACACGAATGTTTCGCGCCGCAATTGACGATGATTTGCGACGGCTTGTAGTCAAGGCCGTTGTCGGCTTTCAACTTCTCGGCGATGGCGGCGCGCAATTCGGGAATACCCGACGACGGCGTGTACTTCGTAAATCCCGCGGCCAGCGCCTGTATCGCGGCATCCTTGATATATTGCGGCGTGTCGAAATCAGGCTCGCCGGCGCCGAAACCGCAGACGTCGACGCCTTCGGCTTTGAGTTTCTTCGCCTTCGCCTCGATGGCGAGGGTCAACGACGGAGTGAGGGTGGTGGCTCGTTGTGCTAGTTGTTGCATGAATGATCTTTCTGGTGCTGATTCTCCGATTCGGAATCTCCGAATGGTGAGTTCAAAGTTTGCAGTTGTAAAACTCCTCGACAAGCGGCTTCAAATTATCGTCACGCACGCCGATGATCTTCATTTCACGCTGGGCGTTATCGGCGGAATCGCTGGCGTGCGCGGCATTGACCATGATGTCCTGGCCGAGTTCGCGACGAATCGTGCCCGGTGGCGCCTTGCGCGGGTCCGTGGGGCCGAGAACACCGCGGATTTTGGACACCGCGTCCGGGCCTTCATACACGACCGCCAGGATCTTTTCCATGCCTCGTTGCGCCTTGGCCGGACCCGAGCAATCTTCCGGCTTCCGTCCCGTCATGAATTCCACGATCAGGCTGAACTGCTGCTGGGCAAACAGCGGGCCCATGACCTCGCCGAGGGTCTTCTCGGTCTGCGGGTTGAGTCCGAAAGCGAACTCCTTCTCCAACGCCAATCGCGCCCGCTGACCCGAAATGTCCTTGAGCTTCTCGCGAAGAACCGTGAGGACGGGTCCATAAAACGCCTCGGCTTCGCCCACGCTCATGTGGTGCACCTTGATGGCGATGATGTACAAGCCCGTGCGCGAAAGCATGTCCACGATATTGCCGGGGCGAGCGCTGGGAAAACGGAAATTGTCAGGCTTCAGCAGCACGAGGGTTTGTTCGATTTTGGCGTTCTTGGGGTACGAAACGACGTTCTCCAGGAAGCCGCCGTCGGCTTCAGCGTACTTCGCCCAGAGCTTGAGTTTGATCTCGGCCTCTTCGGAAGTTGGGGCCGCCAGGACGGCTGGTTCGAAATATTTCACCTGACCATCAGGGCTGACGATGTAGTCCCCGTAGGTGTCGCGGATGGTTTCCCCGGAGGCAGCTTTGTCCGGTTGAAAACTGCCGATGACCTGACGCACCTTGCGGACCGCATCTTCGCCGCGGAACAAAAGCATCATCACCCGGCGACGCTGACCGGTCTTGGGGTCCGGTGAGTAATTGTCGAGAATGTACTGGCGAATGAGCTCCTGAATTTTGCGGTTTTGGGGGTCTTTCAGCGAAACGGTGATTTCCGCGTATCGCTCAACCAATTCGCGACCGGGCGCGTACATGCGGGCGGCAACCAACTCCAGGGCGGTCCGCGTAAACAAACGGGCAATCACGCCACCCGTGCGCGATTTGTAAACCGTGTAAGGATTGATGAGTACGTACGCCAGCTCTTCTTTCGCAACGCTCATGGATTATCGTTTATAATTGTTCAGACTCTGTAGTTTGGGCTTCGTGCCATCCTAATTGAAGACAGGCTGCGCTCGCAAGCCTGCCGCCAGCGAGATCCTGTCTCGCTTCCTGGGTGAACCGAACCGATGAGGCGATGGTAGGGGGCTACTTCTTGCCACCCATGATACGGAACAGTTTCGTTCCGCAGTCAGGGCACACACCCTGCATGGCGGGACGACCGTTCTTCATGGTTACTTCTTGGGCCTTTGCCATTTCCTTCTTTGCCTTGCACTTCACACAATACGCTTCAGCCACAGGTTTGCCTCCCTTAGGTTCAAGTTCCACCGAAAAACCAAGCCAACATCTTACCGGTAGCCCCGATAAGCGTCAAGGTGCAAAACTGAGACAAAAATACGCACTTTTGGCCCCGTTCCGAGGTTGTTTTCCGCTTGCGACCATGCTATTGTTCAGTGTGCGCTAATCGTCCGGATTAGTGACACACAAGGAAATGGACACTACTCTGACGAGGCAGGAAGTCCAAGGGGCCGGGTTTATCCTGCGCCGGCTTCTCCCGTTCGCCCTGGTGGCGCTGTTGTTCCTACCAGCGGCGTGTCAACGCACGGGGCCGGTTTCTGACGCCGATGCTGAGCGTGAGGCCAACTACCAACGCGCCAGGAAGCTTGCGGAGCAGCATGATTTTCAGGGTTCTGCGGAGTTCTACAGAAGGGCGATTACGGTGAACCCGGACTTCGCCGCCGCGCATTTGGAGTTGGGCTTGTTATGTGACGACAAACTGGGTGACCCGATCACGGCCATTTATCACTACAACCGATATTTGGAATTGCGGCCCGATTCGGAAAAGAAGCAGTTGATTGGGGATTTTATCGAGCGCGCCAAACTGTCGTTGGCCGCCAAGTCTCCACAGCCGCCTGCTGCCGATCCGGGCGAGTTAACGCGGTTGCAGAACGAAAAAGCGGCCTTGCTTCAGGAGAACGCAATGCTGCGCTCACGTGTCGCGGAACTCCAAAAAGCGGCCGGTACCGCTGAAACACCAGTCAGCGCGCCAGCGACACCGGTCGCCTCGTCTCAACCCCCGTCGGCAATCGCGGCAGCATCGGGGCCCCCGCCAGCGTCTGGAATCATCATGGCGTCCGCGCCGGTGGTGTTGACGACCGAATCGTCAACGGCGGAATCGCCCCGGGTGCGCGTGTATGTCGTTCAAAAGGGCGATACGCTGCAGTCACTCGCGTTGCGTTATTACGGTGCGCGCGCCGGCTGGGAAAAGATTTATCAGGCGAATCGGAGCGGTCTTCCAAGCAAGGATCAGTTGAAGGTGGGGCAGCAGTTGGTAATCCCCTGAGATGGTGTGTGAGCGAGTTGCGGCGAGACTTCTATGTTGAATAAGGTATTCGCGGGGTTGGTGATTGCGTTCTGGGCAGCCATGATGACGGCGTTGCTGCGCGTCGACGTGTTTCCCCGGCCGCCCGCGCTCGAGACTGTTTCATCTGATCGGATCCTGAAGAAAGTATTTGCCAACCCTCATCCTGTCCGCTTGACCGTGTACTACAATAATAATCACATCGGCTTTTGTCAGATTGATATCGAACGAAGCTCGGCTGGCGACCTTTCCAGTGAACAAACATCAGAGCCGTCAGTGGATAGCTATGTGGTCAATAGTAAACTGAGCTTGTGGCTGTCAGCGTTCGGGATGCCATCGCGGCTGTTGCTCAAGGGCCGGAGCACGTTCGACAAGAACCGGGAGCTTAAGGACTTCGACTTTGTGACAACCATCGGCGGGGGTCGCCAAGGCGATGGTTTTCCAGGTGACGGGCAGATCGACCTGATTGGAGACGATCGCACCAAGAAAGTGCAGGTGCTGTTCGATTTCGGTGACTTCCACGATAAACGGTCGTTCGACTTCGACCAGATCAAAGGCGCGGGCTTTGCCAACGCGTTCGGCTTGCCGGGTATGGCGAGCTTCGGGTTTCTCGGCGGGGGCCGGCTCCCCGGTTCGTCCGAAGGCGAAGCCGGTCCGGTGACAACCACCTATATCGACCGTATCGAGATTGCGGGCAATCCCCAACGTGTCTTCCTGGTTCATTCGAAGATTGATGACCAGCTCTGGGTAAAAATGTGGGTGGACGATTCAGGGGAAGTGCTCCAGGTGGCCACGTCGCTGGGGCTGGAAATGAAAAGCGCGGCATTCGGCATGCCGGATGATTCGGGACGTCTGTTCCGCCGTGGGCGACGAGGGGAGTTGCGATGATTCGCACAGAACATCTGACGAAAAGATATGGGAGCTTGTTGGCTGTCGATGACCTCAGTTTGAGTATTCCCCAAGGTCAGTTCTTCGCGTTCCTCGGTCCCAACGGTGCCGGCAAGACGACCACGATCAAACTACTGGCGGGCCTGCTCAAGCCGACGTCTGGCCGGGCGCTCATCGGCGGCTATGACATCCAGAAGGATCCCGTCGAGGCACGCAAGATTCTGAGCTACGTGCCGGATATGCCGTTTCTGTACGACAAGCTGGAACCCATGGAGTTTATGCTGTTCATCGGCCAGCTCTACGGCATGGACTCTGCCATGGTGGCGCGCGCCAGTGATGAATTGTTTGACGTGTTTGGCTTGAATGAAATCCGTAGACAAACGATTGAAAGCCTATCGCATGGCACGCGGCAGCGACTGGTCATTGCCTCCGCCTTGCTGCACCAACCGAAGGTAATCATTATTGATGAACCGATGGTCGGGCTCGATCCGCGTAGCGCGCGGGTGGTGAAGAACGTGCTCAAGGAGCGCTCGCGCGCGGGGGTGACGGTGTTTCTTTCGACGCACGTATTGCACATCGCGGAGGAGTTGGCCGATCAAGTGGGCATTCTGAACCGCGGCCGCCTGATCGCTGTGGGCACGATCGATGAGCTGCGCGAGGTCAGCGGCCAGAAGGGCGAACTCGAAGACGCGTTCCTCGCGCTAACACGCGGAGAGGAGGCCGCAGCCGGAAGACCATGAGCGGACTGAAGTTCTTTCGACTGCTGGTTGAGGTGAACATCCGCATTACGCGGCGTAACATCCTCGCCCTGCGTGACAAGTCCTACTTGATGGTGTCGGTGATCACGCTATTCGTGCTTGGCTACTGGATTGCGGGTTACTCGGTGTTCTACATGGGCTTCTCGCGCCTGGCACAACTGCCCGGGCTGCAGATCATCGTGCTGGATCGGATGCTCTATTTGTTCTTTGCCTTCCTGTTCCTGATGCTGATGTTCTCCAACATGATCATTGGTTACTCGACGCTCTTTAAAAGCCAGGAAACTCAATGGATGCTCACGTTGCCCGTGCGCAGTCTCGATGTATTTCGCTGGAAGTTGTTGGAGACAACGCTGCTGGCCAGCTGGGCGTTCCTCTTCCTGTCGGCCCCACTGATGGTGGCCTACGGGAACGCCCGACACGTGTCGCCGGATTTCTATCTCAAGGTCTTCCTGCTCTTTATTCCATTTACCCTGATCCCATCGGCCCTTGGCTCTATGATTATTTTGGTCGTGACCCGCTACCTGCACCGCCGCGTTTTTAAGTGGGCGCTGTTTGGCCTCAGCGCCGTGGGCATCGCGGCTGCCGTCACGTTTTTGAAACCGATGACGGCGGAGAGTTTGGAATCGCAGCAAGTGGTGGCGACGCTTAACCAGTTGCTTCACAATAGCAACGTGACGGTCCAACCGATGCTTCCGAGTTATTGGGTGGCATCCAGCATGATTGCCTGGGGAGAAGGCTGGTCGGGAAGGGGAATGTTCTATTTCATGGTGCTCCTCAGCAACGCCATGATGGCCATGCTGGTGTGCGTCACGGTCAGTCGCCGCCTGTATTATGAAGGTTGGTCGCGCAACCACAGTCAGGGCCATTTTCAACTCGGCGTCCCATTACTCGACAAGCCGATCAACCTCCCGCACCCGGCTCTCGTCGAATGGATCGTAAACCTCTGGCCCCGCATGCATCACGCCACCCGCGCGCTCGTCATCAAAGACGTTCGCGTCTTTTGGCGCGACACCTCGCAGTGGAGCCAGTTCGTGATTTTCTTCGGCCTGCTGGGCCTCTACGTCCTGAACCTCCGCAGTGTCGCCTATGACTGGCAAAACGAATACTGGGCCAGCTTCATTTCCTTCCTCAACCTCGGCGCCTCGAGCATGACCCTCGCCACGCTCACCACCCGCTTCGTATTCCCCCAATTCAGCCTCGAAGGCAAACGCTTGTGGATGTTGGGAATGGTGCCCTACGGCCTCAAACACGTCCTCCTCGAAAAATTCTGGCTCAGCAGCGTCTGCTCCGCCACCATTACCGTCTCGCTCATGCTCACCTCCAGTTTCATGCTGCGAATTCCCGGCTGGCTCACGCTTCTCTTTGCCTCCACCATTCTCGCCATGAGCTTCGCCCTCTGCGGCATCGCCGTCGGCATCGGCGCCCTCTTTCCCAACTTCAGTTCCGGTTCCACCACCAGCCAGCGCGACGACAACCCCGCCCGCATCGTCTCCGGCTTCGGCGGCACCTTCTGTTTCATCCTCAGCCTCGCCTACATCACCCTCGTCATCGGCTCCGAATTCCTCCCCATGTACTACAGCTACGCCGCCAACAGCTTCGCCGACCGCGGCCAACCCTGGGGCCTCGTCTTCTCCTGGATCTTCGTCTCCGTCCTCAGCTTCCTCGCCGCCAGCATCCCCATGACCCTCGCCCTCAAAAAAGTCGAGTCCCTCGAAATCTAAAAACCCAAACAGCCCCCTCACTGCCTCTCAACCTGTTTCACTCAGTCCCACTCCACCATAATCCGGCACCATCCACATAAAACCATTGACAAATAAATAGCATAGCACCGCCCCACCTCTCATCAGAATTGTACGGCAGGCGCCCCCGCCTGCCGCCGTTGGTGTAGCGTATCCGGCTGCCGAAGCACGTCTGTGAGATGGTGTGAATTTCGAGGGATTGGCTCATTGTTTTGCTCACGACTTGGCATTATCAGGTGCCTATTTAGGCTTGCCGCTCTGCGCTTTGACTGCATAGATTCTTGCCCGCCCCAATGCACAAACACCGACGCACAACGATATTCGTTCTGCTATTCCTTTGCGTGCCTTCGATTTGGGCGGCGCCATCCTTTGATGGAGACTGGATTGGCGGTTTCGACCGGCGGGAGAACTACGTTTACGTCCATACGCATTTCGCGCTGACAACCACCGGACCAACCGGCACGATCGATGTCGTTGACTGGGGCGACAGGTTTACACTGTCCGCTGACTGGCCGCTGGCCAAACTGGGTCTGACCCCGTCCCGCGTACATTTCGAACTGGCCGACAAAGCCGGTCCCCATTCTGTAGTGATGGTGCCGCCCGGTTCTCTGTCTTTCGACGGGCGGATGACGAATGGCGTGATGACTGGCGTGGTGGAAGACAGCGGGATGAAATTGCCCTTTCGGCTGGATTTGGCGGCCAGCATCGACCTTTCCCGATACACGGGCATTTACCAGGTCGCTCCGGGACATTTCATCAGCATGATTCCAACCCATCCTCCCCTTTGGCTGCTTGCTCTTGATACTCAGTCGGGGCAGGAAGAAGTGCTGCTTCCCCGCTCCGCAGCTGATTTCGTTTGCGGCTCGGGAGTAAAGGTATATCCAGTGCAAGCCACCATCCACTTCACCACCAACCAACTCGGCCAGGTCACGGCCCTGCAATGGAAACCGAAAAATGCTCCGGCTTTGGTCGCCACCCGGGTAGAAACGCTGCCGGAGCACGAAGTTTCATTCACAAACGGGAATGTAACTTTGTCGGGCACAGTAGTGCTGCCTCCCACCAAAGGTCCGCATCCCGCAGTGGTCCTTGTCCATGGGTCGGTTCCGACCGTCCGTAGTCAGCTCCGCATTTTTGCCGACTTTTTTGCGCTGAATGGCGTGGCCGCTTTGATCTATGACAAGCGGGGCTGCGGTAGCTCCACGGGCGATGGGACCAAATTCGATTTCGATGACCTTGCCGGTGACGCGCTGGCCGGCTTGGAACTGCTGAAGAATCGGCCGGACATCGATCTCCATCAAATTGGCCTTTGGGGCGTCAGTCAGGGTGGGTATATCGCCCCTTTGGCCGCATCCCGTTCGGCCGACGTCGCCTTTATCATCAGCGTTTCCGCCCCCGGCATAACACCAGAGGCAATCTCGGCTTATCAGGTTGAACATTGGATGAAAGCCGCGGGCTATTCCAAAGCCGATCGTAACGAAGCGCGTTCGCTATATCTATTGAACTCTCGTTACGAGCGGACGGGCACCGATTGGAATGAGGTGGAAGCCGCACGTAAAGCCGACCAAAACAAACCCTGGTATAACCCCAACCCCTATTTGGATAACGGCGCTACCGGCGTCGTGAAACAATGGCAGTTGATATGGAATTATGACCCGGTTCCGGCGCTGCGCAAAGTGCATTGTCCGGTTCTGGCAGTCTTTGGCAAATTAGATCCGTGGGTGCCCGCCCAACAGAGCGCGGACATTTGGAAAACCGCGCTCACGGAGGCGCGCAATCATGATGTCGTCATTAAAATGTTTCCCCATGCGAATCATGAAATACTCGATCCGCGAACCGACGCGCTGCTGCCTGGCTTTTTTACCCTGCAACGCGATTGGCTTTTGAAACACGTTACAGTCAACCACTGACCAATAATTTCACGCGGCGCGACCAACGGGCGCCCGCGTGCCGTTTCCGGTATAGCAGCGGCTCTGTGAGCCGCTCTCCGGCCGGCCCTGCTGCCGTGTGTAGTAGCGGCTGTCCCAGCCGCCCGTCCTCGCCGTGTCGTCGGTAGGGACGGACCGCCGGGCCGTCCGTCCGCGCCACTGTAGCCGCGTCGTCAGGCGCGGATCGCCTTCCCTTGAAAGTTCAGCGTTGGAAGTTGGACGTTGAACGTTGCTTCCTTTTTCCATCTCGCCCGTCAACGTGAATCGCCCGCACATGGCCCTTGTATGATGCCGACGGAGGGAATGGACGGCAAGCGGCGGGGAGTTGAGGCTAGTGATAAAGAAAAACAGACTGGCGCGTTCTATCACGGCGAACTTATGACTTGTGAGACATGACCCCGTTGCCTTGCAAGATCGAGGAAGAGTTCTGAGAAATGAGTCGCGGCGAGCGCGCCGCCAGTGGCTAAGTATCTGTAATGTGCCCCCGAGATTCCTTGCCGATTACGTTAACTAATACACGTGCTCTGTCAGCCACCTGCCTTGCAACGGCGATATGCTTTCAATTGGCGGTAGGCATCCTCTAGGCGGTGCGTAAGCTGACGAGCAGGCAACCTTCTCATGGGGCAAAGGTGATGACAGACTAATAAACGTGTTGACATGGAAACAAATGTATGTCATTCGACACGGCTGAAGCTTGTGGGGCAGTAAGTGGGTCGCTAAACTCTATGAGAGCCACATTCATAATGCTTCTCGCGAATCCTTGGCGCCTTCTGGGGGTTGTCGCAATTGCACTGTGCGTGGCCGGATGTGCGGGTGTCACATTTAAGCCCGTCACAGACGACACAACTGCTACCGGTTTGCGCTATTCCGACTCCGCGCCCTATCTGTTCATGGTTAAGGGGCCCAACGGCAAATGGAACAGTCAACTCGTCTATCTCCCAGATCAGACCAGAAAGTACCAAGCAAACGTTTGGGCCTTCCTGGCCCAGAATAACAGTAGCTTCACTTATTCGACCAACGGTGTCCTGACGGACACCTCTTCGACCTTGGACACTACAGTGATTCCCCAGGCAATCCTTCAAGCAGCTGCAGCAGCTAGCAAGTTCTTTCCAGCGGGTGCCCCCACGAGTCTAACCGAGTTATTGGACCAGAACAATGACACGATCGGGCTATTCAAAATCGTCAACGTGTGGACAGGATCGAAGTGGCAATTGGGAGTAGTTGGTGACGGTGGATCGTTGAAATGAAATCAACAGCCCGTAATTCTATCAGGAGAGTTATACTGAGTCTGGTGACTGTGCTAGTCAGCCTGTTTCTGAGTGGCTGTATCAGTTACCTTTCAATGCGGAAAGTCACAAACGACAATGACACGAAGGTGGCAGGATTGAGAGTGTATCTGCCTTCACCATTCATCGTTGTTCGGGATGCTGGCATTGCAATCACTATCAATGCAGACAAGACCGTGACCACCAATGAAATCTATCAGGTCGATGTCGAAATGCTGCCCGACAGAGACAAAGAATACGCAGTCAATTACTGGACCATCCTCGGCAAGCAGAATGTGACAGTCAGCCGCAGCGTCGAAATGTATCTCAAGCAGATCGGTGTCAACGAGGACTCGACGGCCGTTGCTCAACAGATGATTGCTGCGGCAGGGCAGGTCGCACAATCAACCCTCCAAACGGCGAAAAATACGCCAAGTCCCGAAAACCCTAATCCAGGCTCTCCTGGCAAACCTGGCAAACCTGACGCTCCCAGCACACCCGCACCTCTTGGTACTGGCACCACCCCTCCCACTACTGGCGGCACCCCTCCCAGTACAGGCGGCACCCCTCCCAGTACAGGCGGCACCCCTCCCAGTACAGGCGGCAACCCTCCCAGTACAGGCGGCAACCCTCCCGGTACAGGTGGCACTCCTCCCGGTCCTGGCGGTGGACAGAGCAACGCGGTGATCCTGGGCTCAATCAAATACGTCTTTCGCATCTGCGAGCAAACGAACGCACCAGGGCCTAGCCTACGACTGGTGCCGGAGACGTTCCCTCTATATAGCTTCAGCTCGACCTACTTCCCTACAGGCAAATTTGGCGTATTTCCCAATCCGCAGTGACCGACGGAAGTGAAGGCGTTCGGTTAGAAGCTATCGGCTCAGTTTCATGGAGAAGGAACGGTTAGATCTTCAACTTTAATAATGTGTCTTTCGGGAATCTCTACTCCGTTAACTGTTGAAGCCACTCCTCTGACTTCGACTTTCTTACCGGCAAGTTGGTTGACCAGGGCCTTGAGACGCGTGTCGTCGCCCAAATCAATCTCATAGGTAGTTGAGGTCGGCATTGAGTCCACGGATTCCGTCTTCAACTGTATTCCCGTCGTCTCGCCTCCAATTGCGAACACCGGAAAATC
>Ga0265338_10003345_pt1 | contig 22667 bp, 22 predicted proteins | sample 42126metaG_FD_193579 | JGI IMG/M metagenome (GOLD analysis project Ga0265338, IMG submission 193579) | Rhizosphere microbial communities from Carex aquatilis grown in University of Washington, Seatle, WA, United States - 4-21-26 metaG | ecosystem: Host-associated > Plants > Roots > Rhizosphere... | reverse complement strand
TTCGTCCCGCGAAGGCGTCGCGATGGCCTACGAGGGGTTCTCCTACTGGCAGGACTGGGGCAACTACCTTGGAGTGGAGGACGAGCGCGGTACCGCCCGTTACGTGAACTGCGGCACGGTCCTGCTCAAGAGCGACGACGGCCAGTACCGGACGTCGCTGGAGTTCTACGACGCCCTCGGCGTGCCTTACGAGGACTGGGACACGGAAACCCTCGCCGAGCGGGTCCCCTACTACGACCCGCACCGGTTCTGGCCGCCGTCGCGGCCGGTCGACGCGGGCTTCTGGGAGCCGCCGACGGCCCTGCTCGAGGGCGCCATCTACACGCCAGGGTCGGGCTTCATGAGCGACCCGGCGCTGGCCACCCACAACCTCCAGCGGGCCGCCGAGGCCGTGGGCGGGCAGTTCCTGCTGCGCAGCCAGGTCAAAGAAATCCGCCGGAACGGGCGGGTGCTCGGCGTGACGCTGGCAAACGGCGACCAGATCGACGCGCCGATCGTGGTGAACGTGGCCGGCCCCCATTCCGCTCAGGTCAACCGGATGGCCGACGTGGACAAGACCATGAAGATCCAGACCCGGCCAATGCGTCATGAGGTGCACGTCGTTCCCGGGCCGCCCGGCATCGACCTGGACGCGGACGGCTTTCACACCGCCGACGGCGACCAGGGCATCTACTTCCGGCCTGAGACCGGCGGCATGATGCTGGTCGGCAGCGAGGACCCGGAGTGCGACCCGCGCGAATGGGTGGAGGACCCGGATCACTTTAACCGGGCCGTGACCCGCGAGCACTGGGAGGCGCATGTCTACCGTCTCGCCCGCCGCGTCCCAGGGCTGCAGGTGCCCTCCCGGATGGCCGGCGTGGCCGACCTCTACGACGTGTCCGACGACTGGATACCGGTTTACGACGCCTCGGACCTGCCCGGCTATTACATGGCGATCGGCACGAGCGGCAACCAGTTCAAGAACGCTCCGGTCGCGGGGCACGTGATGGCTGAGCTGATCATGGCCTGCGAAGCAGGCAGGGACCATGACGCGGACCCAGTCCAGGTGACGCTTCCGTACACCGGGCACACCCTTGACATGGGTTTCTTCTCGAGAAACCGGTCGGTTAACACGTCCAGCAGCTTCGGCGTCAACGGCTGACAGACCGCATAGCCCTGTCCGCTCCCACGGCGGGCCTCGCCCGCGGCGGGCCTCGCCCGCGGCGGGCCTCGCCCGCGGCGGGCCTCGCCCGCGGTCCGGCAGCGAGGCAGCAGCGTGAACGTCTTCAGCGTCGCGGGCGGTGCAGCCTTGGTGCCATACCGGACAATAGGCCGATACTGGTACTTATCGCAAGATTAGGCTAAGGTGATTTCCCGGATAGGGGTGGCTCAGATGCCAGCTAACACTTCAGGCGCCGTGACAAACATCTTTGTTTCCTACAGCCATCACGACGCCTCCTATCTGGCCGATGACTCACTACTCGGCTACGTCCGAGGGCTGGAACACGACGGCGCGAGGTTCTGGTGGGATCGCTCCGTGCAAGCCGGCGACGTTTGGGACGATACGATCCGGGCCAAACTCCTCGAGGCTGATCTGGCGTTGGTACTGGTCAGCCAATGGCTGATCGACTCCCGATATGTGCGCGATGTGGAACTCCGGATGCTGCTGGAACGGGTTAAGCGCGAAGGCCTAGTTATCGTCCCCATCATCTTGTCGGCATGTGACTGGCAGCGGTACGGATGGCTCTCGGTGCGAGAACACTTGCCAGAGGGAGACAAGACCCTAGCCCAGCACTATAGTCGCACAGGGCCAAGAGAGGCTATGTTCCATAAGATTCGCGAAGCAATTCGAGGACGACTCAAAGGAATGGCTCCCGCAGAAGCCGCTATTGAGGCAATGTCGGGAGCCGTTAACTTGATCAACGCCCTTGAACCCCAATACCGTAGCGTTTTCGCCGCTGCGCCGGAGCCTGACTGGCAGCACGGACTTCGGTTCGAAGGCGAAGGCAGCAAGATCGTAGTCACGCGTCGTGGAAATCTAGTCAAAGAGCTCACGGCGGACGATATCCGACACCTGCCCGCTGCCGACTTGGAGACGATCATTACCCTCCAGAAGGCTATACGGTCCGTACATGATCGTTGGATAGACCTTTATAGCAGACGGGCTGAACCCGGTGTAGAGCATCAACTCCAGTCGCTGGCCAGGTCTCTGGCACCTGACCTGAAGGCAGTTATCCAGAAATTGGAGGAGTTTGGTCTCCATTTGGAAGATCATTATTCAAAATTTTACTATTTCGTGGTCGCGGTCAGCCGTTTCTAGTCCCCCAAAAGCCTGCATCTGGGCGGCCGTGATGTCCTGGCGGGTACCCGTGCCGATGACCGGCGCGGCGAACCCTGACCTTCTCCAGCTTCGCGGCGAGCTTGTCCCCCGAGACAGGCCCGCACTGCTGCCGCTCGCCGTCCTCGTACCAGACCGCCCGCCACTGGTTTTGCTTGCGACTAGCGGGATCTGGGCTGTGGCCTCAATTTGATGATCGGTTCGGCCTGGGTTCCGCAGCTAATCGGGTTCCTGGGTGTCATTCCGGAGTGAACTGGCAGGTCAACGGTGCCCGGGGTACTGAAAATCGCCGGAACCCCTAGATACACGCCTGATCATTATCATGCTGATAGAAGGTTGTTTTAGCGGTATCTTCTAGTCCATGTACCTGCGGTCGACGCCACGGCGGAACAAGGACGGCTCCGAGGTCCGCTACCTGCAGCTCGCCCACAACGCCTGGGACCCGCAAAAGCGCAGGTCGGCAGTGCAGGTCGTCTACAACTTCGGCCGCGAGGACACGGCGAACCGCGAGGCGCTGCAGCGGCTGGTCGCTTCCATTACCCGGTTCCTCGACCCGGACGCGGCCCTGGCCGCCGCGGCCGACGGGCTGGAGTTCACCGAGTCCCGGCCGCTGGGCGGCACCTGGGTGCTGGACGCGCTGTGGTCGCGGCTGGGAATCGGGAAGGAGATGCGCCGCCTGCTCAAGGGCCGCCGGCGGGACGAGGCCGCCGAGAGGGTGCTGTTCGCGCTGGTCGCGAACCGGGCGCTGGCCCCGTCGTCGAAGCTGGCCGCGTCCCGCTGGGTGAACGAGGACGTGCTGGTCGCCGGCCTGCCCGCGACCAGCGACGATGCCTGCTACCGGGCGATGGACTGGCTGACGGAGATCACCGGCGACCTGGAGCGGAAGGTCTTCGACAACCTCGCCGACCTGCTGAACCTCGAAGTTGACCTGCTGTTCTTCGACACGACCTCCACCTACTTCGAGACAGAAGAGGAAGACGAGCCCGTCTTCCGCGACGACCACGGCAGCCCGCTGGCCAGCGGGAACACGGACGGTGACGGCAGCGGGGGGCGCGAGCCGGGCGGGTTCCGCACCTGGGGGAAGTCCAAGGACCACCGCGACGACCTGCCCCAGGTCGTGATCGGCATGGCGGTGACCCGGGACGGGATCCCGGTCCGGGTCTGGCGCTGGCCCGGGGACACCGCCGACTCGAAGCTGATCCGGCAGGTCAAGGACGACATGCGCGACTGGTGCCTGAGCAAGGTCATCTGGGTCGCCGACCGCGGCTTCACCTCCGCCGAGAACCGCCGCTACCTGCGCAAGGGCGGCGGCAGCTACATCATCGGGGAGAAGCTCCGCTCCGGCTCCGCCGAAGCCCGGGCCGCCCTGTCCAGGCAGGGAAGGTACAAGGACGTCACGGGGAACCTCAAGGTCAAGGAGGTGAAGATCGCCGAGGACGAGCGGTTCGTCATCTGCTTCAACCCCGAGGCCGCCGAGCGCGACGCCGCCGTCCGCGCCCGCATGACCGCACGCCTCGAAGAGATGATCAGCGGCTCTGACCAGCTCAGCCGCGACAAGCGGGCCGAGCTGCGCGGAGTCATCTCCACGAAGCCCGGCCTGAACCGCTACCTGCGCGTCACCCCCGGCGGGCTGCTGCGCACCGACGCAGCCAGGGCGAAGGCCGAGGAGAACCTGGACGGGAAGTACCTGCTGCGGACCGCCGACCCGAAGCTGTCCGCCGAGGACATCGCCACGGGGTACAAGCAGCTGCTCGAAGTAGAGCGCGGCTGGCGCGACATGAAGCAGGTCATCGACCTGCGGCCCGTCTACCACCGCCGCGAGGACCGCATCCGCGCCCACGTCATCCTCTGCTGGCTCGCCCTGCTCCTGGCCCGGGTAACCGAGAACGCCTGCGGCCGGACCTGGCCCGAACTGCGCCGCGAACTGGACAAGATCCACATCGGCACCTTCACCGGCCCGGCCGGCACATTCCGGCAGCGCACCGAGCTGACGAAACCCCAGCGGGACATCCTCAAGGCCCTGCAAATCGAGGCCCCACCCCGCATCTACCAGCTGAAACTCCCCGTCGAAGCATGAGCCGCCGGCCTCCCGCCGCCTAGATACACGCCGTCACACCAGCCGACGGCGTATTCCCGCACGTCAACCCGCGAATTCATGGCCTATTCGGCTACATCAGCTGCGGAACCCAGGTTCGGCAGCGGCTAGTGCTGTATCAAGCAATGTTTGCCAGGGACGGCGGTCGGCTTACGCGCTCAGCAGGCGCCGGAGCACTGTCAGATAAGAGGGATCAGCCAATTTGACCTCCTCTACCTGAGCCGCTGTGAACCAGCCGATGGCGTCGTGCTCGTGCGGCTGCATGTTCGATACCTCCCCCCGCCAGCGGCGCGAGACCCACACGGTGAGATCCAGGCTGCGCTGCGGGTCGACGCGGCGCAGGACAGGGCCGCCGTCAACGCCCGTAAGCTCCGTTCCCAGCTCTTCGGCCACTTCCCGCCGGAGCGCATCCAAGGGATTTTCACCAGGCTCGACATGCCCGCCGGGGAAGTCCCACACGTCCGGGTTAGCCTCCCGCGCCGGCGTCCGGTGACAAAGCAGCATTTCCTCCGGCCGCAGCAAGATTACGGCCACGATTTGATGGTCCATCTTCCGTCAAGTGTCACCCCCAGCCAGGGCGAAGGTTGCCAGGCGCGGCGCTAGTTCTTGGCGGTGAGCAGGACGCACTGGCGGAGGAGCGGGAGCCCTGCGCGGCCGAACATCTGGCGCTTGACCATTTTGATGTGATTCACCCTGCCCTCTACTGTGCCGGAGCTCCAGGGCATCCTGGTGACAGCACAGCAGCGGAGCAGTTCGAGAAACAGTTCAAGACTCACCGCGTGTTGCGGCAGGGGCAGTATGCGAGCCGAACGATCGTTCGCGTGCGTCCTCCAGACGCTCCGTCCCGTACCTGAGACCGAACGTGCAGAACGGCGGCTACGCGCTCCGGTTGTATCAGGTCCGCCTGCGGGTGATCCCGGCCGCACTACTGCGCCATGCCCCCGCCGTCGCCCTCAGCGACCTGGCCGTCCTGCCGGCGGCCAAGGGCCCAGCGGCCTGCCGATTTCCCACTCGTGACCGAACGGGTCGAAGATCCGGCCCAAGCGCCAGCCGTGCTCGTCGGCCATCTCGGATGCCGCGGTCGCCCCAGCCGCGACCGCCCGCGCGAACATCGCATCCGGCTCGTCCGCCACGAGCAAGGTCCGGCCAGTCGTGCCCCCGATCGCCCGCGGGCTGAACCGCGGCCCGCAGGCGCCGCCCGGCGAAACCCAGAAAGCCGCGTCCCCGACCGCCAACTGCGCGACGATGTCATCGCCCTCGCCCACCTGATGCAGGACTCTCGCGCCGAACGCCGCCTCGTAGAACGCGATGGCTTCAGGGGGCCGGTCAGTCCACAGCTCCGGCTGGATGCCCGTCATGCCGGACAGCCTAACCGCCCGCCCGCAGAATGCCGTAGTCGGCGCCTCTGGCGGGACTGCCCGCTAATTCCCAGGCCAAGGTCGGTCACACGCCGCTAGTGAATGCGGCCGAGCAAGCATGCGCTGATCGCCGATTAGGCAGTGGTCAAGCGGACCGATCCACGAGTGCTATGTGCACGCAGAACATCCATTCTGACGCGATTGGGCGTAAACATTCACGCCGGTAACGCTTCGTGACCAAAATCGGCGCGGTACCGCCAGGCCGGGCGCACCTGCGGCGGCATGGCTCCGGAGGGCGCCCGCCATCCGGAACATGTACCGACTTTCGTAGGGATAAAAAGGACTAACCGCCCAGCAGGCCGCCGCAAACGCGGTATACCTTGTCGGCCGGCCATGCCTGAGCGGCCGCCTGCGAGCCTGCCCGGTTACCGAACGTGCATGGGCTGAATGTTTACGCTTGGGCTCGTGTTTCCGATCTACAGATTGTCAGCGACGGCGGCGCCTAGCTTTGCCTCAGTCGTATCCGTCGCCGAGCTACTCCTTATCATGGGACAGCTCAACGACGCCTCTAGCAGGCACGATTCGCTACGACCGACGGATTTTTGCATGTATTGGGCGTAGCGGTCTCTGGAGAGCATCTGTTCCATGCGAGCGAGCAAATCGTCCGGCATCGTCCATCGCTGGCCGCTGGCTGGGCCGACATTCCAGATCTGTCGCCATGTGCCAGTCGTTAGCTGGTGGCTTGGCAGCAGTGTTGGCTACAGTCTCGGCCGCGTTCCGACCTACTCATTACGAGTCCGTCCCTGCTGCACTCAGCCAGGTGGTGCCCTGACTGGGGTTGGGATTACGGAATGCTGGCGGCGATGATCGATGGCTGTTGATGGACGTCCGGGGCACCTGGGGGCACGAATCGTGGGCGTGTCATCGCTGGGTATGAGCAGCGGACACCTCATGCGGAATATCCGTGCGGCTCACGAGCCGGAATGGCGGCATCGGACGAGTAGCCGACGTATCGGTATACCTGGTTCAGCTGCCGTCTACGAGGCGCTGAATCGTCGCGCCGAGCTGGTTGACCGGGCAGCGATCAGCTACCTGCTCATTGACTTCGCCAGGGCCGTCGACGACAAGGACTGGGACGGATACGCCGCTGGTCCAGGCTGTTTGTGCCTGCCGCGTCGTCACTGGGAGGCGCAATCCCCGAAAAGTACCGAAATTTCGCCAGATAGTTTGTTTGCGAAGCGTTTGCTTTCGACCGGGGTTAGGCTTCTCGGTATGGTGCCAAGCGAGGAACTCTCGGCCGTTAGTACAGAGCGGATGACGGTGACGAACCCGGTCTCTGATCCGTCCGGTGAAGCGGCCGGCGCACCGGTGCCGCAGCTCGACCCAGCCGATCTGGCGGTTTGGGGGGGCTTCCTTGAGGTTCACACCCGGCTGATGCGGATGCTTGACGGCGACCTGGTCGCCACCCACGGCATGGCCCTGGTCGAGTACGAGGTGCTGTTCAAGCTCTCGGCGGCCGGCGGCCGACTGCGCATGTCTGACCTTGCACAGGTTGCAATGCTTAGCCGGAGCGGCCTGACCAGGATTGTCGGAGTGCTGGAAGCGCAGCGCCTGGTCCGCCGCGTCTCGTCTCCCGGCGACGGCCGCGTCCTCATCGCAACGCTCACGGCGGCCGGGCGGGGGCGCCTGGCCGCGGCGCGCGAGACGCATTCAGCGAACGTGCGGCAGCTGTTCCTGACGCCTCTCGATCAGGATCAGAAGAAGGCCATCGCTGCCGGCTGGCAGAGCATCCGCGTCGCGCTGGATCAGCACGACCAGGCGCAAGGTAGCTGAACTGGCACGGCGGGGGTCGCGAGCGCCGGCGGCCGCTTGCCGCACCCGGGGTGCTGTGCCACACTCATCTCCAGATAGTTCGCTAACGAATTAAATGGGTTAACAGATACGATGTTCGCGCCACGGCGCCTTGGAGGGCTTCGTAATGGACATACGCTGGCCCGGATTGCCCTACGAGCAGTGGGCTGAGACCCGGGACACCCTGCACTTGTGGACGCAGGTCATCGGCAAGGTCAAACTGGCGCTGACACCGTTCCTGAACGAATGGTGGAACGTCGCCTTCATCCTCACCAGCCGGGGCATGACCACCGGGCCGATGCCGTCTGGCCCGGCTGACCTCCAGATCGACGTCGACTTCATTATCCAGCAGCTCGTTCTCGCCACGTCCGACGGCCGCCGTGCGTTCATCGACCTGGTCCCCCGCAGCGTCGCAGAGTTCCACGCTGCCGTGACCATGCAGCTGCGGGCTCTCGGCTGCGCCGTTACCTACTCAACGGTGCCATCCGAGGTGCCCGACCTGGTGCCGTTCGAGCTGGATACCGCGGACTGGGCCTACGACGGTGCCGCCGCGCGGCGGTGGTGGCTCGCAATGCTGTCCGTCGGCCGGGTCATGGACAGGTTCCGGACGCCGTTCGGCGGCAAGAGCAGCCCGGTGCTGTTCTACTGGGGCGGATTCGACCTGAATCACACCCGCTTCAGCGGCCGCCCCGCACCTGCCCGGCCCGGCGGCGGGGTGATCCGGGCTTACGGCGAGGATCAAGAGAACTTCGCGATCGGTTTCTGGCCGGGTAACTCCGCCTCTCCGCACGCCGTGATCTACGCCTACTTGTCCCCCGCCCCGGCCGGGGTGGAGACCATACGTCCCGACCCGCCGCAGGCCCGGTGGGTGCCCGGTGTTGGCGAGTTCGTCCTGCCGTGGGACGAGCTGCTCGCCAGCACCGACCCGGACGCGGCTGCTCTGGGGTTTTTCGCCAGCACCTACGCCCGCGCCACCGCCCTGGCCGGATGGGATCACTCCGCGCTTGAGCTTCCCCGGATCCCGGAACGAGAGGCATCCTGATGTCAATCCTCCCAATCGTCACCCTGGCCGGCGCCGGCGACACCCTGCAGTTCAGCCCCTCCGAACTGCTCGTGTGGAAGGCCACCCAGGCGACCACCGGCGCCTTCGATCAGTTCGAGCTCACCGCCCAGCCGAACCATGCTGGGGCGCCCCTTCATGTCCACGCGGCCGTCGAGGAATGTTTCTACGTGCTCGCAGGAGCGTTCCGGTTCACTGTGGCCGGCTCCGAGGTCATCGCCGAACCCGGCAGCTTCCTGTTCGTGCCGCGCGGCACCGCGCACACCTGGACCAACGCCGCAGAGACGGCCTCAACCATGCTGCTCACGTTCGTGCCCGGCGGCATGAAGCCGTTTTTCGATGAGGCCGCTCCCCTCATGCACGCTCACCCCCTCGACCTCGACGCGCTCACAGTCATCAACGCCCGCCACGCCACCACCGTCGTCGGGCCACCGCTGCCCCCCGGCCCCGGGCCCATGCTCGGCGGGCAGCCGCCGAGTTGAAGCGCCCGCATGCGCTAAATCGGGCGCATTCCGCGCGGTCACTCACCGAGGAGGAGGCCGCGGTCATCCAAGCCGCTTGCCATCCCTTCACCGGCAAGGCTTCACCACCGTGAGCGCTTACGCCACGGCCCCCTGGCAGAACTTCTTTGTCGCTGAGGTAGGGGCTGCCGCCGCCCTCACCGGCCTGCTGTTCGTTGCCGTCTCGATCAACCTGAAGCAGATCCTCTCCTTCCCTAAACTGCCCGCCCGCGCCGCCGAAACCCTGTCCCTGCTGCTGCTCGTCGTCGCCGTCTCCAGTCTCGCCCTCGCTCCGCAAACCTCTGAAGCTCTCGGCATCGAGGTCAGCACCTGCGCCGGCCTGATGTCACTCGCCGTACTGCTCGTCCAAGTGCGTCATGGCCCCGACAACCCAGCCGACCCCGCCTGGTGGTTCCTGTCCCGGATAGCCAACGTCCAGATACCTGCACTGCTGTTCCTCGCCGGGGGCATCACGCTCACTGTCCGACACGGCTACGGGCTGTACTTCATGCTGCCGGGAACTCTCACGGCTTTCCTCGGGGCCGTCTACAACGCCTGGGTTCTGCTGGTCGAGATCATCCGCCAGCACCCCGATCCCCCGGACGCGACTTAATGATCAACCAGAGGAAAGGCTCCGGTCCCCGTTCCTGCCATGCCTCGGCGGCTCGGGACACGACAGTGTCCGGGTCGGCCGTCCGGGTGAGGTCGCCGCGGCCGTCAGGTGGCTGCTCTCGGAACGGCCAGCTTCGTCGCCGGTGCTGTGCACCCAGTCGACGGGCGGGCGGTCCGCGCGCCTAGGCCATGCTGAGACCGCGCCGCACCGGGGAACGGCTCACGTGATCGACAGGACACGTCCCGCGAGCGTCTGCTCGCTGCAAGCGGTCCAGCGGGACGCGCTCTTCGCCGAGGCTGAGGATGATCAGCGCGCGATGCCCCGGCGGGCGGTGCGCGATGCCAGACCGGCGCGCTGGTCGGCTTCGCGATGATCAACGACAAAGGCACCGATTCGATTGATGATGACCCAATCGACCGCGGCTGATCTTCTTGAAGGACCCTCCGGACATCCGGCTTCCGATAGGCCAAAGCTCGATAAGCGCTGTGCGCATGGCGCGGACGGCGGACCAGATTCCGCTAGATGGCGTTTCCGCAGTTCAGAGACAAAGTGTGGTCAGGGGCGGGGTCGAACCGCAGACCTTGCCGCTTATCGCGATTGCCGGCCGAGACTGCCTCCGCCAGGGTGCCCGTTCGTTCGATTGGACCCACCCGTATGGGCGACGGCTCCGAATCTGGGGCAATGACACCAAGAGGCGAGGGATCCACTGATGCGACCCAAGCGCGTTTACGTGTCGGCTCGGAGCACCGTGGGCAGGGTATTCGCTCGCCGACCCCGTTGGTGGCAGCTGGTCCTGGCATCCACGGTGTCCGCTGCCCTCGGGGCCGCCGTGACCGTGGCCGCATACGGAGCGACCGCGGCCGACCGCCCGGCGGCGGGTAAGCGGCCGGCGGCCATCGTGTCGCGGTCACTGGCCGCGCCCGGCACTGGCGTCGTTGACCCGGCCGTGAGGCCGTACCTGAACCCGAAGCAGCTCAAGGAGGTGCCGGTCGGGTCCGGGAAGGTGTCTAAACCCGTGCAGAAGATACTGACCAGTCCAGCGGTCACGACCGCACTCGACGCAGGCGGCATCCCCGAGGTGGCGGTGGAGGCGTACCAGCGCGCGGCAGCCGCGCTTGCCGTCAGTGATGCCGCCTGCCGCCTGCCGTGGCAGTTGCTCGCGGCGATCGGCCGGGTCGAGTCGGACAACGGTCAATTCGGCGGCGCCGTGCTGCTTGCGGACGGGTACGGTACGCAGCCCATTTATGGCATTCCTCTCGACGGCCGGGACGGTGTCGCTCTCGTTCGGGACACTGACGGCGGCAAGCTCGACGGAGACCCGAACTTCGACCGGGCCGTAGGGCCGATGCAGTTCATCCCCTCGACCTGGGCCCTGTACGGCGCCGACGGCAACGGCGACGGCAAGAAAGACCCGAACAACATCTTCGATGCCGCACTTGGCGCAGCCGACTACCTGTGCGCGGGCGGCGGGGACCTGGACAACCCGGCACAGGAAGCAGCAGCGGTTCTGCGTTACAACGACGCAGACGAGTACGTCCACGTCGTCCTCACCCTCGCCGCGAGCTACGAGCACGGGGATTTCGCGACCTTGCCGACGACCGGGCCCGTGAGCATCGGTGGCGGGTCCACGCCCGGTACCCCGTCATCGCCACACGCTGAGACGCCCGCGCCGACCAAGACACCGATCCAGAGCGCGGCCCCGACCCAGACTCCAACACCACAGCCCACGACGCCTTCGAGCCCGGCGACAACAGCCGCCCCAACGGGAAACCCGATAGCGACACCGACCGAAAGTCCGAGCGTGGGCACGGCTACGACGGCGCCAGCGACCCCCGATCCCACCGACACGACCGAAACCGGGCCTACGCCGTCAGGCCAACCCAGCCAGGCTCCCGTACCGTCCTTCACCCCGCCATCCCACCACCCCCGCCAGACTGTGGACATCGGCTGGGCACCGGCAATGCGACAGGTGGTGGTCAAGCTGCTCGGCGCGGCGAAGCCGGTACCGACCCAGCCCGTGCAACCGACGCACCCTGGGCCGCGGCCGACTGAGGCCAGTAGTAACCCCGCCCGTAGGACGACGGCACCACACAACAGGTGACCTCACTAAGCCAAGACGGGTCTCAGCGGCAGGCCTGCGTCGACTGCGGCAACCCGGCTGCGTCAGAGGAGAGTACTGGACGACGCGAAACGATTCCGAGCGTGGGTCGCACGGTGTAAGGAAGCTGGACAAGCGCTGTGCAGGTCAAGCGGACAGCGCACCGGGTTCCGCTAGGCGGCGTTTCCGCAGACCGGAGAGGGATTGTGGTCAGGGGCGGGGTCGAACCGCCGACCTTCCGCTTTTCAGAAGCTCTGCTAGCCCTTGAGCCACCCGGGACCGCGAACCGCGTCCGCCGCTCCTACCTGCATATTTGCTGGTCAGAGCTAACAAAGCCATTCTAGCAACGATGCCGCCGTATACCGAGCAGTGCCGTTTTGTCTGTGGATAACCTGTGGGAATCACCCTCGGAGACCCGAACTTGTGGGGTTTTTGTGGGGGTCCACAGCACTCCGATAGCCGAGGATGGCGCCGGGCACAGCCCTTCACGCGCGCAGGATCCAAGACAGCTCGGGAGCGGGCCGGTCAATGAACTGCCCCGTCGCGGACCTCCCAGACGCTAAGCGTCTCCCGCTCATTGCTGATCACGAACACTCCGATCGGCATGTCATTATCGTCGTCCACCGGGGCAAGGCGGCAATGCTCTCGACTTGCCCGCGAAGCCATGACAGCTCCGGCTCCCTGACGTCGCCACCGTAGAACACGTACAGTGCCCAGTTGAAGGGCCGTTGCGGGAACGCCCACCCTCCGGAGTACAAGTCCCTGTGCGCAGCCTCAATGATTGCTTCGATAGCCGCCCGCTGCCGGTGGTCGGCTTGCACCCAGCCGCGCACCGACGCGTACATGCCCATGCCGCTACCCTACGCACCGACCGCGGACACTACAGGCCAACCGCGCCGCAACTGCCCTAGCCGCACCTATCGCCGAATACGAGCGCCTGCCGACTCGCTGATAATGCTGCGCAACGGCGCGCAGATTATTTAGTCCAGCGCTCGGGGCTGTGTAGCTGGGCGGTGGGGCCAGCGCTACGCGGCGGTGATCGGGGCGGTCTGCCCGAGAACGAGAGGTTCCGCCCCTCGCCAGAGCTGGCCCCCCGGATTTCGACGCCTCGCAGCGGTACCCGCGAGACGTTCAAGCACTCGCCAGTCGTCTGCATCGACCTATGACTCTCGCTCGTCGGCCTGCCGGATCACGGCCTTCGCCACGGGCTTCAACGGACGCCAGTCCACGCCGCTACCTTGCCAGTAGCGATCGCAATCCGCTTCGATCTCGGACTTGAGCTCGTCAAGGTGGGCGTAGATCGCTTGCTCGGAGTGGCTGAGACCTGTGCTCTTCATCTGCTCCCTCAAGCCGTCGAGCTTCTCCTGGATTTGCCGCAGCGCGATGCCGGCGGCCGCCGTGAACCCCCGCTGGAGACTCGCTTCACCCTGGTAGCTCATCGCCTCTTGAGCAGAGTCGCGAACGGCGTCCATGACGATCTGGCCCGCTTGACGGATCCGCCCTCCACGCGCCTCCCCGCAATCCATCCCGATCCGGGTCAGTACGCGTTGCGCCTCCATGGTCGTGAACGATGTGCGGGCCCATCCAGTCACGTGCCCAAGGACCTGCTTGGGCGGGAACATCTGACCGTTGACCTCGACCATGTACTTCTGAATCAACTCAGGCTCCTCGCCCACCATGCGGGCCTCAACCTCCTGCTTTGTGAGGTTGAAGTCCCGGCCACCTACCTTCATCTGCGCCTCCTTCGATGGTCAGTAACTTACTGGAAGTACAGTAAGTCCTTGATCGAGCTTGGTCAAGCAATGGCACGCTGCCGGTGTGCCGCGTGAGCGGCGACGAGCTGCGACCGGAGCCGAACGGCGACACCGCCGAGGCGGCGTGGACGCCTCTTGCCGCGGTCGCTCGGCTGGGGCGTTTTCGCTGGTCAGCATCGGGATCGCGCAGACGTTTCCGAGACCTGCCACGTGGAGCCAGTGCAAGCGGGCAGCCTAATCGGGGACTAGCGGCCTACTCACTCGTGCGTAGTTTCGTCGGCGGTTTCGGTGAGGTTAAGGACGACGGTGTACTAGCCGGGTTCCAGCAGTGGCTGACCAGCCAGCCCCAGCACCGCGCGATCAGTTATTTCACCTGGCCGAGCCTCTTGCTGCATGAGGTATTCCCCAAGCGCACCCGGGGATCAGGCCGGCTCAGGGAGTACCTCGGCTCCAGACCCACTTCTGACGGCGAGTAGGGGCCTCCAGGACAGCGCAGAAAGCCAGTTATGAATGTACGGGCGGACCCACCACCCCCTCTGCCCAAAACGCCAGAACGGCGGCTACGCGCGCCTCGCTGATAGCCGCGAGGGAGCAGCGCCCAAGTCCGGCGCTGTATCTGCTGCAAGCCGACCACTAGCATCGTCGGCCGCCGACACTCCCACGCGTAACAGGCGCAGCCGCCGGGCTGAGTGAACGGACTGAACCGCGCAACGGCCGCGCCCGTTCTCCCGGGTACGATGACCACCTCCATCGGCCGTCACCTCATCCGGATGTCCTGGCAGGCAGCGCTTAAGTGCGCCCTCGCGGCCGGGCTCCTCGGCGTGTCCCTGTGCGCAGCCGGCACGGTCATCTCCGACCACGGCAAGCCGCCGGAGCACGCCGCCACCGCCGAGGTGACCGGGATCCCCGGCTGCTACCGCGGCCAGTGCAGCTACGACGTCAGCTACATCACCGCACAGTACGAACTCGAACAGACCGTCATCGAGGCCCCGCCAGGCGAGGCCCGGTCCTCCAGCCAGGTCACCGTCTACTACCAAGACGCCATCCCCGGCATCGCCCGGTTCACCAACAGCGACTACCCCAACGACCCGGGCGACAGCCTCTTCGGGCCGGGCGTCGTCCTCATCCTCGCCAGCTTGGTCATGCTGATTGCCAGCGCGGCAAAACTGCCCAGTTCCCGCCCTGCCCGACGCCGGCGGCAGGAGGGGGCGACCCCCTGACCTCGCACCCGGCGCCCCATGGCACGGACTCACGCACGCGAACCGCGCCTGCAGCGCGCAGACCAGCCTTGGCTGTACTCAGGAGTGTTCCCGGCAGTGGTCAGCGTCGGCGTCAGGGAGCAGGACGCAGCCGCAGGCCTGGCAGGTCCGCCACCGGCCATGCCAGTAACCAGTGCGCCGAAATCGGCTGGTAGCGGCCTGCCAGGCAGCCAGGTCCGCAGGGTCGATATCGTCGTCGGGGCCCGGTGGCGGGGGCGGGCCGGGCTGGTTCCCGGCCAGGAACCCCGCCACGTAGTACCTGGCCTCCCGCGACATCTCGCCCATCTCGGCCAGGGACACGTTGTAGCCGACCTGCCCCTCCGGGCACCACGCCGCCATACGGCCGGGGAACGTACCCCCGTTGCCGGTCATCAGGTCCCGCCCGCCGCATGCCGCCTCGCGATCCGCGAGTGGGCGAAGGAAAATGGCTACAGCATCAAGGAGCGGGGCCGCGTGCCTGCGGATGTCGTAGCGAAGTATCAGGCTGCGGTCAGCGCCTAAGCTCGGAGCGCAGCCTGCCCCCCCTTCGCCCTCTGAGTTCCATCCCACCCGCCTTGCTCCCGCCCGAGGCTTTATCAGCTTTCGAGTGGGAAAAGCCCTGAGTAGGGTTTCTTGCATCTTTCACGCATCGGGTGTGGTATACCCAGCTGCTGGGCGTGGGACCGTGGCGCCCGGAAGTTTAAGAACTTCTTGCTTGCCTAGGGCCGGGAATATGTTCAGCCAGCCTCCTGCGAGCTGGCCACCCCGTTCCCCATGAGTGGCATCGTCTGCAACTACGTGCCAAAGGAGGCTTACCTGGAAAGCGAGATCCTCCCCTACCCCCACGTCTTAGCCCGCCCATGCTCACCAGCGCGCGGCAAGGGCGGTAATTCGGTGGCGGTTCGTGCGCGGTCCAGGATGCCGGCGGTGGCGCCGACGTACATGTCGAGGGTGACGCGGTAGTTGGCGTGGCCGGCCATGCGGGAGACGTCGGTGGGGTCGAGTTTCCAGGTGAACAGGGCGGTGGTGCAGAAGACGTGCCGCAGGCTGTGCCAGGTCCAGGGCTTGTTCCCGGCGGCATCGCGCCAGGCAGCCGCTGCGTAGGCAGGTTGCAGGACCCGGCGGTTGAAGTTGCTCGAGCGCTGGTACCTGCCTGTGGGTGTGGGGAAGAGCAGTCCCTCCGGGTTGGTCCCCGTCTCTTGCTCGGCCTTTGCCTGCATGACGCGGGCGGCGAGCCGCTCGGCGAGCGGGTATCCGTCGGGCGTGCGCCGGGGGTAGACCGTGCGGCGCAGCTTGCGGTTTTTCGGTGCCTCTATATAGAGGTGACCGGAGACTTCGACTACTTTGCGGTTCACGTTGATCTCCCGGCGGGTGGGGGAAACCTGTTTGGCGGTGAGGGCCGCCAGTTCGCCCCAGCGCAGGCCGCTGTAGGCGGCGGTGAAGGCCATCAGCTCGTGCTGTTCCCCGTGCCGTCCCGCTGCCAGCGCCCGGCCCAGGACGGTGACGTCGGACGCGGACGGGATTTCGGCGAGATCGACCCACTGGGTTGACTCGCCCGCAGTGGTCACCGGCTGGGCCGGCAGGGGGCGGTCCCCCGCCTGCCAGTGCACCTTCGCCAGGCGGGGGTTGATCAGGTAGCCGGCGTCGATTCCCGCGGTGACGAGGGCGGAGAGCATGCGGTGCACCCGGTCGCCTTCCCCGGCGGTGGGCGCGGCGTTGACGATCTTCTGGGTATGCGCGGTCTTGATGTCCTGGCAGGTGACTGCGGCGATGACTGGGGTGGCGAACCGCTCGCAGAGCCTGCGCTGGGTGTCTGCGTGCCTGCGGGACCAGCGGCGGCTGGCGGGGTGCCGGTCGGAGTCTAGGTAGTGGGCGATAAGGGCCGCCCCTGTTTTCGTCATGTTTGGCGCATCGGCCTCGAGCCGTTCAGTAACTTTCTCCAGCTTGGTGGCCAGCCTGTCCTCGGTCACTGCCTCGCACTGCTGACGCTGGCCGTCCTCGTACCACACGGCGCGCCAGCGGCCGCGTTCGGCGCGGGCTGGGTACACCGTGATCCCGCAGTCCATCTCGATCACCAGGCGCTCGGGAAACTGACCAGGGGATGCGGGCGCGGTCATCCCTGCTCCCCCACCCTGCGGGCGGCTCGTACGGTTCCGGTGATTCGCCGGGGCTGCCCACCTGGGGTACTCGGCTGCCGGGGTGACGCCCTGCGGGTGCTGCGTTGCGCTCCCTGCTGCTGGAGGGTGTCGGCGTAGGCGGTCACCTCGCTGGCCCACCAGCGGAGGCAGCGGCTGGAGAACTGGACGGGGGCGGGGAACCCCGGTCGCCGGGTCAGCTCGTAGGCGGCCGTCCGGCCGAGCTTGAACAGCACCCGGATGTCGCCGATGCTGATCATCCGGTCACCGTCATGTCTTTCCTGGCCGGCGCGCTCGCTCATCAGCCCATCTCCGGATCGTCGATCTCCGGTTCGGTGTCCATGGCGCGGTCGAACAGACGCCCGTCGCGGTAGGAGGCATCGTCGTCGATGGCGCGGTCGAACAGCACGGTGTCGTGCCAGTACTGGTCATCAAACATGGCGTCGAACGCTCGGTCCCTAGCCGTGAGGTAGTCGATCTGCTCCCAGGTGAGCGACAGGGGGTGTGTTCCGAGTCGCAGTGAGAGCTGCTCGTCCTGCTTGAGGCCGGGGGTGTCCGGGACAGCGTGCAGGCCGCGCTTCCTGGCGGCGGCCTGTTCGTTGGCCAGGGTTGGCGACGGGGGCGCCCAGGTCCTGGTGCGCGGGGTCGCCCGCGGGGCGGGCCGGGCTGCGGCCCGGTGGAACCAGGGGCTCGTGCGGGTGCCGGGGTCGGCGCGGTCGATGTCGCCGGCTGGCTGGTTGCCCGGAGCGGGGGCTGGGCGGGGCTCCTGGTCCTCGCCGCGGCCTCCGTACAGGGGTTCGCTCATTCGCCTGCCTCGGGGTCGGGGCGCTCGGGCGCGGTCTCGGCGGCGGGAAGCCAGGCCGGCTTGCCGACGATCTGGGTGGCGGCCTGGTCGGCGGTGAGGCCGAGCTCGTCGGCCCAGCCCTGGATGAATGGCCATAGCTGGTCCCCCGGGCGGATCTCTGCGGTGCTCAGCTCCGAACCGAGCACCATGGCGGTGATGGCCTGGTTCCTGGTCAGCCGGCGGCCGGGAAGCCAGCTGACTTCCCACTGGTGCTCTTCGCCGGGGGCGAGGCGTGCGCTGTGGGGAGTCTGGTCGCTGGTCATGTCGCGGTCGTTGATGTTCATCGCGAGGGTCCTGCCTGCTGCCTTGTCGGGCTGGCTGGAGAGGTGGTTGTTCACGGGTGCCTCCGGCTCGGGTGCCTGGGGTTGGTGCGGCGCCTGCCGCGGTGGTCGGGGTTGATGTCGGGGGCGGTGCCGGTGCCTGTGGCGTGCTTCCACTTGGCGGCTGGCTTGTAGCCGGGGGTGTCGAGCTCGTCGTCGTCGAGGCCGGCGCCGGCGCACCAGTTGCCGCGGATGGCGCGGCGGCGGGCGGCGGTGGCGGCGCCGCGCTCGAAGCGGTCGCGCTCGGGGGCGCGCTTGTCCCACCAGGCGTCGTAGAGGTCGGTGACCTGGTCGCGGAGGGTGGTGCTGACGGTGGGGGCGTCGCCGCGGACGATGAGGCGGACGGTTTGCTCGCGGACGCCGAGGGCGCGGGCGACGCGGGCGGAGCCGTGGCCCATGACGTGCAGGGCGCGGAGGCGGAGGCGGGTGCCGCCGGCGTCGACGCGGGACCGGCGCAGGCGGGCGCTGGTGACCGCGCTGAGCGCCCTGGTGGTCGCCGGGGTGGGGGCCAGGCGGCCGGAGGCGAGGTCGTAGACGGTGGCGGGGGCGAGGCAGGCGGCGGCCGCGATGGAGCGGTAGGTGCCGCCCTGGGCGCGCAGCTGCCGGATCTGGTTGCGGACGTCGCCGCTGGTGCTGGGCATATGAGGGGCTCCGTTGTCGTGGCGGCTGGTGCGCGGGTGGTCCTGGCCGGGGCGGTTGCGGTTGACGTGCCGGATGCGGCCGGGGACGTCGGCGTCCTCGGGGCCGTAGCCGGGCTGGTTCAGGGGGCGGTGGCTGGGGGCTGGCTGGGCTGTCATCAGCGGGTTCCTTCGGGCTCGTGGTCGGTGAGTTCCAGGCGGGGCTGGGGCAGGGTGGCGCGGCGGCGGGCGGAGTTGAGGGTGCGGGTGATCTCGGTGTCGTCGAGTCCGGTGTGCCGGGCGGCGGCGGCGAGGGGGCTGAGGTCGGCGGCCGGGTCGGTTTCCAGGGCGCGGTTGGCGGCCCAGAAGAGGCCGTTGTTGCGGTTGCCTTCGGCCTGGGCGGCGAGCCAGCGGGCGAGCGCCTGGATGCGCTGCTCGGGCGGGGCGCTCTTGGCTGCCGGGCCGGCGGGCGGGGGCGGGTGCTCGCGGGCGGGCTCGAGGACGCGGACGGCGGCGGCCCAGTCCAGGCCGCCGCGGCCGGGCAGGCGGCCGGTCATCCGGTAAGGGCGGCCGCCGACCTGGGAGGGCGGGCACAGGACGTAGCCGCCCTGGGCGAGGAAGTCGAGGTGGTGGCCGGGGAGGTGGGCGGTGCGCTGCTGCGAGCCGGCGAAGTAGTAGTGCATGCCCTGGCCGGGGGTGAGGATCCGCCAGGAGGCGGTGTCGAGTAGGCCGGCGTCGGACAGGCGGTGCAGGGCGGCGAGGCCGCTGCCGGCTTCGCCGTGCTGGTCGACGTCCAGGACGTCGAAGCCCGGGGCGCCGGTGGGCATGGCGAGGTTGCGGTCCGGTTGGCCGGCGAACCAGTCGTGGATCCGGGCGGGGTCGGTGGTGGCGTCGAGGTAGCCGTGCGGTGTGGCGGGGATCTTGGTGCCGGGGTGGCAGGGGAAGACGGGGAGCCGGTTGCGGGCGCAGGCCAGGGCCTGGCGCAGGACGGGGTTGTCGGTCACTGGCGTGCTCCGGGGTAGGGGGTGACGGCGGGGTGGCCGCAGCTGGTGGTCTCGGCCGCCAGCTGGGCGGCGATGGCGGGCAGGATGCGGGCCTGGTACTCGGCCCGGGCGGACAGCAGCTCGGTTCCGTAGGAGGGGACGGGGCCGCGGTCGCCGTAGAGCGCGGCGTGCAGCTGGCGGAGGATGTCCAGGCCGTGCAGGCAGAGCTGGTGCTGCGGCCAGCAGGGGCCGAGGACGGCGAGGTGGCCGTAGCCGGGCCGGTACACCCGCTCGACCCAGTCCCGGAGGGCGGCCACGGGGCCGCTGCCGGCCGGGCCGCTGGGCGGCTGGGGCGGGTCGTTCGGGGCCAGGTGGCGGGAGATCGCGCTGACCTGGCGGCCGAGGTCGTCGAGGCGGGTGAGGGCGGCGGTGTCCTCGGCCAGGGCCCGGCTGGCCGTGGCGGCCAGGCCGGCCAGGTGATTGGCCTTGTCGCTGAGCTCGCCGTAGTGGGCGGCCTCGCGGGCGTCGAGGCTGGCGATGGCGGCGCGGCAGGCGGCGAGCTCGCCCAGGACGGTCAGCGGGTCAGGGGTCATGGCTGGCTCCAGGGGGTCGGCGGGGTGCTCGGGTCGAGGGCGGGTGGCCAGGCGGGCGCGTCCGGCTCGGGGCCGGCGGTGGTCCCCGGTCCGGTCCCGGGCCAGGGACCTGGCGCGGGAGGCCGGCCCGGGCCGGCGTGACGGGGCCAGGGCAGGGCGGGTGCCGGGGGCGGGGCGTGCCGGCGGGCGCGGCGGTAGGCGGGGTTGTTCCAGGCGCGGGGCAGCCGGGCGATGACGGGGGTGTTGCCGCCGCGGATGACCAGGGCGGTCCCCGCGGGCAGTTGGCGGATCATGTCGGGGGTGGCGACGGGGTGGCGGCTGGCCTGGTCCTGGCCGCGTAGCCGCCAGGAGTTCTCGCCGCACAGGGTGCTGGCCGCCTGCAGGGTGGTGGTGTCGGTGATGCCGGGCAGGAATGCCTTGACCGAGCAGGTGTCGAGTACGACCTGGCGGCCGGCGTCGCCCCAGCGGCCCGTGAGCTGGCCCTCGCCGTGGACGACGGCGACGACCTGGATGCCCTTGCCGCCGGAGTCCGACAGCCAGGCGGGCAGCGGGACCGGGCAGATCTGGGTGACCTCGTCCAGTCCCATCAGCAGCGGCGGGTCCAGCCGGCCGGACGCCGACGCCTGGCCGGTGAGGGCGGCGGTGTAGTGGATCTCGGATGCCATCGCGGCGAACAGCGGGGCGACGGGGGCGTCCTCGCCGGCCGATTCCGCGATCAGGTAGACGGTGCCGGCGTCGGCCAGGAACTCGGCGATGCCGAATCCTTCGCCCGGGGGCGGCAGGACGCTGGCGGCGAGGGCGGGGTCGGCCATGAACGACAGGGCCCGTGACATGACCATGCGGACGGTGGCGGCGGTCTTGTGCGCCGGGGAGCGGAGCTCGGCCAGCGTCAGCGCCCACTGGTGCGCCCCGTGGTCGGCCAGGATCCGTTCGGGGACCCGGGGGTCGGCGCCGGATACCCAGGCGGCCACGGCCTGCATGTCGTAGCCGCCGAGCGCGGCGGCGTGGAAGAAGCCGCGCAGGTAGTCGCTGGCCTTCGCCGACCAGAAGGTGCCGTCCTCGACCCCCTCCCGGGAGACCGCGAACGCGAACGCGTCCGCCCGGCGGACCGCCGTTGCCGGGTCCTGGCAGCCGTCGACCGGGGACCAGGCGAAGGTGGAGGGGACGCCGCCGATGAGCTGCGGGTTGAACACGTGGACCGGGCCCCGCCAGGCGCGGACGGCGGCGGTCAGCGCGTACACGTCGGCCTTGGTGGTGGTGGAGATGACCGGGCCGGGGTGGCGCAGGATCACGTCGGCCAGGAACGCGGTCTTCCCGGTCCGCGGCGGGGCCATGACCAGCACGTGCTCCTCCAGGGGGACCCGCAGGCCGTGCCGGTAGTGGGCGCGGCCGAGGAACACCGAGTGGGCGGCCGGCACCAGCGCCCGCACCGGCAGCGGGAGGGACGGGCGGACCCGCGCCGAGCGGCGCAGCACGGCCAGCCGTCCCCAGCGCAGGTGCAGGCCGGGCAGGGTCGCGAAGCCCTTGCCGGGGTGCAGGCGGAGCAGCAGGCGCAGCCGCAGGGTCCGGGGCCGGTTAGCGGGCAGGTAGCGGGCGGGCAGGAACGCCCACCGGGCCAGCCTGTCCGTGAGGGCTACCAGGACGAGGATCAGCAGGTACTCGATCACGGGAGGTCTCCCTTCTGCTGGGCGGTGAGGACGGCGCGGCGCAGGGCGGTGCGGGCCGACCCGGCGTTCAGGCCGACCCGGGGGGCGGAGGCGGCGCTGATCCGCGCCACCGATGCCAGGGGGATGGCGGCGAGGGACCCGTGCTCGGCGGTCACGAGGGCCAGGAACAGGGCGGTCTTCGTCGGGCCGCCCCGGGGGCCGCCCGAGGGCCGGCGTGGCCGGGAGGCGAGGGCGGGGGCCGGCAGGGCATCGGGCGCACCCGTTCGGGCGATGTCGCTGTTCTTGTCGGCGGGTGGCGGGTCGTCCGCGGGACGACCCGGCCCGGGCGGGCGGGGGGCGCGGCGGCCGGGGGCGACCGGGCACTCTTCCACCACCCAGGCGCGGAACCCGGCCGCGGTCGACCTCGGGGCCACGGTCAGGCGCAGCAGCCACAGGGCCACGCCAGCCGCCGCGGACAGGAAGGAAGCCTCCAGGGCGCGGAGGGGCACCCCGGCGTCCTGGCGGGCGGCGGCGCTGGTGCGGACGACGCCGATCAGGGTGTCGCTGGCCAGCGCGTAGGCGGCCGGCGGCATCGCCCACACCGCGAGGTTCCCAGCCCGGCGCGGCCGCGATCACGTTCATGAA
>Ga0265338_10003344_pt1 | contig 22669 bp, 21 predicted proteins | sample 42126metaG_FD_193579 | JGI IMG/M metagenome (GOLD analysis project Ga0265338, IMG submission 193579) | Rhizosphere microbial communities from Carex aquatilis grown in University of Washington, Seatle, WA, United States - 4-21-26 metaG | ecosystem: Host-associated > Plants > Roots > Rhizosphere... | reverse complement strand
CGGTTTAAGAACTGCCTGGTCCAGCCATCCTTTTTAAAAGACTTAGGGATGAGTCTCTAGTCAAAAAGTTAGGGCTTGGAACCCCTGCTTTGCCATTCGATTTTTTCGTTTCGTGTGCCGACCCCTAACAGACGATGCAAGAGTGGTTGGGTTAGAGTCAAACACCCCAGAGCCTTCCTGTTGCCATGGTCTCGTCTATTTCCGCGTATTTTTTCAATACCTCGGTGCGATACCCGGGCGAGATTGAAACTGCCTGCGCGGCAATCCGATCGCAATAGCTGCAAGCCTGGCAGTCCAGGGAGACGCAGTCGCGGTTGCGAAAACTGTCCAGGAAATTCTCCGGGATCTTCCGCGCATCTAGCCGGATCGGGCACTCCGGCAGCGGCGAGAGCCAACCTTGCAATCGCGCCAGGTCGAGCATCGGTTTCAGTCGTACTGGATTCACCTGCCTAGGCTTCAAGAAGTGACGCAGATTCCAAAGCGATTCCTTGCGGACTGGTTGCTTGAAGCCATACGACAGCAGCAGTTCGGCCAGATTGCCATCGAAGCGTCGCTCGCTGTAGGCTTTGACGCGACGCAGCAGTTCCGCTGAAGGAATTCCCCGTTCGAGAAGCTTAAAGGTCGTATACCCCATCGCTTCATAGACGGCGAGATCCTCTGGCCGAATCCAAGCCGATTTGATGAACTGCGACGGATCCGTCAGACGCGTCCGCGAACAGCGCATGAAGCAGTAGTCAATGAAAAGCGTGCTGGTGTCGTCAGACGCATGGGCGAAACCGTTCTGATGATAGGTTTGCATCGGACAGTTCATGAGGCAGACGTGATTCGCGATCAGTTCCAGATCACAACGAACCATCTGGCGGATGGCCGCCAGACGGCGAAAGTTCCGGTTGATCGAGAAGCTCTCCAGCACGATGGCATCTGCCCCGAGATCTTCCCAGAAGCGGGCGCGGCGGGGCGTGTCCACTTGGGCATAAATCCCAACTCTCACCTTAAATTCGGGAAAACGGCTTTTTACCAGTTCTAGAAGAAATGGCGTGGACACGGTGACCCGGCGCACACCCAATTTACCCAACTTGCTCAACAGGGTCGTCACTTTTCTCTGCCAGGGGCGGGTCCATTCGCGATTCCCAAAACAGGCACCGTTCAGGAGATAATTAAAGGCAATGCCATGACGCTCGAGCAGCCGGATGTAACTCCGTAGATCAGCTTCCGACAGCGGTGTCGCCAAGTAGCGGGGACGACCACCGCTGACACCATCGGTGGGAAATTTGCCATAAACTTCATCAACCGGATAGCCAGCAAGCTGCGGAACCAATTCTGGGTCGTAATTCGCCGCCAGTGAAAACTTGGTCGCGCGGGGCGTGACCCGAACGGTGCCCTGATCGGCGCCGGTTTTTTTCATAAAATCCTCGGATCTTTCAATCCCCTATTTTTCTGCATTAACAATTTCATCAGTACTTTCTTTAGGGCTTTCTCAACCACCCAAAGTTACGTCCTGTTCCTGATACCAGTTCAGGGCTTGGAAGAAGTGGTCCGGCTTGAAATCCGGCCAATAATCATCAAGCACATAAAAATCAACGTAGCTATTCCGTCGTTTTACCGTCAAAGTGTTCGTTGTCTTTTTCCGCTTCAGCGCGGGTGTGGTGGACAACGCCATCCCGATGATTCGGCGGCGCATAGAGTGTATAGAGCTTCAGTGAGACGCTGCCAGTATTGATGATGTTGTGATTTGTTCCCGCAGGGATGAGCACGGCGAAGCCTGCGCTAATTACAGTACGAACACCATCGAGAACGGCCTCACCCGTACCTTCCTCCACGCGAAAGAACTGATCGAGCTTGTGCACTTCCATCCCGATCTCCTCCTTGGGTTTCAACGCCATGACAACAAGCTGACAATTCTGGGCGGTGTAAAGCACCCGGCGAAATTCTTTATTCTTGACGGCAATGTCTTCGATATTTTGCACATAACCTTTCATAGCAAATCCTCCTTCTTAGAACAATTAAGTTCAATTACACTAAGCAGTCTCGATACAGCGCTAAATGATTCCTCTAATTTTTTAGTAATATTATGGAAATATTAAAAATAGAATCAATTGTACCTAGGTATAATCGTAGGATTCCTAAACCATGCCCATGCCTCTTTGGCCTGCCATTATTCACAAAAAAAGAAAACCCCTTACAAGGCTATAGAACCTTATAAAGGGTTATAAAATGGGGTGAGTGACGGGATTTGAACCCGCGACCTGAAGAGCCACATTCTTCCGCTCTGCCAACTGAGCTACACCCACCATAAAGAAAGCTGCCGATATCTGGCGTCCCTGGCAGGAATCGAACCTGCGACCCACAGCTTAGAAGGCTGTTGCTCTGATCCAACTGAGCTACAGGGACAAGCTCGCTAGATTTCAACGAATAAGCCCTAATTTATATCAGATTTCGTCGCAGATGTCCAGTTTAGGAATGGCGCCTTTATTCTCCGAATTTATAATGCTTGCGCACGTTCTTTTTGACCTGCCAGGTACAGCTGAGACCCTGAGGGAAGGTCACCAAATCGCCTTTACCAAAAGACACTGTCTCGTAAGGCGTCTTGACCGTAACATCACCTTCCAAAAACAAGCATACTTCTTTCTCGTCATAATGCCAATCGAAACTGGAGACTTCCTTGGTCCAAATGGGCCAAGAAAAGATCCTCAGATCTTTAAGCTTTTCAGGGGTCGGCTTTTCAACGGTAATTTTAAGATCAGGCATAAGAGGTCCTTTGTTATTGAACGGAGGCGTCCCCTTCCGATTTCGAAAAGAGCTTCTGTATCTTTTCCTGGACGTCCGGGGTCATATAAATGCTGCTGCCCCAGATGGAAAACCATACGATCTTATTAACGCCACCCTCGGGTGCCAAGGTCATATCAAAATTCATCTGCGCATCTTCATATTTAACATTAAAGGTATAACGCTTGACCTGCTGCTGGGTCACATTCAATGGAATAAATTCGTCTTCCCCTGCCCTGCGATGAAAAGGCAATACTTCGGTATCATCGCTTTCGATCCTTCCCCATTTCTGTCGAAGGGTCTGCATAAACTGGTCGAACTGTTCAAAGGACACTCTCTGCGAAAGGCCTTTGCCAAAAAGACCATAGGCGCCTGTATTGTTGGATCTCTGCAGATCATCAAAAAAAGCCTGTGCTGTTTGATCGATATTTAAGGGGACTTTTTCTTTCAAGCTGGCACATCCCCCAAAAACAAAAAGCACTGCTGTCATCAAGATCCATGTTCTCTTATTCATGTAAACTCCTGTCCCTAAAAAATTATTAATAATTTATGCAGGATACGGCTTATCCTCTATCATTTGCGTGATCCGGCTGATCTGACTTTGGGCCAGGACCTCCCGGGTCAATTTCTCGCATTCCCGTACGGACAAATGATTCAGCCGCTCATGCATGCGCGGCAGGTAGCGCGCATCCATGCTGAAAGACCTGATGCCCAATCCCAACAGAAGGCTCAGGTATTTCGGTTCATTGGCCATGTCCCCGCAAATGGAAACTTCTTTTTTGTATTTAAGGCCGGCGTCGACTATCTTCTTAAGGGCCCGAAGCACCGACGGATGGTGAGGCAAATACATGGGCGCGACCCTCTCATTGGTGCGGTCCACAGCCAGCATGTATTGGATCAGATCATTGGTACCGATGGAAAAGAAATCCGCCTCCTGGGCCATTTCTTCGATGATCTCCACCATTGAAGGAAGCTCCACCATCACACCCAACGGGGGATCTTCGATCAATTCTTTGCGTTCAGCCTTTAATTGCTGCACGCATTCCTGCACAATGCTCTTGGCCTGCAGGAATTCATCCAGGGAAGAGATCATGGGAAAAAGAATACGCACATGCCTGCCTGCACCGGCGCGCAGGATGGCCCTTAGCTGGGCGATAAAAACATCCGTGTGCTTTAAGGACAAGCGGATCGACCTCATACCCAAAAACGGATTCTCTTCCTTGCCATAATCAAAATACGAAAGGACCTTGTCCCCCCCGATATCCAGGGTGCGCAGGGTGATCTCCTTGCCCGGCATGCCGTTGATCAAGCGATGATAGATCAAATATTGTTCTTCTTCCGAAGGGAAACTGCTGCGGATCAAGAACGGGAATTCCGTGCGGTATAAGCCCACCCCGTCCGCCTTGAATTCATTGGCCGCTTTCAGGTCGCCTAACAAATTGATGTTCGCCATGAGCTTAACGGAAACCCCATCGCTTGTCCTGGGGTGTTCTTTGACCATGCCCTTTAAAGCGCTGATATTGCGGTTTAATTCCTCACGCTGCAAAACCTTGGCCTTGACCAACGGGTCCGGATTGATATAGATATTGCCCATATCCGCATCCAATAGAACTTCCGTGGCCGGGTCCAGGGACAAGAGCGGCAGTTCATGGGTGACCACCAGGGGGATGTTCAGGGAACGCGCCAAAATTGCCACGTGCGAGGAGATCCCTCCGCTTAAAAGAATGATCCCCTTGATCTTCTGGGAATAAAGTTTCAGCGCATCCGACGGAAAAAGCTCCCGTGCGATCACGATCTTGTCCTGAAAGTCATGGTGCATCTGCTCGAGACCCGTCAAATTCTCCAAAAGGCGCCTGCCCACATCCTTGACATCATAAATTTTCTCCCGCAGGTAGGAATCCTCCATCTTGTTGAATTTGGCGACATAATCATGCACCACTTCTGCGATGGCCTGGGGTGGATTGACCCCTTTCCTGATCAGGAAAAAAGCCGCATCCGTAAAACCCTTGTCCTTGAGCATCAAGATCTGCGCGGTAAAGATCAACGCCGGCATATCAAGCAGGGTCGACTCCAGTTTGACCTGCAATTCTTCCAGCTGGCGTTCGGTCTTTTCCATGGCCTTATGGACCTCAGCTTCGGTATATTGCTTGCCGGAAGGCCCGGTATATTGGTGCATGTCCATCCGGGACTCATTGACGACCACCGTCGTTGCCAGGGCCACTCCTTCGGAGCCGCAGCGGCCTTTGACGAATTTCAGATCTTCCGGAAGGGGCGCGCGGGCTTTTTCCTTTTTATCGTTCAGCGTTATCAAAAGCCGCGCTGTCTCGATGGTGGCTGCCAGCTGGGTGGTAATGGCACGAAAGACCTGGATATCCTCGGTGGAAAAATAATCTTTTTTCTCGCTTTGGATGTCCATGACGCCGATCTCGACCGTGCCCCTTAAGATCGGCACAGCCAGGAAGGATTCATATTTTTCTTCGCCAATACCCGGGAAGAAACGGAAATTAGGATTGTTCTTGGCCTGGCCTTCGCAGATCGGCCGCCTTTCTTTCAACGCCAGGCCGGTCAGGCCCTCGCCGATGGTCATCTTGACCTTATTGATGGAACTGGGATTCAGGCCCTTGGTGGCTTTGAGGACAAGCTCATGTTTGTCTGCGTAGTAAAGGTAAATGGAGCAGACCTCGCACTCCATGTGGCGGGTGACCATGTCCGTGATCTTCTGCAGGAACTCCTCCATGCTGGGGGCATCATGGAAAAGGCCGGTGATCTCCCCCACATCACAGATAAGCTTGGTATGGTCGCGTTTGTTAAACATATTCAAAAATGGTCGGGAAGCCGGGATTCGAACCCGGGACCTCTTGCTCCCAAAGCAAGCGCGCTAGCCAACTGCGCTACTCCCCGAAATTACTGCAAATTTTCAAGACTACTTCCAGAAAAATTTCGGTGGTTGTGCAAATTACCTCAAGTCTAATAGAACATCTTCAAGATAAATTTGCCTCCCCGTAAAAGTCCGATAAAAATGTTTTGATAGTATATCACTTAGTCCTTATAAATTGAACTTCTTTTGCTTCACGCAGGCCCTTGTGTCACTTATACTGTTTATATCCCATTGACGCGAATTATTTTTAAGGTTTAAACCATGGTTCCGATGGAAATAATAAGGACTTTATTTGTATTTCTATATTGGGGGGCCATCCTTCTTTTCTTAGTCGAACGCAGGAAGATCGTATTGAACAAGTTCCGGGACCTTGGCCTGGAAAGGTCAGAGGCAGACCATATTTTGGTACTATTGTTTGTCGGCAGCATTTACCTGCTCTGGACAGCCCTTTTTAACCATTATCCGCTTGTTTTTTCAGATACCAACACGTATTTAATAGCTAATAGTTTTAAAGACCGGGCAGCCGGCTATGCCGTTTTCCTTAGGTTGACATCCCTGGGCCTCTCCCTTTGGTTGACCGTCTTTGTCCAATCGTTGATCACGGCCTGTTTGTTGATGAGGATCTCTTGTATCATGTTAGGAGAGACAAAATTCAGCGAATATTGGGCCCTGGCCATCATCACCGGCGTCATTGCCCTCACCGATGTATCAAAATTTGTTTCCCTGATCATGCCGGACATTACGGCAAGCTGGTTATTCTTAGGTGTGGCCCTCTTCTACCTGTCTTACAAATGGTATGACAATATTTTATCCGTCATAGCGTTTCTCACCGCTCTCTTTTGCCATTATGCCAACATGTTGACCCTTCTGGGCCTTTTACCTGTCATTTGCGTTGCCTTGTTCTGCTGTAAAGACCAATACCCCAAGCTGTGGGTAAAAACAAAGACCTTTTTGATCATCGTCTTTCTGATATTATTTTCCGTATGCGCGTTGAACTTTTCCATAGACCGGGATTTCACCCTGTTCCCTGCCCAAAAAGGTAACTTCGCCTTCGCCAAATTCACCTCTTTCGGTTTTTTGTCTCCTGCCCTGGACGAATATTGTGCAGAGGCCAATAAAGATAATATTTTTTGTTATCTAAAGAAAGAGTTAAAATACATCAACGGCCATGATATTGAGCAGATCATCTGGGGAGATAAATCTCCATTAAAAAGGTACGGTCTGTTCAAACACCCCAGGGAGATCAACGATTTAAATTCGATCATGTTAAAAAGGAACCGGTCAACCATCATCCGGCGCAGTATTTCGGATACTTTTGAATTGTTATTCAGCTTTGACAGCTACAATGGCGTTGAAACCGTGAAAACCCCCATTGCCGCTTACGCCATTAAGCGTAATTTCCCATGGGAATATCCCAGTTTTCACGTTGACAATCAGGTTCGCGGTAAGGCCATTTTAAGGGTCATCCCCTTCGGCAACGAGGTCTACGGGCCTCTGATCTGGTCTCTGATCATCATTTTATCTTTGCTGGCAATGGCAAAGATCGATCAAAGGATAGCGCCTTTATGCCTTGGCCTCTTTTTATTCATTTTCCTTCACGATTTTATCACCGCTTCCACCTCTGGCGTTTTTGCCCGTTACAATTTATGCGTGCTGTGGTTGATCCCCTATACCTGCTTGTTGGCCATAACGATTTCTATAAATAAATTTTTTATCTTAAAAAGATCAAACATCTAAAACTATCATGCAATTATCCGTCGTCATCCCAGCATTAAACGAAAGCCAAAGCATCACCCAGGTGGTCAATACGGTATTTAAAGGCCTGCAAATAGCGGGCATTGATGGTGAAGTCATTGTTGCTGACAACGGATCCTCGGACGGTACCGCTGATCTCGCACGGAAGGCAGGCGCCAAGGTCACCTTGGTTGTTCAAAAAGGTTACGGCAACGCCATCCAAGGCGGCTGTGCCGTGGCTCAAGGCCAATGGATCCTGATAGCAGATGGAGACAATACCTATAATTTCAGGGACATAAAGTTTTATGTGACCAAACTCAAAGACGGCTATGATTTTGTCATAGGTAACAGGTTTAAAGGCAGGTATATCCCCCAGAGTATGCCTTTTCTACACCGCTATCTGGGGACCCCAGTTTTGACCATGCTCGCCGATCTATTTTTCAGAAGCGGTATCGGGGATATCAATTGCGGCATGCGTGCCTTTAGCAAAGAAGCCTATACCCGCATGGGGCTTTGTTCGCCGGGTATGGAATTCGCCTCTGAAATGGTCGCCAAAGCCTCTCTTGCCAAACTTAAAATAACAGAGGTGCCTTGTACCTTATACCCTGCCCGCAAAAACAGGCAGCCTCATTTGAGGGCATGGCGGGACGGATGGCGCCATTTAAAATTATTATGCCTTATCTTTTTGCAAAAACGAGGGCGCTTCGTTTCTTAACGGTCTCACTGGCAGGCAGCGTGGTCCTGCTGTGGTGTGCCCTTCTAAATCACTACCCTCTGGTATATTCAGATACTTCCTCCTACGTATTTTTTAAAGACTTTTCTTACCACGCGGCAGGGTATGCCTTTTTTATAAAATTAACCTCCTTGCATTTATCCCTTTGGCTTACCGTTTTCGTACAATCATTATTGACGGCCTTTCTGTTGATAAGGCTTGCCTGCATCATTCTGGGGGACACGGCACTCATAGAATATGGGGCCTTGGCCATTCTCGTGGGGACCGTTGTCCTCGCCGATGTTTCAAAGTTCGTTTCCCTGGTCATGCCCGACATCACGTCTAGCTGGTTGTTCTTGGGTACAGCACTGTTCTATTTATCTTCGCAATGGCATGACAGGTCCCTGGCCGTCACCGGAGTTGCTGCCGGTCTTCTTTGCCACTATGGCAATACGCTGACGCTTCTGTCTCTTCTTCCGGTCATTTATTTGACATCCTGCTTTTCCAGGGGACCGCACATCATGTCAGTAAAAAAGACAAACTCCTTCTTTACCACGGTCTTTATGGTCTTGCTGTCCATCAGCGCCTTGAATTATTCGGTAGGAGAGCATTTTGTCCTGTTCCCTTCCCAAAAAGGGAAATTTGTTTTCACCAAATTCGCTTCCTACGGTCTTTTGTCCGGAGCGTTGAACGAGTATTGTCCTAATAACAAGAATAGTATTTTTTGCTTAAAAAAGAGAGAATTACAGCTCATCGACGGAACGCATGTAGGGTATATCTTGTGGAACAATAATTCCACCATGAGAAGGCTTGATCTGTTCAAATACCCAAAGGAGATCAATGATCTGATCTGGATCATGTTCAAAAACAACTTCGGGTGGATCGTCCGTCACAGTTTTTCAGATGCATTCAAACTATTGGGGAGCTTTGACAGCACGAGTGGCGTTCAAATCGAGAACACGCCCATGGCCATCAAGGCCGTCTTTCCATGGGAATACAAGATCTTTCAATATGACCTTCAGATGCAAAATAAAGCCAGATTAAGGGTCATCCCGTTAAGTAACAAAGTTTATGGGATCCTTGTTTGGGGGCAGGTCATCGTCTTACTTTTGCTGGCATCTGGTGGATATGATAAAAGATTGACCTTTCTATGTTGGGCCCTCTTAATGTTCATCTTCTTTCAGGATTTTATCGCTGCTTCCGTGTCCGCCGTTTCTGACCGTTACAATATGCGGGTGATGTGGCTGGTCTCTTATACCTTCTTGTTAACAATATCGCTTTTTATAAAAAAATCCTTTTGGCCCTATTGATACCACAACTCCTTCAATGGCGGGATAAATTGTATCCAGGGGTGAAAAATTGGCCGGCCAGTGCTTAGCGAATCTACCCACGATAACATGGCTTTCCGGGAAGCCTCCTGCTCCATGGAACTATCGGCTAAGAGAAAGAACTCATCTTTACCAAACTGGCTGTTGCTTGATCCCTGGCTGATCATCGTTTTAGCTTGTGCCAGATCGCCCTGATGGAGCAGGCAGCCGATACTTAATTGAAAGCTCCTGAATTTGATCTCCCTGACAAAATCAATAAGCTCCAGCATCAATGCCCCCCTTGTTTGATCGGGAAGGCGCCGAAGACTTGAAAGGGCCGCCTCTTTAAAAAGGGCATTGTTGTCTTGCGCATTGATGGATTGAAAATATTTTAACGCCTGTGAAAATTTCCTCTCACGATAAAGCGCCTTACCCAATTCAAAAGAGACCCAGAAAAGATCCGGGTTATGCCGGACGGCTTGCCTGAACTTCTTGACGGCCATATGGTCCTGTTTTAACAACAAGTAACACATCCCCTCCATCTCGGAGCCGCGGCCATAGGCAGGATAAAGTTCATCCAGTATCTGGTAGTATTCCCTGGCCTCAGTTATTAACCTGGCATCATTGCAATTCCACTGCCGCATGCAATCCACAGCAGCGCTATTCATGGTGTTTATCCGTTGAAATAAAGCCTTGCGCGGATTGACTATCATTAAGGCAACAATGATAGCCGCCAGCCACAAGAAAAAGGTGCGATTAAGATAGCTCATCATATTTTTTAGGCAAAAAGGCCGCGACGACTAAAAAAAGCCAGAACATAAACAGCGCCGGGACCCCCCAGCCCCTTAAATGATCGATCCAGGACCCGAAATAGAACTTCACACGATGATCGCCTTTATCGACCCAAACGCCCTTGAAGGCAATATTGGCCCGGTATAATTTGACCGGGTGACGGTCAATGGATACATGCCATCCCGGATGAAAACTGTCGTTATAAACAAGGAACTTCCGTTGATCTAAATGGATGCTGACCTCGATCGCATTAACATTAAAACCAACCACCTTAAAGTCAGCCGTGGCCCCCTTCACGATAACAGGAACAGCGGTACCCTCTGATGAAAAAAGGCCTGAGGCCTCATCAACCAACGCCGCAGGTTCTTCAAAAGCGAAGACCCTGTGCACCTTTTCCCAATCCATGTGATCAACATCCATCATTTGTGTCCGGTTATAAAGAATGAACTTATAACGGACATAAGGTTGCAATGCCTCCCGGGATAGATTGTTCGTCAGCAAATAAGAAAACTTTTGCCCAATATATCCCCCCTCAACGAATCCGGACTCGTCCTGAAAATATTTCTTGCGCCGGACGAAAGAATTTTCTTCATTATAACCACTGCCAAACAAAGGCCTCACATATGAAAAAGAGCCCCCCGAAGGCACATAATCTGTTTGTGAATGATTGACTCCCCGGATAAAAGGTAAAACATAAAACGGCTGCCACAGGCCAATAAATACCAGACCGACAATAAACAGGTTAGGCCTGTTATGTACGGCCTGCCGCAAACGGGCCAGGAACCAAAGGCAGCTTGCTATAACGGTTGCATATGAGACCATCGGCACATCTTCCAGGGACATCAAATAAAAGATGATGGACATATGTATAAGGACCACCCAAAACATATACCGGGCCCTGTCTCTCGCGGCAACAGGTTCCCATTCCAGGAACTGCTTGATCTCTCCCATGACAAAGACAAAACTACAAGCCCAAAATAATATCCAAAAAAAGTAATAATTGCGAAAGAGCCTGAAAATATACACATGCTGGTAAAGAAAATGCTGCAAGGGACACGCATTTGTTATCGTGACCAACAGTAACAAAAATCCCGTCATAAAAATGACTCGCTGCGTCCTTGAGGAACGGTTCCATAAGGTCAGCAATGCCAAAATAAAGAGCATGATCGGGGCATAGGACAAGTAATCTTCCCCTGTCTCGAATGATGAGGACATCTCTGAAAATGTCGCCCTGCAAGGCAGGCCTCCGGTATCGATCATATCTTGAGAGACCACGATCGGATTGCCTGTCTTGACCTCATTTTCACCTCTGGCAAAGGTCGTGATATTCTGGGGGTCTTTTAACTTTAAATAACAATCCCATGTAGGCCACAAAGACAAAAAGAGACTGGCAATACAAAAAAGCGTAAGGCCAGGCATGCTTTTGAAGGTCCTTTTGATCGCGTTTATGAATAGGATGAACCATCCGGCGGCAAACATTAAGACACTGGTCATAAAGGCCAGGAAAAAGGTCAAGAAATAAAAAGGCAGATACAAATGAGCGATGAACATGCTGGAAAAAGTCAGGCCCAGCAGGTTTTTCCTGACAGAACGATCATCTGTGGATCTCACCCACCCGATCAAAAACCCAAAAAACCATCCTAAAGGGGCGAAAATATAAAGCCCCTGCAATTCCCAAGAAAAGAAAACCGCCAATCCGGAGGTGAACATCAATAAACTTGTTCCCAGCCAGGCGATCCGTGGCTCACGATAAATGCGCTGAAGCAGAAAAAAGAACCCTAAAAACCCTATGACCCAACAAAGAACAAGATACAAGGCATACGCCCAGTAAGCGCTTACACCTCCTGATAACAAAATGGGGATAACCTGCGCGAAGGGATTGCCTATCCCCAGGTCCTGGGTGTCCATATACTCCAGACATCCCCAGCTTTTAAACGGATTCCATAAAGGATAAACGCCATGTAGGATATTTTTGAAATAATAGATGATCCAATAAAAAAAATCCGTGTTGTCGCCGCCCAAAAAGAACCTTCCCACCCATATCTTATTGAGAAAGGCCCATGCAAGGACAGGGACCGCTAAAGCCATCAGCCAGTATTTAAATGATCTAGGAGCAGACATATGGGGAATTATACCTGAGAGCCCGCAGCATTGAAATCAAAAATAAGCAGTGTATAATATAATCTTCTTATGAAATATAGAAAGATCCTGGTTGTTTTCCTCAGCATACTATTTTTTCTGACGGCCTTGACGATTTATCTTAACCGCGTCGTATTCCCCCGTCTCATCAAAAAGATCGCCGTCGAACGCATTGAAGAGGTCCTCAAACGTAAGGTGGAGATCGGTTCCATTCACTTTAACTGGATCAGGGGATTTGTCGTTGATAAGATCAAGATCTACGATAAAAACCCTTCCGGTACAGTCTTTGCCCAGGCCCAGCAGGTGTCTTTCGGCATCCTTTTCTTCCCTGGACTCAAGCATTACCGGATCACCATCCCCTATATCACAGTGCTCTCTCCTTCGGTCCATTTCATACGCACGGCTGCGGATACCTGGAATTTCAGCGATATCCTGCCTGCCTCTTCTGCACCCGCGGCAGGGGCTGCCGCTCCCAAACCTTCCAACCCATCCCCTTTTGAGATCGCCTGGGGAGGCATTTCCATCAGCAATGGGAAATTGCTGGTAGAAGACGCCTCCAAACTGCCCCCCTGGAGCGAATTCTTCGATAATATCAACCTGAAGCTTTCCCTTTCTTATAAAGGGATCAGTTATGATTTCAGCGCGGATATCCCGGGCAAAAAGGGATTGGTGGGTGCTACGGTCTATTACCAGCCCCTTACCCGGAACACCGAGGCCCATATCCATCTTAAAAATATCGACACGGCATCTTATCTGTCCTTGTTCAATATTCCTGATGTGCAGATCAAAAGCGGCAAACTCGAAGATATAGATCTGAACATCAATTACTCGAAGGAAAAAACATCCGCCCAAGGCAATGTGTCCATGAAAGATTTCGACATCACCAGCAATGAGCAAAGCTTCAAAGGGGATGTTGAGATCCGCGGCCTCAATGCGCAATATAAAGAAGGGGACATCTCCGCCCGCGGCCAGATAATTTTGAGCAATATCCAAACCAAGGTCCCTGGGCTTTCCGCCGGAGGAAGCGTGCAGGCCAGGGTCAATGATTTTGAATTCACCAAGCAAGGGGCGACCTTCATCGGCTGGCTCCACGGGCAGCATATCTTTGTGGCCCTCAAAGACCGCCAGGTACAAGTCGAAGAAGCGGACTTGGACAACATTAAAGTAAGGAAAGACAAAGACGGCATCCAATCCGTCGGTGGCTTTACCGTCAAGGGCCTTGTGTGTAAGTGGCCTGACCAGACACTCCAGGGGGACTTTAGCCTTAAAAGCCTGATCATGCACATGAAGGATGAAAACAACATCTGGATGGAAGGAGACCTCCTGGCTGATAATCTTACCGCCGGGATGGCTGAGAAAAGCCTGAAGGGACGGCATATCCAGCTCGAAGGAATCCGTTTGAATATCACCGACCAGAAAAATATTGCGTTGGAAACGAGATTATCCGCAGATCAAATGACCCTTAGCCTTGGGGATAATTTGCAGGCATCGGCTTCGATCAAAACAGACAAAGTTTTGTTCAAATTGGACGAAGGCATGATAAAAATGTCTTCCCATCTTGTTTTTTCACAAAGCAAGCTTGTATTAGACAAAACTAAAACCATTGAAGCCGACCCCCGGCTTGAATTAAACTTGCAAATGCCTTTAAATTCCCCCCAAGAACTGGTCTATAAAGGCTCCATCACCCTTTCCGACGGCAGCTTGAAGGGCTTTGGGCCCTTTAAATCGCTTGAGGGAGTGGAATTGGATGCTGATTTCCAGAACGACCAGGCCAGCATCAATGCCCTTTCACTTAATATCCTTGATACCAATGTCCGCATCAACGGCTCGGTCAAAGATTTTAAAGACCCCCTTCTTAACCTCATCGTTGAGGCGGATGAACTGGATTTGGCCAAGATCAAAGACCTTATGCCCCAACTGGTTTCCCCTTATGGCCTGAATTTCGATGGTGAGGCTTCCCTCAAGGTCAAATTCGAAGGATTGTTTTCTGACCCGCTGGCGGCCAAGGTCCTGGCCGTGGCTACCGTTAAAGGCGCCAATGTCTCAAGCAGCAAATTCAACCAGAAAATCAACAATATCACCGGAATACTTGAAGCCACCACTGATTCCCTTAAATGGCGTGATACGACCGCCATCTATCAGGGAAAAACATACTCCCTTTCCGGCAGCCTGGAAAACTTTAAGAACCCCAAGGTCCTCATGGACCTGGTCGGACCTCAACTGGCTGTTAAGGCAGACCTTGCCAAAAACAATGACCTTATTACCATTAATTCCTTGACGGTAAAATATTTAAACATAGACCTTGAAAGCACCGGGACCGTCACGCTTGTGCAAGGAGATATGCCCCGCTTTGACCTCAATAGCAATGCATCCTTGCTTCTGGAAGATCTGGTCATGCAATTGCCTTCCCCTCAGAAGAAAAGCATCCAGCCTTTACGGCCCACCGGACTTATCAACCTCACGGCCAACCTTAAAGGCAACGGCCTGGATTGGAAGAACTACCTGCTCAATGCCTCTGTTACATGCCCCCTGATGACTATCGAGGGATATAAGCTCAAGGACTTGAAAATGGTCGTCCATCAGCAGGAAGGCATGGTCAAGGACCTGACCTTTAACGGGAATTTTTATGACGGCACCGTACATGCGGTCGGCTCCCTGGATTTGACGGCCAAAGGGATGCCCTTTGAGCTGGCGTTGAACGTCGACAACACGGATCTGCACCAATTGAAAGTAGACTCTCCCTTTAAAATGGAGGAGATCAACGGAAAATTCTTCCTGACCACCCTGACCCACGGCACCTTGGCTGATTTTAAGAATACGTTGACCGGAAACGGCTCTATGGCCATCAGGGACGGCTATTTGGCGGAATTCAATTTATTCAAAGGATTGCTTGGGATCTTAAACGATGCCCTGCGTTTGGGCCAGGTGATGATCACCGACGTGCAAGGCAACTTCACCCTCGCGGATCAAAAGATCAATACCGATAATTTAAGGCTCAGCGGGCCGACCATCGTCTTGTTAAGCAAAGGCTGGGTCAATTTTAACCAGGACTGTGATCTGAATATTACGGTGGATTTGAGCTCAGGGGTGGTGCCGGCCATTGCCCACGACGCTCTTAATACCCTGCATATCCGCGTCTACGATAAGATCGGCAATCCTAAATTCAAAAAGAAAATATCTGTCCCGCAGGTCATCAACTCACTTCTTAAGAACTTCTTGCAGTGACCCTGTTCAAAAGCAAACGGAATTTTCTCAGGGCCCGGGCCCGGTGGGAAATTTTGGCCTTGAGAGAAGCCGGAAGCTGGCCGAAAGTTTTATTATAACGTTTAACCAGGAATAACGGGTCAAAGCCAAAACCGTTTTGACCGTATTCCTTCGTTGTGATATAACCGCTGCAAGTACCTTGAACAACTCCCATCTCCCTGCCCTTGCGGTCGACCAATGCGACAACACAGCGGTAACGGGCCTGGCGTCTGGACATGGGCAGACCCTTAAGCATGGCGAATAATTTCCTGTTGCGGGCCTTGTCCCCGGCGCCCTTGCCGGCAAAACGGGCGGAATAGATGCCGGGCGCATTCCTCAGGGCCTTTACCTCAATCCCTGAATCATCGGACATGACCATCTTTCCCGTTATCAGTGCGACTTCTCGGGCTTTTTTTAAGGCATTCTCACGGTAGGTCTTACCGTCTTCGACGATCTCCGGGATGTGGGGATGGTCCAATAAGGACGTGACCTTATAAGGAAGCGGGGCTAATAGATCCTTGATCTCATTGACCTTGCCTTTGTTGCGGGACGCGACGATCAGTTCTCTCATAGATCTCATCGCAAGGCTGGAAGATGCTTTTTTTGCAGATTCAAAAGTTCCTTGATGCCGCGGCGGGCCAGCACTAACAAGGCCTTCAGTTGGGTTTCAGAAAACGTGCCACCTTCACCGGTGCCCTGTACTTCCACGAACTCACCACAGCCCACCATCACCACATTCATATCCACCTCGGCCCGGGAATCCTCGGCATAATTCAAGTCCAGAACATTGACACCTTGATAAACCCCCACACTCACAGCGGCAATAAAATCCTTAAGAGGCATTTCAACGATCATCTTCTTGCTTTTCATCCATTGCAAGGCGAGAGCCAGGGCGATGAAACCGCCGGTGATGGAGGCTGTGCGCGTTCCCCCATCTCCTTGCAGCACATCGCAATCGATGCGGATGGTACGCTCGCCAAGCTTTGTCATATCGACCACCGAGCGCAGGCTGCGGCCCACCAGGCGCTGGATCTCTTCGGTGCGGCCGGAAGTCTTTTCGCGTTTGATGCGGCTGCCGCAGGAGCGCGGTAACATGCCGTATTCTGCCGTCACCCATCCTTTTCCCGTTCCTTTGAGAAAAGGCGGGACCCCCTCCTCGACGGAAGCGGTGCAGATGACCTTGGTTTGGCCGCATTCGATCAGGCAGGAGCCTTCCGCGTTCTTCATATAATTCCTGGTGATGCTGACCTTGCGCAACTGGTTGGGTTTTCGTCCGTCTGGCCGTTTCATTTTTTTTGCCTTCCTTTATATTCTGCCGTCACGGTAGTGCCGATGCCGCCGCGCGGGTTCATGAGCACCTCAACGCGCATCCAGCGGGGGCGGCAGGCACGCACAAGATCATCAAGCAGCTTATTGACTAAATGCTCATGGAAGATCCCTACTTGGCGGTATTCCACCAGATATAGTTTCAAAGATTTCAACTCCAGGCAAAGCTTGGCTGGTTTATAGCTGACCTTGATAAGAGCAAAATCCGGTAAGGCGGTCTTGGGACAGATGCAGGTGAATTCCGGGATATCCAGCTCCACGACAAACTCGCGGTCTGAATACTGGTTTTCCCAAACTTCAATATCCGGCATCTTAAGGTTGCGTATATTTTTCTGCCGGCCTTCGTACGAGCTTGTTTTTGTCATTTTTTATCTGAGCTTCATGAACTTGTGGACTTGAGGCAATATTCTAACGTCTTTGAGGATTTTTGCACATAATTTTTGATACCTTACGCAATCCTCAATGACCCCTTTTTTCATGTCCAAATAATTCGGCTGAAGGATAAACGGGACCTTGGGGGCAATCGCTGCAACTAATTGCGCGGCCTTCAGGACCTCCCCTAAATGCGTCTGGCTGGAAATGACCGCTTTGATGAATACTTCTTTGCGTACAGCCACTTTTAAAAATTCCTGGTGCTCCATCCAAAATGCTTTTTGCTGAGTGGATGAAGGAAGCTTGATGTCCATCGCGATAATATCAATGTCCTTAATGACCTCCCTCAACGCCTCCGGCAAGGTACCGTTGGTATCCAGGTAGATCTTTCGGCCTTTCTGGCGCAGGGCATGACAAAGGCTTTTAAGAAAATCCTTTTGCAGCAAAGGCTCGCCGCCGGTGATGCTGACGGAATGGATACTCTCTCCCAAGGCCTTGACCCGGCTCAGGACGTCCCTGAGGCTTAATTCTTCATATTCCCGTTTACCGTCGCCAATGGAAGCCGGCGTGTCGCACCAGACACAATGCATATTGCACTCAAAAAAACGCACGAACACCTGGGGCAGACCGGCATATATCCCCTCACCCTGGATGGAACGGAATATTTCTAAAATTTTGGCATTCATACGGCAGGGTCTTTCATTTTTGCCTGCGCAAAACCCTGGGCGCGCAAGCGGCAGCTATCGCACACGCCGCATGGCTTAAACCTTCCGTTATAGCATGACCAGGTCAAAGAAAGCGGCACCTTTAACTTAAAGGCCAACTGAACGATCTGCGCCTTGCTTAAACGGATCAACGGGGTGACGACCTCGATAGGTTTTCCTTGGGTCGAACTCTTAAGCCCCCGTGCCAGCATGGCCTGGTAAGAGCGGATGAATTCCGGCCGGCAATCTGGATAACCGGAATAATCAATGGCATTGGCGCCGATGAAAATCTTCCCGGCGCCGATGGCTTCGGCATAGGAAGCCGCGAAACTTAAAAAAATAATGTTGCGGCCAGGGACATAGGTAACTGGAATGCCTTGTGAACTTAACGGCCTGTTTTGCGGAACGGAAATTTTCTTATCTAAAAGCGCTGAGCCTTTCCAGGGTAAACTGATCTTGACGCACACATGCCGGCAGCCTGCCTTGCGCGCGATGGCACCGGCCCGAAGGATCTCTTTCTTATGTTTCTGGCCATAATCAAAGATCAGGCAAAAGCAATCATACCCCTGAGCCAGGGCGCCATAAAGAGTCGTCGAGGAATCAAGTCCCCCGGAAAGTAAAATGACCGCTTTATTATTCATAATAAACGACGCTCGCCGTATCAGATTCCCAAACCTGCACCTGCTTAAGGCGCAAGGGAGCACAACGGTCGATCATAGAGCGGTAAATGATGCGGGCCAGATTTTCGGTCGATGGATTAAGGTCCTTAAAGGCAGCCAAATCATTGAGCACCACGTGGTCCAAAGGCGCCAGGACTTCCTTGAGCCGGTTCTTCAGGACCTTGAAATCGGCCAGGAGCCCAACCTCATCCAGGTCATTGCCGCAAACCGTTATCTCCACCTTCCAGGTATGTCCGTGCATGTCTTTACACGGGCCGTCGTAGCCTGGCAATCGATGGGCAGAGGCGATCGCATCACGCACGGTGACTTCAAACATAAATATGTCTCCTGACATCTTTAACGCCTCCGCCTAAAAACCTCAAGGCCAGGCGCTGGAACTGCTTTGGTTCATCACTGACAATAAACAAATGTTTGGCCGGTCCCAGGCGGGTGCGCAACAGCGACCTTTTGCTTAATACGTCCTTGACCTGCAAAGCCACTTCCTGGGCCGAATCCACCAATTGCACGCCGGGGCCCATGACATCACGCAAGACCCCTTTGAGCAAAGGATAATGGGTACATCCCAAAATAAGGGTGTCGATCTTTTGCTTTTTCATGTCCTCCAAATACGCCCGTGCCACCTGATAGGTCACCTCATGGTCAAACCACCCTTCTTCGACCAAGGGCACGAACAGCGGGCAAGAAAGGCTGGTGACCTGAATATTTTTGTCCAATTGCAATAATTTCTTGGCGTATTTTCCGCTCTTGACCGTCGAACTCGTCGCGATGATACCGACCTTCCTATTGCGGGTGATCGTCGCCGCCTTTCTGGCGCCCGGCTCGATGACGCCCACCATCGGCACATCAAACTCTTTTTTCAGGACATCCAAGGCCAGAGAGGAAGCCGTGTTGCAGGCCACCACCACCATCTTGACCCTGTGTTTCAGCAAGGCCCGCATGATTTCCCGCGAATAACGGATGATCGTATCAGCAGACTTGGTGCCATAAGGCACGCGTGCCGTGTCCCCGAAATATACGATCTTCTCGAAAGGCAGATGTTCGATAAGCTCTTTAACGACTGTCAAGCCGCCTAACCCCGAATCAAATACACCAACAGGCTCCTGACAGCGGCTATTCATTGGCATAATCCATCACACCCCGGGCAATGACTTCCGCCATTTTCTGGCGGTAAAGCGGAGAGATCAATTTACTGTGCTCCTGATGGTTTGACAAAAATCCAGTCTCTACCAGCACAGCGGGCATCAAGGTATTGCGTACCACAAAAAAATGGCAAAGCCGAATGCCGTCGTCGCGCACCTTAATGCCTCCTTGCTCGCGGGCTTCCCTGACAATGGCCTTGGCCAGCCTCTGAGATTGCGATGTCTTAAGCGTGGCCATCATGTCGCTGACAATGGACTGCAAGATGGGTGAAACACCGGCATTAAGGGACCTCAAGAAAATATGCGTATTTTCCCTTTTTTGCTCTTCATTCAAATCCCTGCGGGGAACCGAATCCAGATAATAGACCAGAAAACCACTGACCACATGGTCACGGTTGGCATTGACATGAATGCTGACAAACAAGTCCGCAGGGCTGCGGGAGGCAATGATGGTCCGCTCAGGAAGGGAGATAAAAACATACGTGTCCCGGGTCATGATGACCTTGACCCCTGCGCTTTCCAAAAGTTCCCTAAGCCTTTTGGCCACGTCCAATACGATCTCTTTTTCATTCATACCCCCCGACGAAGACATAGTACCGAGGTCTTTGCCGCCATGACCGGCATCGATCACCACCACGTGCACGCGGGAAGACCCGGCAATGAACGGTAGTCCGGTGACAGGCACTCCAAATGGCGCCAGGACCTTGGCCTCAAAATCTTCAGGGACATAGATCGTGCTGTGCTCGCGGCGCAAAGGCGAACTTAAGATGATCTGTTGTTGCCCAATAAGCACTGTTGAGCTTCCGACCAGCGCCTTGGAAGTGTTGCCCTTATACTGCATCAGGACCACCTGGGTCACCCCGTCCCATTGCCAGGTGACATGATAGCGGTTACAAACCTCTGCCAGGGGTATCCCTGCCGGCAGGGTCGGCATTACCGTGGGCCTGCCCCCGCAACCGTGAAGGAATACCAGCATCAACAAGAAAATAAAGCTTCTGAATATCATATTGAATTGTCTTCCTCAGCCATTTCCACGGCCTTGGCATGGACCGTCAAGAACAGGACCGTTTCGGTCCTTTGCATCAGGCGGCCTTTATAATAAAAAACCAGGCGGCCGACGATGGGGATGTCTCCCAACAAGGGGAATTTATGCTTGCGGGTGATCTCCTCCTCCTTCATAAGACCGCCGATGACGATCGTGGTGTCGTTGGCTATCGACATCCTGGTCTGTGTCTGCAGCAGCACCGATGCGGAGACCCTTTCACCGTTAAAGATCTCCGTCGCAGGGATCCTGATATTAGGCTCGATGTTCAAGGAAAGTTCGCCTGACTTTAAACGGGCGAGAAGAAAATTAAGTTGGATATCGTCCTGTTTATCAAATTGGATATTTGCCGGTATGCCTGCCGTGACCTTAACGGGCTGTTGAGGGAACTGGCTCATCTGGCCCACCGTATCCAGGGCATCGAGCAGCACGGCATAATAATCCTGGGAAACCGTGCCAAAGCTCAAACGGTGTTTGGGATCGCTCCAGGCAGGGTCATTGCCTTTTTTCAAAGGCGACGTGTGAAAATCAGAGACAATGGCACCCCAATCAACGCCGCCGCGGTGCTCATCATTAAGGATGATCTGCACCAGATTGGCTTCCAGGGTTATCTCGTCCGGTTTCTTGACCGCAGCCTGCTGTGGAGCACTCGCCGTTTCCGGGGATTTGACCACAGCTGTTTCTTGCGCCGCATCTTGTGCCATGAGCGCAGGGCTTCCGCCTAATATAAGTAAAAAAATGAGACTTAATTTTAGATACATATGGTTCTTATTATATGTCATTCTTTAGGAAAGCGGGAATGCATTTTTAAATTTAGCCATAAAAAACCCTTCCAGGCGTTCATCAGGCAAAATGCGGGCCGTATTAAGGATACGTTCATCGTAGGTCCTTCCCCGCCAACACTTCAAAGGCGGATAAGTATTGATCCCCCTCTCTGCCAGGCCCATCGGCATCAACTCAATACGGTTTTCTGATTTGCGCAAAAACCAATCCACCACCTCTTCATTCTCCTCCGGTGCAAAGGTGCAGGTGGCATAGACCATGACCCCTCCCGGTGCCAATAGCCTGGAAGCATTAAGCAGAAGGCCTTTTTGCTTATGGGACATTTCCTTGATCTTGCGTACGCTCCAATAGGCGAAACTCTTGGGTTCCTGGATGAGAAAGCGGCCTTCACAACTGCAGGGGGCGTCAACCAGGATGCGCTCATACAGGCCGCCGTGTTCCCTCAAACGCCGGCCGTCTGTCGACGATATTTGAGCGGATGCCCCTGTGATCTGCAACACTGATTTCAATTTATAAAGCCTTTTGACAATGGGCTCATTGGCTTTCAGCAGACCCTGATTATTCATATGCATGGCGATTTGGGAAGTTTTACTGCCCGGGGCTGCGCACAAGTCCAACACACGCTGTTGGGGACGAGGGTCCAAAACGAGGACCGGTAACATGCTCTGCAAGCCTTGAGCATATAAAAGACCGTTATTCACCAGATCAGAATCGATCAGCTCCTTCGCCACTGGTGCCTTAACCGTAATGGCATAAGGACAAAAATTTACTTTTTGAAAATCCACCTTCCGGTCTGCCAGTAAGCGATGAGCTTCCTCGACACTGATTTTAAGCGTGTTAATACGGAACGACTGTTCGGCCTTCGGCTCAAAAAGAGAGGCCGTCGCTTGCGGCAGGATTTCCTTTAGCCTTGATAAAAATTCCTGGGGTAACGGGGTCATCATCGAAAGCAAAAACAATCCGTAGTATGATCGTTCACCATGCCTACGGCTTGCATGAAGGCGTAACAAATGGTGGAGCCCACAAAATTAAAACCTCTTTTTTAAGGTCAC
>Ga0265338_10003343_pt1 | contig 22670 bp, 11 predicted proteins | sample 42126metaG_FD_193579 | JGI IMG/M metagenome (GOLD analysis project Ga0265338, IMG submission 193579) | Rhizosphere microbial communities from Carex aquatilis grown in University of Washington, Seatle, WA, United States - 4-21-26 metaG | ecosystem: Host-associated > Plants > Roots > Rhizosphere... | reverse complement strand
CGGGGCAGTTCGACGAGAGCGACTACCGCAACGTCACCGAAAACGCGAACGGCGAATTCGTGATCCGCGGCCAGGTGCGGCCGATCAACGTGGCCGAGCCGCTGATGTGGCTCGGGGAACGGCTGTCAGCGCCTCCGCCCGCCGGGCGGAGGCGGCTGTGACCGACCCGGTCCTCACCCAGGCGCAGTGGGCCGTCTGGAGTAAGTTCCCGGGTACCCGCGACGACTACGCGGTAGTCGCCGCCAGCTCCGGACTGTTCAGCCGGAGCGAGTTCGACCGGCTGGTCAGGGTCTTCACCCCCGGCAACCCGATCACCGAGCCGGGTACCGCGGGCTCGCTGCCCTGGGTGATCCTCAGCCGGGTGGGTGTCAGCGGCGAGCTCTACCTGGCCGTCTCGGTGCAGGAGGCGACCCCGGGCAAGGACGGGATCGGTCGGCCCATCAGCCGCACCGATTACTTCTGCGTGCCCTACGCGCGATTCTGGTCCAAGCCGTCGGCGGGCGCGCCGCCGTCGCGCCCGGTTTCCTACCTGGGACTGCACGCAGCCGTGGCCGGCCAGAAGCTGCCGTCCGAGGGTGACGGCCCGCCGGTTATCCTGGCGGTCGACCCGTTGGACGCGGTCGCGCTGGCCCGGTCGATCCGGCATGATTTCGGCGAGTCGGGTGAGTGGTCCGTCGCTGCTACCGCGGCCGCGCTGCTGGCCGGCCCGGTCACCATCACCGGGCCCGGCCTGCCCGACGTGATGTCCCGCCTCCGCTTCATCGACGCGGTCTCCGCTCTGCTGCCTTACGGGTACCGGCCCTACCTGACCGCCGCGACCTGGTCCGATGCCGGCGCCGACCAGCGGTTCCGGCTGGTGTTCGCCAACCGGGCGAGCGACGAGTCTCTCCGCGCGCAGTGGAAGGCGCCGCCACAGCTGCCCGCCGGGGGAACCGCGGAGAAGTATTTCGGTTACCTGCAGCGGGTGCTCGGCCGCGGCGATGACGACGAACAGCTCGCGTTGCTGATTGAGCACCTCGCCGCAGACGGCGAGCCGCGCCGGTTCGACGATCTCGGGCCCGCTCTCGACAGCGTGCACCGGTTTTTCCTGGCCGAGACCGTCTCCGAAAATGCCGATAAGGGGGGCGCCGCGTCCGGCGACCTGCGCCAGATCTTCGCCAACGGGCAGTTCAAGCAGCTGCCCCCGGCCAGGCACGCCCGGCTTTTCATGCAGTTCATCGACTTGGCCGACCCGATGGACAGCGACCAGGTCATCCGCTGGTTCGACGAGATCGCGGCCGGGCGCCCGGGCGAGCTGGTGACGGCGTTGGCCGACGCGGGCCGGAAGCGGCTGCAGACGGCCGGCTCGACTGACCTGAGCCGGGCCTACCTGCGTTTCCTGTGGCAGCGGCAGCTAGCCGACGAGATGCTGGCCCAGATGCTGGCTCCGGCCGAGCCAGCCTCGTTCAAGCTGGACGCCGTCGACGCCCTCGGCGAGTTGCTGAACGACTTCGTCATCAGCACGTCAGGCGGCACTTCGGCCTATCCGCGCACCCAGCGGGCGCTGGCCGCCACTCCGGCCGTGGCGGCTGCCTTGCTGGCCCGGCTGGCGCTGCCCGGTGCGCAGGGTGGCCAGAGCCTTGTTCGGGCCGTCGAGTGGCTCGAGCCCGCCGCGGACGGGGTCGTCCGGCCGTTCGTGACCCTACTCAGGGACAATATAGGTTCCGGTGGGAAGCCGGAACCCCTGGAAGCGGACACGCTGCGGGCACTCAACCGCGACGGCAAGCCGGCCTCGGTTCGTTACCTGCTCCGCGCGGCCTCCTACCGCAACCGCCTGCGCCTGGTGCTCCCTGCGCTTGCCTGCTGGCTCACCGAGGCCAGCCTGGAGCGCGGGGTCTCCGAGCGGACGGCCGGGTACTGGGACGGCGTGTCGCGGGAACTGTCTCCGTCCACAATGGACGAGGCCGCGTGGCTGGACCTGACGTTGCTGATCACCGGCAACAGCCCGCGCGCTCTGCTGTCCGACCGGTACTCGCAGCCGCAGTTCGGTCGGCAGCTGGCCAGCGCCTGGCGGGAGCTGACCGACCTAGTCCGGTCACGTGGCAGCGGCCAGGCCGATGCGCTGCTGGAAAGCGCGCTGATCGCCGCGCTGCGGCGGGAGTCCTGGCGCGGCGAAATGGCATCGGCCACGGCCGTCAGGGACCTCGTCGACGCGCTCAGCCGGGGCGGCCCGCGGCCCGACCTGATGGCGGTGGTGCTTGATACCAAGGAGTCGCTGCGCCAGCTCCGCGCGGGGGCCGCAGCCGCCCAGGTCGCGCAGCTGTGCGCACGGGCTTACCGCGACGGGCTGCCGGTAGAACAGGTCGGCCGGATGCTGGCCGACTCGGGCGCCCTCACCGCCGGTGCCCAGGCGGTCGACGTGCTGGAGGAAATGCAGCGGGCGCTGCTCATCGTCAACGCTCCGAGCGCGGCGGCCAGCTGGCCGGTGACGTTTGCCCGGTGGTTCACCGAAGGCTCGTTCGGGCCGCGCGTCGCGGCGGAGTTCCCCAGCGCGGGCGCGCGGCGCTTCGGGGATCAGCTCACGCTGCAGGTCAGGCTGCTCGGCGCGGTCCTGACGGTCTCCCCGGCCGAGGCGCCGCCCGCGATCAGCATGGAAGTTGCCGAACGGCTCGACCAAAGTCGGCAGACCCTCGAGGACATCGTCAAGGAAGCCCGCAAGCGCCAGTCGCGAGGGACCGGCCTGGTCGGCCGTCTCCTCGGCGGAAAGGCCTCCGATGGCGGGCCAGGCGATCCCCCCGCGACGGCCACCGCACCGCCCGGGTCGGGCCAGGGAGGGACGCCTTGATGAGTGCGCACGCCGGCGTGGACATCGGCGAGATCGCCGTGAAGACCGCGGCTGGCGCCGAATACACCGAGATCCCCGCAGCGGGCCAGGACCCGGCCGACGCCGTCCGCGCCGCACTGGCCTCCGGCGGGGTCGCGCAGGCGCAGGTCTGCGTGGCTGTGCGGGACCAGTGGCTGTCGGCCGACCCGGCCGACGCGGCCCGCTTGGAGGAAATGCGGCAAGAGGGCGGAACAACGATCCGAGCCGGAGGCCTGGCGTGGGCCGGGCAGCTCGCCGCGTCGTGCGCCTTCGCCGCCAGTCCGGCGCCCGAGCCGGGCCAGCGGCGCTACCTGGTGTGCGATGTCGGCGGCACCGGGGTCAGGGCCGGGCTGTTCAGTGTGTCGGCGGCGGTCGTGCGGGTGGAGGCGGTGCACGCCGAGCGCGGCGGCGGGTGGCGCGACTTCGACAACGCGGTCCGTGCCGCCCTGCCGGACGCCCAGGCGGCGCGGCTGCCGGCCGACTGGTACGAGCAGGCCACCGCGACAGCGGAACGGCGGGCCCGGGCCGACCAGGTGTTCCGGAACGTGGCCGCCGGGGCGGAAGACGAGCTCGAGACCAGCGCCTACCGGATCACCGTGGCCGACGACAGGATCCCACTGACGGCCCGGACGCTCATCGACGCCTTCGAGCCCACCCGGCAGCGCCTGGACGCCGCTGTCACCGCCGTGCTGCACGACGGTACCGTTCCGGACCAGGTCGTGCTGTTCGGCGGGCTCGGCTGGCTGCCGCTGGCGGCGCACACGGCCGTCCGCGCCGGGAACACGGCCGGGGTCCCAGCGGTACTGGGCACCGAGGCTGCCGCCCGCGGAGCATTGCTGTTCGCCCAGGGCGCGGCGCGGCTGGCACCGCCGGAGGGGCTCCAGCCGGTAACGGTGCCGGCGCACCGTTTCCGTGACGGACTTTTGGAGGAGATCAGCGTGAACCTGACGTGGACCGAACCGTTCGCCGCCGTTCCCGACGGACCGTTGCAGATCGACCGCGGAGAACTGCAGGTGTCGGTAGCCGGACAGCTGCGTACGGCGCGCCTGCCCGGCCTGGCCCGGGGCCGCTACCTGATCGGCCTTCGCCCAACCTGGCCCGGACCGGGCCTGCTCGTGGTGCGCCCCGCCGACGGCGGGCCCGCCCACGTTGTTCCGCTGACCGAACTGGCGGCGCAGTGAGCAGCGGTCCCGGGCGTCCCCTAGGTGCCGCTGTCGCGGCCGGGGAACTCGGTACCGCGGTGGACCGGCTCGCCACGGCGCTGCGGGCTATCCCGGCCGACGCCGAAGCCGCCGCTTACGACAGCCTGCGTGACCTCGATGAGGCCCTGTCCGGACTGGCGGGCCTGCTCGGCGAGGTACCGCGCATCGTCGGGCTCGGCGACCCGGCCCCGGCGGTGGAGCGCCGTCTGGAGCAGTCCCAGGCAGAACTCGTGGCCCGGCAGGCGGACATCGCCCTGTACCGGAAGGCGCTCGACGGTCTCGCCGCCACCGAGAAGGATCTCGACGAGGTCACTGCCCGGGCCCGCGCGCTGCGCGAGCGGGTCACCGAGCTGGAGGCGGCGAAGCAGACCGCGGGCGAGATCCCCCGGCTGCGGAGCATGGTTCAGGCGTTGGAGGAGGATATCGCGGCGCTCGACGCCACCGACGGTGCCGACGTGATCGCGCGGGTCATCACCGCGGCCGAGCGGCTCGCGACGATGACCGACAGCCAGCGGGTCACCGCCGGCGAGAAGGCAGCAGGCCTGGCGGCGCGAGCCGAGACGGCCGCGGAGGAACTGCGGGAGCTGCAAGACCGGGCCGACACCGCGACGGCCGACCTGGCCCGCCGGGAAAACGACGCCGAGCAGCTCCAGACGGCCCACAGCGACACGCTGCCGGTGCTCGCCGCGTGGACCAAGGCTGACCTGGACGTGGCCAACGGCCTGCGCACGGTCCTGCTCAGCGTAGCGGACACCCCGCTGCAGGCAGTGCAGGGCGAACTGAACGGCATGCAGCAGCGGCTAGCTCAGCTTGACGAGGTCCTGGGGCCGCTCTTGGCTGCCCAGACGCAGGCCTACGAGCAGGCCAGGCAGGTCAGGTCGGTATGAGGTGGCACTCAGCAACCTCACCTGTACTTCATGGGAACCGTAAGAACAATCTGACCCCGCCGCTTCACGTCGAACTTCAAGTCGGCTATCAGTCATCAATTGCTGATTATCAAGACGAGAAAACGACCGGGCGCAAGCTCCGAGTGTTCTCCTGCGGAGACGGTGAGAAAAGCTACCTCAGCGATATCAGCTACGAGGCAAACTCCGTCACTGTTACCTGCGCTCGTGACCAGATGACAGTGAACCTGCAGACAAGGGCGCCATCGTGACCAGTCAGGAACAGCCGTACGACCCGGTGCTGCGGGCAGTCGCCGACTACTGGGACGACATCAGGCGGTACGCCGACCCCCGGCAAGCGCAGCGGTTGACCGATCTCATCGGCGGCACGGCCGAACCCGACGCCGACGAGGCGCGGGCCGCGCTGGAGGACGAACTGCTCGACATCCTCCCGCCGGACCACCCGGTCAGCCAACTGCTGCGGTCCGGCACCATGCTGGACAGCGGGCTGTCCGAACGGCCGGAGGACGTCCTGGCGGACGACCTGCGGCGGCTGAGCAGGCTGGTATCCGCGGCGTCTCCCGCGGTAACGGCGGCGGCCGCCGCGGTATCCGCGGCCGTGCCCCCGACCGCGGCCGGGGCGCCCGGCGGCGATTTCGACCGGCGGGTGCAGGCCCGGCTGCTGGCGCTGTCGTCGCTGAGCGCGGACGCCCCCCGGAGGCGGGCCGTCGCGCCCGACCCCTGGCTGATCCGGTTGCCCCGGCCGGACGGCACTGCGCAGCTGCCCGCTTTCCAGTTCGGGCCGTCCGGTGCGCTGTGGCCGGTCGTGCGCGAAATCAACGAGATGCTCAATGCGGCCGGCGACCCGTGGGGGGTTGCCTGTTGGTGGGTCGACCCCCACGGGCGCCTGGACGCCGCCCCGGCCGCTCTGCTCGGCCAGGGCGAGGACGTCCTGCTCCGCCTGGTGGCCAAGACGGTTGGGGGGGACTACTGATGCCAGCCGACAATCCGCCCCCGGGTGTCCGCCCGCAGCCGCGGTATACCGAACTGCCCGCCGGGTCGTTCCTGTGGCGGGTCAGCCGCAAGCCGACCGGCGGCGGCCCGGTGTCACCGTTCCTGGCCGTGCCCGATGCCGACACCTACGATGCCCGGCTCGGCGGCCGCTTCGACCCGACACCCGACTGCCCCTATGCCTACTGCTACGCCGCGTTCGACGACCTCACCGCCCTGTGCGAGGTGCTGCTGCGCGACGTCGGCTTCGACGGGCCGCAGCGCTACCTGCTCAGGCGCGATATCGCCGGGCGGTGGCTGGCGATCCTCGAGACGACCCGGCCGCTGTGGCTGGTCAGCTTGCAGGACGCGGCCGACCTCGCGGCCGCCTGCCAGGACTCCTGGCTGATCCACGCCGAGACGCCGGACTACCGCATCACCCGCCGGTGGGCGCACTGGCTGCGCGACGGCGAGGCGCCGGACGGGAAGGGCCCAGCCGGCCTGGTGTGGCTGTCCAAGCGGGCGCCGAACGGACGGGCGGTCCTGCTGTTCGGCGACCGCTGCGACGACGCCGTGATCTTCTCCCCGTTCGGCGAGCGGCGCCTGGACGACAGCGGACTCGACTGGCTGAACCTGCGGCTGGCGCAGCTGCGGACGAAGGTCCGCCGGTGAGCGCCAGGTGACCCGGAAAGGCGGAACCGATGAGTGATCCCGCTGACCTGACCGCGCTGGAGGACGTCATCCGGCGGCTGCGCGAGCTGCACGCCGCCGCCGGCCACGACGACCGGCCCCGCGCCGCCCTCTACGTCGGCCTGGCCTCCGCTGACCTGATCGCGCTGCTGCCGGAGGGTGACCGGCGCCGTGGCGAGCTGGCCACGGACGCGGTGGCGCGGCTGGACGACCTGAACGACGGCCCGCCCGAGACCGCGGAGCTGGCCGAACGGCTACGCGGGTACCTTCCCGCCGAGCCGGAGCTCATCGAGCTCGGCGGGGGAGACCTGAACTGGGACGTGGACTGGGCGGCGCTGCAGGGCCCGGCCGAGTCGGCCAAGAGCGTGATCGACATGATGCCGTTCCTGGCGTCGATGCTGCCGCCGGGCGCACCGATGCGGCAGGCGCTCACTAGCATCACTGACGTACTCCAGGCATTCGAGCGGGGACAGTGGACGCCGGAACGCGACCGGTCGCTGTCGGCCGCGATCGAGCAGGTCGAGGCGGGCGGCCTCGGGGCCGGGCTGGCGATGATGCTGCGGCTGATCGCGATGACGATGCGGGTGCGGCGCTGCCAGCAGGTGGCCGACGCGGGCGGCCAGCCACGGTGGCCGTCGCTAGCCGAGCTCGACGAGCTGATCGCCGGCTTCGAGGCGGCGGACGACCTTAGCGAAAGCCTGGGCGGCCCGTTCCAGGCCATCGACGGGCTGCACCACATGTACATCGCGGCCGCGATCTCCATGCGCCTGCTGGTCGATACCAAGCGGGCGGACGTGCACCGGGACAAGGCCTGGCGGGACAACGTGCTGCGGCTGCTAGACCAGGCCGACGAGCACCTGCGACACCTGCCGCCCGCCTACGCGGGCATGGCCCGAGAACTGCGCGCCAAGCTGAGCAGCCTGGCCACCACACTGCGAAACGCAACCCCGCCGCCTGGCCCCCGCGCGGGCCGGAACACCGTCCCGGCCCCGCCACCGCCCGCCTCGCCGCGCCCGGCCCCGCAAACGACCGCCGTCCCGCCCCCGGCCGCCGCGCCGCCGCCAATATTGGCCAAGCAGGGCACCGCGCCGCCGTCGGTGCCGGATCTGGCCGGCCTCGCCGACGCCACCGCCGGGGCCTGGGACAATCTCGCGGCGATGGGCCAGTATTCGGGCCGTGCCTTCGAAGGGCTGCAGGTTCTCGCCGGTATGGTCGACGACCCGGTGGTCAAGGGCCTGGGCGGCATGATGGCCGCCCTGGGGGCGACCAACTCCAGGCGGTGGACTCCCGAGCACGACCAGCAGCTGGCCGAGATGGAGCGGCAGGCGGCCGGACTAGCCGACAACGGGCCAGGCCGACAGCGTTTCGTGCTGGCTGCGATGCTCGCGGTCATGCGCGCGACCCGTTACCAGCAGCAGTCAGCCAGCCTCCGGTCAGCTGATCCTCCGCCTGCCAGCGAGCTCACGGCGGTGATCGGGGAAATCGAGTCAGCGCTGGAAACGGGGCGCTCAGTCACCGCCTCCGCTCCGAATCCCATGGTGACCGAGGTATCGACGATCCTGCGGGTCCAGGCGGCGATGCTGCTAGTGGACCTGTCTCAGCTCGACCAGGCGCACCGCCCCGAGTTGCTCGCCCGGGCCCGCGCCTACTTCGACCAGATGCCGGCCGAGGTGATGGACCGGCTACCGATGCTGCGCAACATGGCAGTGCTCGAGCAGCTAATCGAGGGTCGCATCGAACCCGACGACCCCGCCGTCAAGCCGGTCGTCAACCTGAGCTCCGATGCCTGGGACCGCAGCGGCAGCGACCTGAAGCCGGCCCTGGCCACCGCCGACCGGGCCCGGCGCAGCCAGCGGCCCGAGGATATCGCCGCCGCCCTCCTGGAACTGCAGGCCGTCTGGGTCCGGCTGTCGGCCGGCAACCCGATGCGCGCCCAGGTGCTGGTCCCGATCGCCACCCAGCGGGCCCTGCTGGCCAACTGGACCCGCGGTGAGCAGACCGCCGTCGACGCGGCCGGCCCGGCGATCGCCGCGCTCAGCGCGGCCGGCCCGCCCGCCGAGCGGGACGCGGCCGCCCAGCTGACCGCCAACATACTGATCCAGATGCTGAGCCGCGGGCAGTTCGGCGGCCCGTTCCGCGAAATGGAGGAGGCCGCCCGCCGCGCGCTGGTCGGCCTCGGCGGCAACGACTGGGCGCCGCGGCTGAGCCTGCTAATCGCGGTCGGCGCCGCGATGACGATGCGGGCGCACGCACAGTCCGACGAGACCCTGCGCGTCGCCGCGAAACAGGTCATCGCCGAGGCGGTGCAGATGCTGCCCGAGCCGGAGCCGACCAGCGCGTGGTTCGCCGCGGCCCAGCTGCTGTTCGCCTGGACCGGCGTGCACGGGGTGAGCTTCCACGACCCGGAGTCGTCGGCGACCGGCCTGCGGCTGGCCGACAGCCTGGACGAGATCCTGGCCGCGGCGAGTCCGGTGTCGGCGGCCGAGGGCGCCGACAGTCCCGTCAACGCTGCGGACGGAATCAGGCAGCTCCGGGAGCAGCTGATCGCGGCGCAGGCCCAAGAGGCGGTCACCCCGCCGGTCCCGTCGCTGGCCGCGGCCGAAGAGGCGCGGCTGGCCGGGCAGCGGGAGCTGGAGCGGGCGGCCACGGCCCGGAAAGACCCGGAGGCGCTGCGCGCCGTCGCCGCCGGTCTGCACCAGGCGCTGGCCGACGTCACCGATGACGCCCGGCTGCGGCAGCGGATCCACCGGGCGCTCGGCGTCTGCCACGCCGAGCTGTACTGGGCCGATCCGGACGCGCGAATCGAGCAGACCCTGCAGGAAGCGGTATCGCACCTGAACCTCGCGCTGACCGCCAGCGTCCACGGCACGCCGGCCGTCGAGTGGGCCGACACGCTGCAGTACCTCGCGCGCTGCGAGCGGGAGATACCCCGGCCGCAAGACGATGCCAGCGGCCCGGGGCGAGCCGAGCGGACGATGCGCGCCGCCCTGCGGGAACTGGCCCGCTGTGTGATGACCGCCGAGACCACCGATAAAGCACTGAATGTGGCAGCCGCGGCCAACGAGATCGTGGCCCGGACGATCAGCTGGTGCGTGGCCGACAACCGTCACCAGGCCGCGATCGACATCGCAGAGGCCGGCCGCGGACTCGTCCTAGCCTCGGTGGTGCTGTCGGGCCGGGTCGAGGAAGTGCTGCGCGGCTCGGGCAACCCGGCCGCGGCCGACGCCTGGCGCGGCGGCGACGAGGCGGCCCGCGCGGCCGCCCTAAACGCGCTCTGGGCGACGCCGACCGGCGAACAGCTGCTGAATGCCCCGATCGGCCCGGAGATCTCCGTCGCCATGATCGGGATGCGGTCCGACGCCATCGTTTACCTGGTGCCCCCGGCCGCTCCGGATCCGGGCCGTGACACCGATGCCGTCGGGCACGCGATCATCCTGCGCGCGGTGCTTGGCGACGTCGAGGTGATCCCGCTGCCCGGGCTGTCGGGCCCGGACGGCGACACACCCCTCGATGCCTATCTGACCGCGCTCGACCGCGCGCTCGTGAGTGACCCGCGCGAGCGGGGCGTCGACGGCTTCCGTGGGGGACCACATGGTCAGGCCTGGGCCGACGCCCTGGACGAACTCGGGTCCTGGACCTACCAGCGCATTATCGGGCCGCTGCTCGACCATGTCCGCACCTGGTCGCTCAACCACCAGCCCCACCTGGTGCTGGTCGCGCTGGGCGAGCTCGGCGCCATCCCGTACGCCGCGGCCTGGACCAGCGACGGCCCGGCCGGCGCGGAGCGCGGCAGGCGCCGCTACGCGCTCGACGACATGGTGCTTTCCTACACGGCCTCGGCTCGGCTGCTGGCCGAGGTCGCCCGCCGGCCGGCCCGGCCGCTGGGCGAGCGGGTGGTCCTGGTTGCCAGCCCACGCGGCGCGCATCCGATGACCCGGCGGGCCACCCGTCTGCTGGCGACCCGGCAGTACCCCGAGGCTGAGGTTTACGGGCTTCCGTCCGAGCGGAACGGGCCCGCGACGATCGGCGCCCTGCTCGGTGCGCTCCCGGGACGGGAGCGGCCCGGGGCCTCGCTGCTGCAGCTGTCGACCCACGGAACCTCCGAGCCGGTTCCGGCGCTGCAGGCCAGGGACGGCTGGCTGCCGCTGGCCAACATCCTCGAGCAGGCGCGGGACCGGGCCCCGGACGCGCCCGGTGGCCTGGTCATCACCAACGCTTGCCTGACCGACCGGACACAAGGCCACTACGACGAGTCGCTGACGCTGGCCACCGGGTTCCTCGCCGCCGGGGCCACCGCTGTCATCGGCACGCGCTGGCCGGTCGACGACGACACCGCGGCGGCGCTCTCGCTGCGGCTGCACCTGCACCTACAGACCGGCTACGAGCCCGCGGAAGCACTCCGCCGGGCTCAGCTGGACCTGCTCCGGCCGACGCCCGACATACGCCAGTCGCTGGGCCCGCAGCTCGCCGCACTGACCGACGAACGGCTGAGCCACCCCGCGACCTGGGCCGGCCATGTCCACCACGGGTCCTGGCCGAGCCGTCCGGACGAGAAGAAGGAGGGGTAACCCGGTGACCACGGTGAATTTTGACTTCGGGTCGGACGACCCGCTGCTGCGCGCGATAGCGCAGCACTGGGACGACATCATGCGACGGGCCAGCCCCGCCCAGCGCGAGCTGCTCGCCGACCTCATGGCGGGCCGGACCGACCTCGACCCGGACGAAGCGCACGCCGCGCTCGCCGACGAACTGCTCGACATCCTGCCGCCTGATCACCCTGTGAGCGAGATCCTGCGGTCCGGGACCATGTACAGCCCCGCCCCGGACACCCCCGCTAACGTGACCTTCGACGCTGGCAAAGTCACGACCTGGCTCGCCGACGCCGGCACCGTGCCCGTCACCGTCTACCTGTCCGACGAGGCTAGCCACGCTCAGATCGAGCAGGCGGTCGAGGAGCTGCTGGCGACTGCCGGGCTGGCGGTCACGGACCGCGGCGAGCCGGTTATCAGCTCGTGGTTCCGGCGGATGACCGCACGCGCGCAGCAGGGCCTGCATTCGTCGATGGCCCAGGACGCGGCGCTCACCGGCGTTCACGCCGCCGACTCACGCCTGGTGCTCGCGCAGGACGCGGAGGTGACGGCCCGGCTGCTGCAGAACCTGGGCCCGGTCATCGCCTCTTTGCAGCCGACGAAGGATGCGGTCCTTCGGATTGGCGCCCTGCTGATTGTGAAGGTCGACTGGTCCGTCAGCGTCTTCCAGCTGACCGCGGCCCAGCAGGCCCGGCTGGACCACCACCCGCAGCTGGCGAGCACGCCCCGCGAGATCGTGGCCGCCTTGCACCTCGCTTCGAAAGAAACTGCAATAGAAGGAGCATGATGGGACAGATAGCGTCGTAGTAAACCATGCAGGAGGCGGCAACCAGCATGAAGGCTGAAGAACTCGCCGCGGAACTGACCCCCCGGCGCTCAGCAGTTGCTGCACCATGGCGAGAATCCAACATGTCCGCTCAGTGCCACCACATTCTCCCCGGGCGGCAGCATACCTTTGATGCTCACCCTCGCCAGTGGGTGCTGGGAGACCGAAAGACGTTGATGCGGTCGCGAGGAGTGCAGCATCCAACTCGTCCACAAGCTCTGTCGGAGAGGATCGAACCTGAGCGGATATACTGGAGAATGCGTCGTTATCATCCATGCTTAGCCAGTTGTTGATGATCGCTGGTGCGTTCACACCGTGCAGAACTGCGCCGTCGTCTCTAGAACCTTCCCCCAGTCAACCATTAGCTCCCCCGGGCTGGTCCCTCCTCAGTCCCCTGCAGGATAGCGTGCAAAAGAGTTTCTTACAGATCGCAATCTGAAAGTTTGAAACTTTTATTCTCGACATATTTTGAGACTTTAGGCCTTAATTATTTGCGCACGGTCACTTTGATCGTGGGGCGTCATGAATCCTTCACCGGATGGAATTGGGCGGCTGGTGCTTGAGTAGAACGAAGCGTCACGGACGGGAACTCGACTTTCGTCGTTTCCGACCTCACCAGCTGATAATGCAGGGAGGGGACAATCGGGCTAGAGGGGCCATAATTGGTGGGGCGCTGAGCCGAGTGGCGGGAGGGGATCGTGGCCGACGATCAGGATGGCATGGGCGACTCTGGGCATCCCGAGGTCCGGGCCGGACGGGATGCGGTAGCCGCCGGACGGGATGCCACCTACATCGCTCGGGACGCGTATTTCATTAACATGCTACCGTCGGATCAGTCCGGCGCGGCGGCCCCGCCGGAGTCTGGGGCGTTGCCGTCATACCTGGAGGCGCTCGCCGAGAGCTACCGGTGGCTGGAGCTGCGCGGCATCCCGGAGACCGGGCTGCGCCGCATCACGGAGGCTGAGACCCTCCGCATCGAGCTGGAGAAGGTCTACATCGCGCTCCGGACGGAGCCGGAGACCGGCTACGACCTGCACCACCTGGCGAACTTGCATGCCCTGGAGGTCCAAGAGGCGGCGGGCGGCGTCCCGCTCGATCGGATCGACCCGCGGCGCCTCGCGGAGCTGGACGCGGAGAACATCCGCCGGACCTACCGCCCGCGCCGGGAGGAGGCCCAGGTGGCGGCCGTCACTGACGTGACGGACATTGCCGCCGCCGTCAGGCTGCACCGCAGGATGGTCATCCTCGGCGGTCCGGGGAGCGGCAAGACCACGCTCGGGCGCTGGCTGGCGCTGCAGTTCGCCAAGCAACTGCTCCGGCAGGCTCCGCACGAGGTGGTGCCGGAGGCCGTGCCCACGGACCTGCCGGTGACCGCTCGCCTCCATGTCACTGCAGGCACTACCCTCTCTTTCACCGCGGCCCACTTCGTCCCGCCCGACCAGGCCGCAACGACGACCGCGATCCGGATCGTCGGGCTACCGGAGCGCGGCACGCTTACGCTGCGCGGGGCATCGGTCCCCGCCGGCAAGGCCATCGGGGTCGGGGAGATCGGTCTGCTGGCCTACACCCCAGCCGGAAAGGAGTGCGGCAGCCGCTACGCGTGCATCCGGTTCACTGCGGGCGGGCGGACACCGTCGCCCACCGCCGGGATGGTTGTGCTGGACGTCGGGACACACGTCACGGTCCCGGTATCACAGGTCGACCCGGACAGCGCAGATGGCCCGGACGGCTCCGGCGCGGCAGGGCCCGGGGAACTCGCCGACCTTGGCCCCGCTCGCGTTCCGGTCTTCTTGCGGCTCGCCCACTTCGCGGACGAGCTCGCCACGCTGGAGCACACTGGCGAGATGGCGGAGCGGCATCGCAGGGGCGAGCAGCCCTACTCCCTCGAGGACTACCTCGGCCGCGACCCGGACTCCGGCAAGCGGCAGGATGGCCACACCACCGACAGCCGCAACGCCCTGCTGCGCGCGGCCCTCGATGACGGGCAGGCCCTCATCAACCTCGACGGGCTGGACGAGCTGCCCGAGGCGAGCCGCCGCACCGTCTCGAGGGAGATCAAGCGGTTCGTCGAGGCGGTCACCCGGCCAAACGTGGCGGACGTCGCGCAGGCACCCGTGCGGACGGGCGGCAACCAGGTCATCGTGACGAGCCGCTATGTCGGCTACAAGCTCATGCCTATTGAGAGCGGGTGCGCCCACTTCGGCATCCAGCCAATGCGCCGCCCGGCGGTCGAGCACTTCGTCCGGTCCTGGTCCGCCGCGGTCAACGCGAAGCTGGACCCGACGGCCCAGGGACAGCTTTCGGCTGATGAGCTGATCAAGGAGATCTACGATCCCTCCCGCCCGGCCATCCGCGAGCTCGCGACGAACCCGCTGCTCATCACCATCCTGGCGATCGTCTACCGGGCGGATGGTGCGCTGCCCGATCAGCGGGCTGGCATCTACGACCGCGTCGTGGAGAACCTGCTGCTGATCTGGCTCAACCGGCCAGAGTGCCAGGCGCAGCTCCTGCTGCGCGAGGAGGTGCTCGCCGCCCTGCAGCCGCTCGCAGCCGACATGCAGGGCGACAGCAGCGGCTTGATCAGCCTGGGCCGCATCGTGCAGCTCATCGAGGGACCGCTGGCCGCGGCGCGGGGCACGACCCCCGACGACCCCGAGTTCCGGACGGTGCTGGACACCCTGCTGACGGTTGTCCGCAAGCACGTCGGCCTGCTAGCGGAGCAGAGCGCCGGCAACTACGCCTTCTTTCACCGCACCATCCAGGAGTTCCTCGCCGCGCGCCACCTCCTGGCCGCCGCGCCCGCCGCCCCCGGTGCCATCCCTAGGCGGCACGCCGAACCGGAACGCGCGGCCGCGCGGGTCGTCGAGCGCCTCGATGACCCGCGGTGGCGTGAGCCGCTGCTGCTGGCCCTGGGGCTGGCGATGATCGAGTGGGATGAGCCGCAGGACAGAGTGAGGTTGCTGGCCGGCGTTCTCGCCGCCGACGGTCCAGACACGCCGCTCCCGCAGGGTGCGCTGCTAGTGATGAGTGCCCTGCCTGACCTCGCGGACGTGCCGCCAGGCATCCTCACCCAGCTGATCGGGCAACTGTTGCGCGGTTACGCCGTCAGCCAGGAGCAGCCACGGGCGGAGGGGCTGCGTGAGACCATCCGCGCCGCGTTCGAGCGGCTTTTCCGGGGGCCGCAAGCAGCGCCCGCCGCGGAGGTGATCGCCACGGCAATCAGCCAGGACGCCCCTGGCCAGGACTACGCGGGCCAGGATTACGCAGCCGCGGCGGCGGAGATCCTGACGCACGCCGGCTACTTCACCACCGAAATCGTCGACGCGCTGCTGCGAGTGGCGCACCGGGATCAGTCCCGGCTTGGGTGGTCGGTGCGCTGGGCACTCGTGGACGCCCTCGGGCGCCCCGCCAACGACTCTTCCTCGCCGCGGGCACAGCTGGCCCCGCAGCTGGACACGGCCCGCCTGGTCGCCGCTCACCTGCCGATGCGCCAGCTCCTCCAGGACCGCCCGGACCTGACGGCGGCCGTCCGGGACGACCCGGGATGGCTCTGGCTCCTGGTTGCCCTCTACGGCGGGCTCGGCCGCGTTGGGTACCTGGAGCAGCTCCGCGTCTACCAGCACACCAGGCTCCAGGATGTGCGCGGCATCGCGGACGGTCCGCCTGGGCCGCCGCCCGCGCTCCCCCCGGCCGAGTTCTCCCCGGGCGAGATCGTCTTCGACCTGGCGGATCAGGAGCTGAGCGCCACCATCGCGCTCCACCTGCGCGCCGGAGACCCGGCCAGCGCGCTGGCCTCGACCTTCCGCCGGATCTGGGAACGGTCCGCCGATCCCCGTTCCAGCGCTGAGGCTCTTCTCGGACTGGCCGCCCTCGGCGAGGATGTCATCCCACTGCTGCGCGCCGCCCTGGCCGACCCTGGGCGGCAGGCCGCCGCGCAGGCCGCGCTCGCCCGGCTCCAGTGGCTGGGCGCCTTGCTCCGGGAGCCGGTGGCCCGGGCGGCCGAGGCCGCCGCGCGCACCATCCCCGCCCAGGCGCCACCGGAGCACCAGGCAGACCTGCTCCAGGTGGTGATCAGGGCCCTGGCGGCGGGCGGAGCAGGGCCGCTCATGGTCAGCGACACGATCCCGGCGTACCGCTACGTAGCCGCGACTACGCCTGACCTGCGGGCCAGCCTGGACGCCGAGTACTGGGCGTACGCGTTCTCGGGACTCGCCGCCGAGGCCGGCACCGTGGACGTGGCCCTCCAGCTGGCCACCGCAGCCGACCCGCACCGCCTGATCCGCGGCTGGTCGCGCCTGTCCCGCGCCGAGAACATCGCGGCCGGGCCGCGCCTGCCGTGGCCGCAGCCGATCCTCGCGCCACGCTGTGACACGTCCGTCGAGCAGTACCTGGCGATGCTAGATCAGGCTGCAGCCTCCCCGCCGGAGCTCGGCTACCACGCCGGGCTCCTGCTGGGGACATGCTGGCCACTGCTGGACGACCAGCCCGCGCTGATCTGGGAGACGCTGGCGCTCTGCTGCTCGCGGGGCGGGGAGTTCCTGCGCGGCTACCTGACGGGCGCAACCGGTGACCGCGCGCTGCAGTCCGGGTGCACGACGCTGGCCGCCGGGCTTGCCGCCGCGTGGGAGCGTGACCGTCGCGGCCGCGGGGGGAGCGAGAGCCTGCGGGACACGCTGGCCGCGATCCTGGACTGGCGATGCACCGATGGGTACCCCGTCAAGGACGGCGTGCTCCAGTCAGTCGCCGTCCTGGTGACACAGGCTGGCGCGGTCGGCGACCCTTTCCTGCGGTTCCGCGCGCTCTACCGCACCATCGAGTACGCGCGGCTGATGCCACCGGGACTCGATATCAACGCCGTCGTCGCGGAGATCGCCGACCCACACGACCAGGCCCGGGCCATCGAGTGGCTCCTGCTCTCCATCCCCAGCCAGCAGGTCTCCCTGCGGATCAGCGAGGACTTCCTGTACCACCTGGCCGCGCTGTCCGCCGCGGTCGCCGACCCGGAGAACCGGGCGCTGGCGCAGGGCCGACTGGCCCTCATCGCGCCGGGACTGGTCGATGACCTGCTCGCAGCCGCCGTCGACTCCGTCGGCCAGATAACCGACCCGTGCCGGAGGGCCGACGCCATCAGTGAAGTCCGCGCCGCCCTGGGCACACTGCCAGTCATCGCCCAAGGGCTTAACCGTGCCGCCGACGCACTGCCCGAGCCGTGGCTGCGCGACCGGGCCCACGGCCGCGACTCCCGCCTGGTGGCGGCCTACCGGAACCAGTACCAGGCCGGCCCGCTGGCCTGGCTCGTCCCGCCGGAGGCTGGCTCCCTCCCGGCCGACAGCTACCGGCTTCCCTTCCCCGCGGGGCACCTGGCCTGGGGCGTGCTGTACCTGGCCGCCGTGGCCGCCGAGGCGGAGCCTCTCGCGGCGTCCCCCACGGGGGGCGGCGAGGCCGGCTGGGAGCTGCTGCTCAGTTCCGGGCCGCAGGCCGGCGTGGACGCCCTCCTCGACTCCCTGCCGGACGGCGGGCTGCGCCTGCCCGCGGCGGCGGCCTCGGCCCTCAACCGCGTCGTGCAGTCGGGGCAGGCCGCCGCCTTGCGGCCGCTCTGGCCCTACCTTGACCGCCCCGACGCGGGGGCCATGCCGATGATCGCCCGCTGGCCTGCCGACGACCCGGACGTGCGGCGCTGGAAAGCGCTCGTCCAGATGGAGGCCGGGTACCTGACGTCGGACAATATCGCCCCAGTCGTCGAGCTGCTCACCAGCCCGGCCGACCGCCTCCGACTGCGGGCCGCCCTGGCCCTGCACGGGCCACGTCCCTACAGCAACAACCGTAACCGCCGCTGGGCTGTCAGCCGGGTCGGGGCGGCGGCAGTCGAGGGCCTGGCCGCCCAGGCGATCCGCACCGACTACCTGCCGGCTGTGCTTTCCACCTTCGGGTGGGTACAGAGCGACATCCACCACGACGACGGCACGGCGCTCGACCAGTGGCTGGCCGTCGCCGCGGCCGACCCGAGCACGCCCGCCGGATGGCTGCTGCGCTCCATCGAGTCAATTGACGAGCCCCTGTTCCCTCCGCTGCTGGCCCGTCTTCCGGCAGCCCCGCCGGGACTGCAGCGGACCCTGCTCCAGGGCCTGGCCCGGCTCGCCAACGCGCTCAAGATCCCATTCGAGGCGCAGGACGGGCTCCGGGTGCCGATCGCGGAGGTCCCGGCTAGCGTCCGCCGAGAGCTGCGCGTCCTCCCCCAGGGGCCGGCCGCGATCCTGGCGGCGGCCGCGATGGCAGCGGCGGAGCCAGACGGGCCATTGCGTCTCGCGCTCGCCCGCTCGACCGTCGAGAACTCGATGATCTGGCTCGATGACGAGTGCCTCACCGACAGCAAGGCATGCCTGGACCGGCTGAAGGCCATGGGGGCCGAGTACTACGTCCGCCTGGATCACGCCGGGTACAGCGTGGCGGCGGAGGAGGCTGCCGTGCCCCTCACCGAGAACGAGGACGCCCTCCGGCTGCTCCTCTCCTGGGCGCAGTCCCCTGGCCCCGCCGAGGACACCTGGTTCCGCGCGGACTTGCTGACCGCGCTGGAGGCGGTGGCCCGGATCTCCCCGGTCGCGTTTACCGCCCTGGCTGCCCCCGACACCTGGGAGCCCATCCTCATAGAGTGGGTCGTAACGAGCGACTACTGGACCGGGCGCCTCGCGGCCATCCGGCTCCTCGGCCTACTCCGCCGGGTCACCGACCGCGTCGCCGACGCGCTCCGCGTGGCCATGCAGGACAACATCTACGTCCAGCGTGCGGCTTACGACGCGGTTGCGGAGTTCCGCACGATGAAGGGCGACGTGCTGCCGGCTCTGCTCGACCTGCTGACGAGCCCGAGCACCGGCGTCGCGGCGTCGACGGCACGCCTGCTGGCGAGCCTGGCCCGCGGAGAGGGCACGGCCGACCGCCGCCGGATACTAGGCGGTTTGCAGGACGCCGTGGTCAGTGCCCCCCGGGGTGCCCGCGTGTACCTGCTCCAGAGGGACGACGCGGGCACGCAGAGCATCGAGTTCGTCGACCGCCTCGACCGCGTGCTCTACCAGGCGATCTTCGAGGCGAGCGGCTCCTAGCCGCCCGCCACGCTGGAACAGCATCATCAAGCAAACGGACAGGATCAGCCCTGATGAACAGATCCACACGGCACGACCGGGAGGCGCTCTTCCTCGGCCGGGTCGACCGGCCCGGACGCCGCCGGTGGCCCTGGGAGTCACCCGGCGTGCTGCCGCCCGCCAACGAGGCGGTACTTTCCGCCGCAGGGCAGGCGCCGCACGTGCTGACGTTCGCGCCGCCCGGAGCGGGCCGCGGCCGGTCCTGCGTGAACCCGAACCTGCTGAACTACGCCGGCCAGGCAGTGGTCCTTGACATCGACGGGACTGCCTACGCCGCGACAGCGGACGCACGGCGGGCGATGGGCCAGGTCGTCATGCGACTCGACCCGTTCGGCGTCGCCGGACCGCGGCCCAACACATACTCCCCCTTCGACTGGATCGACCCCCAGGACATGTCGGCCTTCGCGGCCCACTGCCAGGAAATCGCGGAGCTGCTTGCCCCCGGCAACCCGTTCGGCACTGTCGACGAGCAGGCGGCGACCACCCTGCTGGGCGCGATCGTGGGCTCCCTCTACGGCAATCCGGAGACCCACTTCGACGACCTCTACTCCACCGTGACTGCCAACGATCCCGTCTACGACCTGGCCGTGATCCTGGACACCAGGGGGAAGCAGACACACCCGACGTCCTACTCGCAGATCGCGAACTTCCTCGAGAAGGACGACAAGGTGCGCAGCCGCATCCTGACCACCGCCGCCGGGATCGTCGAGCCCCTGTCCAGCCCCGACGTGCGCACGGCGGTGCACGACTCTGACTTTGACTTCCCGGCCCCGCCGCTCACTACCGTGTACATCATCCTGCCCGCCGATCAGTTCCTGGACAATGCGGCCGTGGCGCGACTCTGGGTTGGCTTCCTGCTGCTCCGCACGGCCCGCGCGGCGGAGAAGCCGGCCCTGCCGGTGCTCTTTCTCCTGGACCACTGCGCGGACCTCGGGCCGTTCCCGGTCCTGGAGTCGTCGCTCGCGGCCGCCCGCACCGGGGCACTGCGGATTTGGACGCTCTGGGACGACCTCAATCAGTTCCGCGCGGCCTGCCCACGCCACTGGGCATCTATCGCCGCCGGCGTCGGGGCGGTCCAGGTCTTCGCGACCAGCGATGCTGCCGCGGCAGCCGAGGCCGCGGCTCTCCTCGGGCTGCCAGCAGAGGAGATCGGTTCCCTCTCCGCAGCCGACGAGGTCGTCCGGATCGACGGCGCCGCGCCCCGCCGCGTCCAGCGGCTCGGCATGTAGCACCAACGTTCCGGGGGCATATGCCGCATCGGTCGTGGCGGATGCATGATGATGGGGGGTGCGCCGGGTGGCGGCAACGGATGGGAGGGCAACGACGATGGCGGGTGACCTGGCAACGCTCGCGGCGGACGCGGTGCCGCTGGTGACGCTCGCGGTCGGTACCTACGGCAGGGCAGTCCTCGCCAAGGCGTGGGATGACGTGGCCGACGCATCGCTCCAGGCGGGGCTGAAGGTGCTCCACCTGGTCTTTGGCCGCAAGAAGCCGGACGAGGCGCTGCCGGACGTCATCACAGACGTCATCGACCATCCGGGCGACGCGGACTACCTCGGCCAGCTCAGGTTCACCATCCGCAAGGCCCTGGAGAGCAACGCCGACCTCGCGGGGGAGGTCGCAGCCATCGTCACCGCGGTTCGCCCCAGCCAGTCGGTCACCCAGAATGTCCAGGCGGGCAACAATGCCTATGTCTTTGGCCGCGACGGATTCGTCGCCGGACGCGACGTGCGAATCAACAACCCTTGCGCTTGACCACGGGCCGTGTAGGCGGGACCGGCCCCTTTGGCCAGACCTTCAGGCGCGCCTGATCCCGGTGTGGCGGAGCACTTCCACCGCGGCCCAGGCCCAGAACGCGCGTTCCTCGCGCAGGCCGGCGTCGGTCCGCTTGCCGTCTCGCGGGTCGGTGATCCAGGTGTAGGGGGTCTCGCGCCGGGTCTTGGTGCGCACCCAGGTGCGGCCGTCGACGGTGAAGCTGGTCCCCGGGGCGGCGCGGCGGGCGGCGCCGACCCGGCGGGCCGCGAGGTCGTGCCCGTCGCGCAGCGCCTCGACCAGGGCGGGCAGCTTCGGGAGCCGGGCGCGGGTCCGCGCGTCGGCCCGTGCCTTCTGCCGCGACCTGGCCGCCCGGTGGTCGAGGTCGCCCGCCCGGACCGGGCAGGTGACCGCCCACGGGGCCTACCGGGCCGGGTCTTCCAGCGCCCACTGGGCGATGTCGAGGTAGAACGCGCGGACCTTGAGCATGACAGCGTCGGCTCCCATGCGCTCGGCGGCCCGTCCCGCCACGGTCCTGGTGCGCACCCGCGCCTTCCACGACGCGGCGACGTCCGGGTGCAGGCGGATGGAGTCGATCCCCGGGTGGCGGGCCTCCAGGTCTTTCCAGAAGTAGAGCGCGAGGATCGTCGACAGGTGGCGCAGGGTGCTGTAGTCCAGCGCGGGCCGGCGCTCGCGCAGGTAGGCGACCAGGAGGTCGCGGACCGGGCGGCAGGCCAGGTCGTAACGGTCGACCAGCGACTCCGGGGTGAGCTTGCCGCCGAACATCGGGCTGAACATGCGCACGGTCGGCGGGGCCCCCGCGCTGAGCATCCCCGCGCCGTGCAGCAACTGGTAGAACAGCGCGCTGTGGTGGCGCGAGCGGGGGTCGGGGTACTCGGCGCAGCAGGCCGCGAGCAGGTCCATGCAGTCCCCGACGGTGATCTCGCTCACCGGGCCGCCCTTGGCCGCCAGGATCACCGCGATCTTCTCCAGGGCCGCGACCCGTGAGGGCACACTGACCGCGGACCTGCGCGCGCAGGCCTGCAGCGCGGCCGTCCCCTCGGGGTCGCGGGCATGGGCCATGGGGTCCATCAGGAAATGCGGGCTCTCGGTGACCAGCAGCCAGCTCAGCCGGGGGCGCAGGATGTCAGCGCTGATCATCCAGGCCAGGGCCCCGCCGAAAGACTTGGGGACCAGGCCGGCGCCGGGCATCAGCCCGGCACCGCGCAGCCGGGCGACGGCGCCCTGGCGCCAGTCCGCCCGCCCGTCCTCCTCCGCGCCGGAGGCCTGCCAGCGCTGCTGCCAGCTGCCTCCCGGCTGCAGCTCCAGCCACGACAAGACCTTCAGCAGCGAGCGGCGCAGCTGGCCCTGGCCGTCGGTGCCCCTGGACGCGGTGTACTCGCAGAGCATCCGGACGATCTCGGCGCGGCCGGCCCGGGTGCCGGGCCAGTCACCGGCCACCGGGCGCGGCGGGTGCCTCGCCCGCAGCGCCAGCGCCTCGGCCGTCATCTGCCTGGGCTGGGCCGCAACCTGGTCCTGCCAGGACAGCGCGCTCACCTGTCCCCGCCCCCGAACAGCGCGCTCAGGCTCTCGGCGCGGTAGCCGGAGGCCGCCGGCGCCGGCGGGACGGGCGGGCGGCGATGGTGAGCGAGCACGTCCGCGATGACATCGGCCGCGGCCGGGGTGACATACCGCTGCGTCGTGGACAGGTGGGCGTGGCCGAGCACCCACTGGACATCGGTGACCGGGACCAGCGGGT
>Ga0265338_10003342_pt1 | contig 22671 bp, 18 predicted proteins | sample 42126metaG_FD_193579 | JGI IMG/M metagenome (GOLD analysis project Ga0265338, IMG submission 193579) | Rhizosphere microbial communities from Carex aquatilis grown in University of Washington, Seatle, WA, United States - 4-21-26 metaG | ecosystem: Host-associated > Plants > Roots > Rhizosphere... | reverse complement strand
GATTCGTCGGATCGTCGAGCATCAGGAAATCCGGGCGCGAAACAATCGCGCGGCACATCGCCACTCGGCGTTTTTCTCCGCCGGACAACGATTCGATGCGGCGGTCGCCGGTGGGACAGTTCAGATGCGACATCGCGACTTCGATACGCCGGTCCAGCGTCCAGCCTTCGAGCGTTGCGATGCGATGCTCCAGATGCTCGTGCCGCTTCGAGTCGTGCGGCAGCGATTCAAATTCGGCGATGAGGTCGAGAACGTGCTGCGCGCCGTCACGGATGTTTTCATGAACATTTTTCGCCGCATCGAGCATGAAATCCTGCGGCAGATAGCTGGCGACCAGTTCCCGCTGCCGGGAAATTTCGCCGCTGTCCGGCGTCTGCAAACCGGCGAGAATTTTCAGGAACGTCGTCTTGCCACAGCCGTTGCGCCCGACCAGTCCGATGCGGTCGCCCTCCTGAATGCCAAGCGTGACGCTGTCAAGGATGGCGTGCTCGTTGTAGCGCACGGTGACTTCGGAGGCTGAAATGACGGTGGACATCCGCGGTTTATTCCTTGGCCGTTTGCACGGGCAGCACGGACAGCGGCGTGTTCCTGTTCGTCTCGCCAAAATAGTTCGCCGACCAGTCGTTGGCGAACAGCACGACGGGATTTTTACCGATGTCGTAGGCGAGACGCGCGCCGGTCGGCAGCGAAAGCGCATCGAGATCATCCTCCTTCATGTCCACCGGCAGCCAGCGGACGACCGTCCATGGCGCAGATTCGAGGCGTGAGGCCGCGCCGTATTCGCTCTCGAGCCGGAATTGCACGACCTCGAATTGCAACGGGCCGACAGCGGCGAGCAATGGCGTCTTGATGGACGAATTGCGCAGGTAAAGCGCCTGGATGACGCCTTCCTGCATCAATTGCTCGAGGCCCTGGCGAAATTGTTTGAACTTGGCCGTGTTCGGATTATGCAGGTAGCTGAAGGCTTCCGGCGTGAAGCGCGGGATTTCCTTGTAGAGAATTTTTGGGTCGGTCGTGAGCGTATCGCCGATGCCGAAGCTGTCGTGGCCAACGAGGCCGATCACGTCGCCGGGATACGCCTCGTCCACGGTCTCGCGTTCGTTGCCGAAGAGCTTGTGCGAGCTGGAGAGGCGCACCTTCTTGGCGGAGCGGGAATGATGCACCGTCATGTCGCGCTCGAACTTGCCGGAGCAAACGCGGACGAAGGCGATGCGGTCGCGATGCTTCGGGTTCATGTTCGCCTGGATTTTGAAAATGAAACCGGAGAAGGCCGGATTCGTGGGGGAAATCTCGATGCCGCCCATGACGCGGGACTTGGGCGCGGGCGCATGTTTCAGGAAACCGTCGAGCAAGAGCTGCACACCGAAATTGTTGCTGGCGCTGCCGAAAAACACCGGCGTGCTTTTCCCTGCGAGCACGGCGGCATCGTCGAAGACTTCGCCCGCCGTTTCTAGCATTTCGAGTTCTTCGACGGTTTTGTTGAACGTCGTATCGTCGAGCTGCCCGCGAACCGCCGGGTCGTCCACGCCGCCGACCGAAACTGGCGCGCGAAATTTGCCGCCGACCGTGCGCTCGAACAGATGCATCTGGCTCGTCTGCCGGTCAAACACTCCGCGAAAATCAAAACCGTCGCCGATGGGCCAGTTTACTGGAAACGCGCCGATGCCGAGAACGTGTTCCAGTTCATCCACCAGGGAGAGCGGGTCCTTCATCGGGCGGTCGCACTTATTCATGAAGGTGAAGATCGGCACGCCGCGCTGGCGGCAGACCTCGAACAGCTTTCGGGTCTGCGGCTCGATGCCCTTGGCCGCATCAATCACCATCACCACCGAATCCACGGCGGTGAGCACGCGATAGGTGTCCTCGGAAAAATCCTTGTGCCCCGGCGTGTCGAGCAGGTTGAGGCGGTAGCCGTTGTAATCAAATTGGAGCACCGTGGAGCTGATGGAAATGCCGCGCTTCTTTTCCAGCTCCATCCAGTCGGACGTGGTCGCGCGCTGATTTTTACGGGCGGTGACCGAGCCGGCGAGCTGCACCGCGCCGCCGTAAAGCAGCAGCTTCTCCGTTAGCGTGGTCTTGCCCGCGTCCGGATGCGAGATGATGGCGAACGTGCGCCGTTTCAAAATTTCTTCGGTAATGTTCACAAAGGCCGGAAACCATAACAGAAAATCCGGCAGAAAGGCGAAGATTAAAAGCCCCGCTCCGGCTACCGGGGTTACCGGCAATCAATCACCACTTGTTATGGAAGACCCCCAGCATCCAGCACCAACGGCAGACGCTTAATCCCCGACACACGGATTGCAGCATTTTGAAATAAGACGAACTCCTCCGAATTGCCTGTTATTTTCTTGAAAAGAATGGTTGGGTTGGCATTCTTGGTTCCAGACAATATGCGCCGTCGCCGTCGCCGGCGCGGCACGAAAGACTTGAACGATGTCATATCGAGCCTGGTTTCAATGCATCAACCCGCAATGCGGAGCCACCTATCCGCTGAACTCCATTGTTTATCAATGCAAGAGTTGCGGATCGCTGCTTGAGGTGCAGCACGATCTCAAACAATTGAAGAAACGCTCCGCGCAGGGATGGATGAAACTCTTTGAGGACCGCTACAAGAGCAATCAGTGGCCCTACGGCTCCGGCGTTTGGGGCAAAAAGGAATGGGTTCTGCCTGAAATCAAGGACGAGAACATTGTCTCGGTTTATGAAGGCAGCACGAATCTATTCTGGGCCGAGCGCTTCGGGAAAATTGTGGGCGTGGACGACCTGTGGATCAAACTTTGCGGCAACACCCACAGCGGCTCATTCAAGGACCTCGGCATGACGGTGCTGGTCTCGCAGGTCAAGCAGATGATCTCAGAGGGTGCGCCCATCAAGGCTGTCGTCTGCGCTTCGACCGGTGATACCTCGGCGGCGCTGGCAACGTATTGCGCGGCGGCGGGTATCCCGTCCATCGTCCTCCTGCCGCGGGGTAAAATCTCCATCGCCCAACTGGTCCAGCCGATTGCCAACGGCGCGCTCGTGCTTTACCTGGACACCGATTTCGACGGCTGCATGAAGCTGGTGCAGGAAATCACCAAGGACGAAACGCTTTACCTGGCCAACTCGATGAATTCCCTGCGCGTGGAGGGCCAGCAGACGGTCGGCATCGAAATCGTCCAGCAGTTCGACTGGGAGGCGCCGGACGTTATCATCATTCCCGGCGGCAACCTGGGCAATGTCTCTGCACTCGGCAAGGGACTGATGATGATGCGCGACCTGGGCTTGATTGACAAACTGCCGCGCCTCGTCGTTGCCCAGGCAGAACACGCCAATCCCCTTTATCGCTCCTTCAAAAAAGGTTTTGAATCGTTTGAGCCGATGCGGGCCCGAAAGACACTCGCCAGTGCGATTCAAATCGGAAACCCGGTGAGCGTCCAGAAAGCGATCCGCACATTGAAACAGTTCAACGGCATTGTCGAGCAAGCCAGCGAGGAGGAACTCGCGGACGCGGCGGCGCTGGGCGACAAGACCGGCATGTTCAACTGCCCGCACACCGGCGTGGCGCTCGCGGTTTTGATCAAGCTGATCAAGGCCGGCAAGATTCACAAAAAAGAACGTGTCGTGGTGATCTCCACCGCGCACGGCTTGAAGTTTGTTGAAATGAAAGTCAAATATCACCAGAAGGAACTGGATTTCCCGTGCCGTCACGCGAACCAGCCGATTGAACTGCCCGCCCGCCTCGATGCGGTGAAAGACGCGCTTAAGAAGGCGCTCAAGGAAAGGGGCCGGTTCGATGTCTAAACATTCCAATATCCGCAAACGCGGGCCGTCCACCCTGGCCATTCATGGCCGCGAACGCCGCCCCAAAGCTTATCACGCCGTCTCCACACCCATCGTCCAGACCTCGAACTTCAGTTTCGGTTCCATGACGGAGGTGGTCGAGTTCATGGCCGCCAAGGCTCAGGGCCGCATCATCCGCGAGCAGGAATACGGGCGCTACGGCAATCCCACGCAGCAGGAGGCCGAACGCAAACTGGCCGCCATCGAAGGTGCCGATCGCGCCATCCTGTTTTCCACCGGCATGAGCGCGGTCATCATGACGCTCATGGCTTACATGAAAAAGGACGGTCACATCATCTTCACCAGCGACTGCTACCGGCAGACGCGCGATTTCGCGACCAACTTCCTCGGCAAATTCGGAATTCAAAACACGCTCGTCGAGCCGACCACCAAAGCCATCGAAAAAGCTATCCGGCCCAACACCAATATCATTTTCACCGAATCGCCCACCAATCCCTACCTGCGCGTGCTCGACCTCCCGGCCATAGTCAAAGTCGCCCGGCGCCACCGGGTATTGACGATGATTGATGCCACTTTGGCTACGCCTTACAACATTCGTCCGCTGGAAATGGGCGTGGACATGGTCATCCACTCGGCCACGAAATATCTCGGCGGCCACAACGACCTGCTCGCGGGCGTCACCCTGGGCAACCACAAACTGCTCGAAGACCTCAACAAGCTTCAGCGCATGATTGGCGCGACACCGGGGCCGTTGAGCTGCTTCCTGCTCGAACGCGGTTTGAAGACGTTTCCGTTGCGGATGGAACATCACAACCGCGCCGGCCTTCAGGTCGCGCAGGCTTTAGAAAAACATCCGAAGGTCGAAAAGGTCTGGTATCCCGGTCTCAAATCGCATCCCGATTACGCCATCGCCAAAGAACAGATGCGCGGCTTCGGCAGCGTCATCAGCTTTCTGGTGAAGGGCGACGACAAGGCGACCCGCAAATTCATTGATGCTCTCGAATTATTTCTCATCACGCCCAGCCTCGGCGGATCCGAAAGCCTGGTGACCCAGATGGCGACGATGTCGTTTTTCGATTATCCGGCGGAATACCGCAAATCCATCGGCATGGTGGACAATCTCGTGCGCCTGGCGCTGGGCTTGGAAGATACCGAAGATCTCATCGCCGACCTTTACCAGGCATTGGAACGGAAATAGCGCGCCTTCATCTTCTGCGCCGATGGCCTTGGGCTGGATGCGATTTTGCTCCGCGCGCCGGCCCGCTCCTGCGTCCGGCCGGATGCCGTGAAAAGCTGCGCGACTCGCCATGCCGCGCCGTCGCTTTGGTATCTTCCGCCAGCCGGAAATCCACCTGCTTTTTGAACGTGTCCACCTTGGCCACTTGCACCGTCAATCTGTCGCCCAGCCGGATCATGCGGCGGGTGCGGCGGCCCACGAGATGATTGCGCGCTTCATCAAATACGTAAAAGTCATCCTCCATCGTGGAGCATGGCACCAGCCCGCTCATCGCCAGCCCGGTCACATCCACGAAGAAGCCGAAGTTGCGCACATCCGTCACCAGCGCCGGATAACGCTCCGGCTGGCCCGATGCGAGTTGCGCCTTCAGGAAAGCGAATAATTTCACGTCCTTGCTGTCGCGCTCGGCGTCGGCGGAATTGCGTTCCGTCACGGAAATGTGCTCGGCGATTTCCTTGAGCGCGGAGATTGAGGCCGGATTTTTATCGAACAACGCCCGATGCACCACGAGGTCGGCGTAGCGGCGGATGGGCGAGGTGAAGTGCGTGTATTTCTTTTTGGCCAGCCCGTAATGCCCGAGCGGCTCGACGGCGTAACGGGCGCGCATGAGTGATTTGAGAAAACCAATCTTGAGCGCGGGGCCGATGGGCAATGTTCCGAGCCGATGCAACAATTTCTGCACCTCGGCGGGCTGGCCCAGGTTGCCGCATGGAATATGCTGGCTCAACACCTCCTGCCGATACTCCTGCAACCGCCGCTCATCCGGCGATTCGTGGACGCGATAAACCGCCGGCGTGTGCTGGCTCATCAACCGCCCCGCCACCGCCTCGTTTGCCAGCAACATGCACTCTTCAATCAACTGGTGCGACACGTCGTTCACCGTCTTCTCGATGCGCAAAATCCGCCCGTGCTCGTCCAGACGGATTTTCGTTTCAGGAAAATCGAGGTCGAGCGAACCGGCCTTGAAACGCAACCGCCGGATACGCTGCGCGAGTTCATGCGCCTGATGCAGCATCTGTTCGATGGGGTCGGCGGTGGGTTTTCGCTCAAGAATCTCCAGCACCTCGCCGTAGGTAAAGCGCCGTTGCGAATGGATGACGGCGGAATAAAACTTCGCGTTCAACATCCGTCCATCGTTCGATATAAGAAATTCCACACACTTGGTCAGGCGGTCCACGTTTGGCTTGAGCGAGCACAGTTCGTTGCTCAACGCCTCCGGCAACATCGGGACGACGCGATCCACAAGGTAGGTCGAGTTGCCGCGCTTGCGCGCCTCCGCATCCAGTGCCGTGCCGGGCTTCACGTAATGCGACACGTCCGCGATGTGGACCCACAGCCGCCATTGTTCCGGCGAAACGCGCTCCAGGCAGATCGCGTCGTCAAAATCCTTCGCGTCGTCGGGATCAATCGTCACAACCGGATGCCGCCGGCAATCCACGCGGCCTGCCTCATCACGTGGATGGACTGCTGTGCCGATGGCGTGCGCCTCGTGCAGAACAGCCTTTGGAAAATGCAGCGGCAAATCGTATTGGCGCAGCACCGAGAGCATGTCCACGCCTTCCTCGTCCGGCGCGCCGAGGACTTCCACGATTTCACCCTCCGGATTTATGTTACGCGATTCCCAATCGCGCAGTTCCACCACCACCTTGTCGCCGACGTGTGCGGGCCGGCCCATGTCGCGCGGCTCCGGCACCAGGATGTCGTGAGGGATGCGCGGGTCGTCGGGAATCACGAAGAGAAACTGCCGTCCCCGTTGCAGCGTGCCGACGAACTGCGTGCGCCGCCGTTCCAAAATGCGCACCACCGTTCCTGTTTCCGCCGCCTCGTCGCCGGGACGGAAACTTTTCCGCCGCACATCGCGCCGCACCAGCACGCGGTCCTCATGCAGGGCCGTGCCCGTTGCGTTCTGCGGCACGGCGATTTCCTTGAGGCCGGCGTCATCCGGCTGGAGAAAGCCGTTGCCCGCGCGGTTCATCCGGATGCGGCCCGGAATCAAGTCCGCCTCGCGCGGCTGGACGTAGCGGTTGCCCTTGATGCGCGCGATCTCGCCGGCCTGCTCCAGCTTTTTGAGCACGGCCTGCAATTCCTGCTGGCGATGCGGCGGCAGGCGAAGTTGCCGGAGCAGCTCCGGCACATTCAGCGGGACATAATCTTTCTGGCCCAACAAACGGATGACCTGGTCTTTCATTAAAATTCAGTTTTGTTTCAACACGCGAAGCACTGGTGCGGCGACAATTCAAGGCTTTGCCCAAAATGGCGGAAAGTAAAGCACGAGTTTGGCAACGGCCGGAATTTCAGATCCGGGAGGAACGCAGGGCGGCTTCGAGTTGGCGAAGATCCTTGGGCAATTCCGCCGTCCAAGTCATGCGCTGGCCGTGCCGTTCCGGATGTTCGAGGGTGAGGACCTCGGCATGCAGGGCTTGGCGCGGGAAATCATTGGGCGGGCTGGCGTGGCTCTGTCCACGACAGGCCGGGTTATACGTGCGGTCGCCAATCAAGGGATGTCCGGCGTGGGCGGCTTGGGCGCGGATTTGATGTTTGCGGCCGGTTTCCAGCCGGAGCCGCAGTTTGCTGACGAAGCCTTTGCCGCCGGTGAGCGGATATACCGCGATGACTACGTAGTGCGTGATGGCTTCTTGTGCCTCGTCGCCCGCGCCTTTGCGCTGCGTTTCCGAAAGCACATGCTGGCGCAATTCGTCCCGGCTTAATTGCAACCATTGCCGCCAGGTGCCGGCGCGCGCACTCGGACGGCCTTCCACATAGGCCACATATTCCCGCTTCATGGAGTGCGCCTTCAATTGTTCGATAAGGTGATGGCGCGCGGCGGGGTTCGTGGCCATGCAAAAGACGCCGCTGGTGTATTGGTCGAGGCGATGGACCGGCAGCGGTTCAAGCCGGCGATAGGCGGGCGGCAATGATTTTCCGGCGACGCCGCGATCCTGGGCCTTCAATTTTCCCGCCAGAAAATCTGCGAGGATGCTCAACGCGGAAAGCTCGCAATTCGGCGCCGGCACGGAGATGAGGCCGGGCCCCTTGTTGACAATGGCGAGGGCGGCATCGAGGTAAAGCAGCGAAACGCGCGGATGAATCTGCCAGCCGGAACCGCAATCCAGCGTGGTGGCATGGCGGTCGAGCAGTTCCAGGGCATCGCCCGGGTCTCGCATGGTTTGATGGGGCTTGCGGAGGATGACGCCGTTGACGCTGACCCGCCCCGCCAGAATCCATTGCTTGGCGCGGCTCTTCGGCGTATCGGGATGCTTCCGCAGCAACCAATCCAACAGGGGACAGACCTCGGTCGTTTCCATTTCAGCCTTTGGGCTTTTGCCGGAGACAATTCACTTCAAATCCGATTTCCGGTTGCGTAGCCGGGACAAAGTTGAGCGGGCGGCCATGTCCATGCGACGCCGGTCCGCGAATTGATTGGCTGTCGTCTGTCCGAAACCCGGCTCTCCCGGTTTGGGTCCTGTTTTTTTGGATCTCTTGGGGCGATACGGCATGGGCGCAGGATGTCACCACCAGCGGGGACAAGCGAGCGGGAACTTTTGGCGGAACGCGCCGGGCCGCCTCAAAACTTGCATCAAACTATGCCTTCGCATTACTTGGTCACGCGGACCAGATACCAAGTGGTGGCAGGATCGCCGAGCGGAATTTCAAAACCTTCCTCGACCAGTTTGCCGCGGATCGGTTTTCCGATCGGTCGCGCGGCTCCGTCGAGGGGAATCAACTCGACCCGGACCGCGCCATCGAGGTCGCGTAATGTAAGCCAGCCGGTCACCGGCTCGATCCGTGTCGGCCCCGACCCCCAGCCTTTCGATTCGGGACCCTCACCCCACATCGTCCGGCGTTCGTTCCATTTTGAACCCGTGTTTTGCCAGCGCGAGCAGACGGTCAAGAGCAGCCTGGTGGATTTCCAGATGGGCTCCGGGGTCAGGGAAGACAATGTGATTGCACAAAAGTCATTCTTCACCTCGGCCTTGATATGGCGCACCGCCACGGCGTTGTCCCGGACGAACCCAATCAATCCCTCGGTTCGTTCCGTCTCGATGGTCACCACGCCGCCGGCCGGTTTTGAATCATGCCAGACCAGTTCGCCGGTATCGGAGGCGTATGGAGGCTTCAGATCGTCCGCAAAAGTGCCGGTAGGTTTGCAGTCGAAACATTCGATGCGGGAACCGTGACGCAACGGGATTGATAGCGGAAAGCCAGGCGTGAAATAGGGGAGCTCACTTTCAGGAAGGCGACACGATTCGTAGACTTGTTCGGTTGAGAATGTCCGGGTGACGACCTGTTTCGCCGCCGTCACATCGGGCCGGGAAAACAACAGCGCGCCCGCCGACATCTGGATCATCTTGATCGGGTCAAGCGTGATGTCGAAGTGGTCGGCCACGAACGGTTGCCAGTTCTTCCCGGCCTTGGGCTCAAAGGTGTAAAAGTAAATCCCATCCCAATCTTGAAACGCGCCATAGGCGGCCAACAGGGGAATCATTTCCGCGCAATACTCATTCGGATTCGGATGGTTCACCTCGCTCACGGTGAAGGGTTTGCCGGCGACCGCCGAACGGCTGAGCTTCACAATCGTGGAATCCAGCGGCGCGTTCACCATGGGAGTGTTGCGATGCCCCCAGATGGCGGGATGTTCCCAATACGCATGGCCGTCAACAATGTCCATTTGCGACGTGGTGTGAATCAAAGGTTGGTTGGGAATCCAGTAGGTGTGGTCCGCCGTCCCTACGATCAGCGATTTCACGCCCAACTCGTCCTTCAGATACGATTTCATCCCGAGAAAAAACTCCTGCTCCACCGACATGTAGAATTCGGCTTCCGTATGGAACAGCTCGGCAGGGCATTCGCGAAAATCCTGCCGCCGGGTGCGGGGAATGGGTTCGCCGGCCTTCACGCCGGCGAGTTTCCGGAGTTGGGCGAGTTGTTCGGGTGTCCGGTGTTTGGCCAGCCAATCCTGATACATCCCGCTGAGAACTTTTTCGTAATAGGGTGAGAAGTCGAGTTGCGGCGCCGGATGGTCCTGGGTCAGTTTCCCTTGCAGCCAGTTGCGGCACCAAAACTCGACGAGCGAATTTTCGTTGACGATCTCCACGCACGCTACGGCCGGCTCGTTGCGATATTCGGACCGGGTATAGGGATTGTAATGGGTGAGCAGTTTGCGCGCGTAGTCCCGCTGCAATACCAGCAGCCGGTCTCCCACATAAGTCATGCCCTTGGTGGTGGCGCGTTGGATGAATTTGTAGTCCGGCACGTCGTCGCCCTCGCGGTAATGTCGGCCGACATTGAGGTTCAGGTTCGCATAAATTCCCCGCTTTTTCAGTTCGGCGATGAAAAAGTCGAGCCGGTCCAGCGCTTCGGGATCCAGTTCCTGCGAGGTGTCACCGGGCGCGATCAATCCCAGGGGCATGCGCCGCCCGCTTTCGTTGGTCATCGCGCCGCCCTGCGAAGGCATATCCAGAAAATGAAAACGTGCGCAGTTGATCCCGAACCGCGCCATTTCGGCGGCCCACAGCGGCGCCTGTTCTTTCGAAGGCAATAGCGTGGAACCGCGCGTCCAACCGGTTAGATTGACGCCCCAGATGTGGAAGCGGGTTCCGTCTGGTTTCACCAGGTGCCCATCTTGCACGCGGATGAATCCTTCCCTGCCGGCAGGCGCGTCGAGGAGAAATGACACATCCACGGCCGAATTGGTCCGGTCCTGATGATCCACGCTGAACGGTTTCATGGCGATGGATGGCCGGACCTTGTGATCGTTGGCGCATCCCGTCAGCAACACGGCGACCACGACAGCGAGACCGGGAAAAATGGAAGATAATTTCACGGCAGATTTCAAATAGTGTCGCGTTAAGCGGATTATTTTATTACCTGAAAGTTATCTTGAATGCGATCACGTTTTCACTGGGAAAGCGCCCCGGTTTTTGGATCGTCAATGTATCCCTGCCTTGCTCCCATCGCACCGGTTCACGGGAGCCAACCAGTTCAATGGCCCGAATCGGACGAACCAGTTCCGCGTCCAGTCCCAGCGATTCGATCGTGATCGCCTTGGTTGGCAGCGCCATGACGAAGGCGAAGAGCGCCCCATCCTTCGTCGTGAAACGGATGTCCTCCTGCGTGTATGGGAGTTTCGCATCGCCGCCTCTGCCGCGCGGCACTTCGGTAGGCCCTTCGCCAAACCGATGCCACGGGCGGGTTCCGTAGATCGCGATTCCGTTGACCCGGATCCACTTTGCCATGTTTTTAAGGAATGCGACCTCGCGTTCATCAATGCTGCCATCGCCACGTTGCGGGATGTTCAGCATCATCGTGCCGTTTTTGCTCACGATATCCACCAGAGACTGGACGACTTGCCCGACAGCCTTGTATTCAATGTCGTCCTGATAATGCCAGTCGCCGATGCAAGTGTCGGCTTCGAACGGGAATTCCTGGATGTCGCCGGGGACGCTTCGTTCCCAATCCCGGATCATCGCCCGATTTTCGTCGCCTCGCAAACCCTTGGACGTAAGAACTGCTTCCTGTTTGCCGCCGTAGCGGGTGATATTGGAATTGTAAAAGTGCGCCGCGATGTCCAGACCAGCCTGACCCAACGGCAACCGGGTGTTGTCGAGATAAAGAAAGTCCGGGTGGTAGTGATCGAGCAGGTCTTGAAGCCGAAAGAACCAGCTCTCTACGAACGTGGGGTCATTGGTTGGCGGTGCTTCATTCCACGCGTTGGCCTCGGCGTGCCAGTCCTTGGCTGCTTGCTTCGAGGTGAACCCGTCGGGAATCACCATCGCCGGCTTGCCATATAATTCCTGGGGATCAAGCCCTTCCCACCACTTGCCCCGGCCATCCTCCTTCGTCAACCGATACGCATCGTATCGAACTCCGGCCAGCGGCCCCTCGGCGTCATAACCATAGGCCGTTTGAAACCAATGCCACGAATGGGACGAGTGATTGGAAACTCCAAAGCGCAGGCCATGCTCGCGCGCAACCCTCGCCCAGGTGCCAACGATGTCCTGCTTGGGGCCGACGTTCACCGAGTTCCAGGCGTGGTAACGGGAGTCATAAGTGTCGAAGTTGTCTTCGTGATTCGCCAGCGCCACGAAGTATTTGGCACCGGCGGCGACATACAATTTCATCAATTTTTCCGGATCCCACTTCTCCGCGTGCCACAGATGGTCGATCTCCATGAACCCAAACTCCGTCGGGTGACCATAATGTTGGACGTGGTAAACGTTCTGGCGGGTTCCCTGGATATACATGTTTCGCGCATACCAATCTCCCTGTCCCGGCACGCATTGGGCCGACCAATGCGCCCAGAATCCCAGTTTGGCATCCCGAAACCACTCCGGGCACTGGTAATTCTCCTCCAACGATTTCCAGTCAGGTTGAAACGGACCGGGCGCGATCGTTCGTTGTGTCGGCAATGGTTCAGACAACATGTCCCGGCGGGGACGCGACCCCGCGCAACCGCTGAACACGCCCGCGACCATCATGGCGCAGACAAGGTGTGTGAATTTGACTTTCACGAAATCAGCTGGCGGTGACTAATAGGCTTCATCTCCGGCGCCTATTTATGTCACACGGGGTTTGTTTGTATATTCAAAACATTCAAAAAAGTATTTCGAAGTGATGAAATGGTGCGCGTGGCGGGGGTCGAACCCACAACCTTCAGCTTCGGAGGCTGACGCTCTATCCAATTGAGCTACACGCGCAAACTATTTGAAAGGTAACAAGTGATGCGACGTCATACCGGCCCGAATCAACCTGAACATACTACGGCCTGTGCAAACGGGCGGGCAAGCAAATCCGGCGGTTGCCAACCCGGCTATCCGCGCTGACGTGGGAAATGTTCCGCCAGCAGGTCGCCGGCCTTTTGCACTCCATGGATGATGCCCGGCGTGAACTCGGATTTGCGAAAAAAACCGCTCATGGCGTCCGCCAGCTTCCGCCAGAATTCGTCCCCGCACTTCGCATGGACGGCTTCGTCGCCGATGACGGCAAACTTGTGCGCGCGCGGAGCCACAAAAATCAGCACGCCGTTCCGTTCCGGTGACTGGTTCAAGCCTAGGCGCATGAATTCCACCTGCGCGGCAACCACTGGATCGTCAATGTGATTTGGGATAATACTGACGTGGATTCGCCCGGACGTCTTCTTTTCAGCTTCACGAATTGCCGTCGCGATGCTCTCGTGTTGCACATGCTTCGAAAAATGTTTCGGGTGCATAATTTACCAACTCCCTCCCGCGCCGCCGCCGCCGAAGCTGCCGCCTCCGCCGGAAAAACCACCACCCCCGCCAAAGCCGCCACCGCCCGAAAATCCTCCTCCACCCCACCCGCCTGAACTCCCCCAGCTTCCAATCGTCCAAGTCGAATAACCGCCTCGAAAGTTTCCACCTCGTAAAAAAACAATAAAAATCAAAACGAAAAAGGCTATGCCGAAAATTACCGGGAGGAATTGCTTCAATTGCAGCAGCCGATCCGCCACCGTTGTCCCGGTTCCCTTGTATTCGCCTTTGGCGGCGCTGATGACGGCCTGCACCCCCGCCGTCAATCCGCCATCAAAATCGCCCGCCTTAAATCGCGGGGTAATTTGCTCATCAATGATCCGCTTGCAAAGCGCATCCGGCAGGACACCTTCCAGTCCATAGCCGGTCTGCAGGAATAGCTTGTGGTCCTGCACAAAAACGAACAGCACCGCCCCGTTGTTCTTGTCCTTCAGCCCCACCTGCCACGATCGCGCCACGCGCACGGTATAATCCTCGACGGACGAGCTCGACTGCATCTTCGGGAACACGACCACCACAATTTGGTCGGAGCTTTGGCGCTCGAAATCTTCGAGCGTCTTATTCAACTGCGCCGCCGTCCCGGGCGAGACGACCTTGGCGTAGTCGTTGAAATAGGCCGTTGGTGTGGGCGGAATGACTTCTTGTGCGAACAGCCGGAAGCTGATCAGCAAAACCGCTATGGCCCAGAGGCGTCGCACGGCTTAATGGTTGGTGGCCGCCGGGGCTGTGCTATTGAAATCGAACTGGACCTTGGGCGGCGTCTCGGCCCCGGCAGTGGCGGCAAAATATGGTTTCGCGCTGAAGCCGAAGGCACCGGCATAGAACACCTCGGGAAATGATTTGATGGCCGTGTTGTAATTCTGAACCGCAGTGTTGAAATCCCGGCGCTCCACGCTGATGCGGTTCTCCGTCCCTTCCAGTTGCGCCTGCAAATCGCGGAAATTCTGCGTCGCCTTCAAATCCGGATACCGCTCCACTACCACCAGCAGGCGCGACAAGGCCGACGAAAGCTGCCCCTGCGCCTGTTCAAACGCCGCCAGCTTGGCCGGATCGCTCGGCGCGGTGTTGGGGTCCAGCTTCACCTGACCCACCGACGCCCGCGCGGCGGTGATTTCCGTGAGCGTGGATTTCTCGAAATTGGCCGCGCCGGAAACCGTGGCGACCAGATTGGGGATGAGGTCGGCCCGGCGTTGATACACGTTTTGCACCTGCGCCCATTGGCTGTCCACCCCCTGCGACAATTTGACGAGGCGGTTGTAACTCCCGCCCGCCACCCCAATCAGGATTAAAGCCAGAATGCCGAGCACCACCAAAACACCAATGACAATGACAAGTTTTTTCATAATGACGCTGGCAGTCTAACCTTCCCCCGCCGGGCAACAATTACAAAAAGCGCCTTTGATTGTAATCGTTTTTGTTTCCGCTCCCATTGTCCGTCGTCCGTCGTCCGCCTTCCATCTTCACGCTCCGCTGGCCCGTCCGGCACGGACTTTCCACTTTCCTCATTTCCGCTTTTTCCCCACCATGCTCCCGTGCCACAGCCGCCGCTCGACGTCCTGATCCCCGCCCGCAACCGTCGGCAGGCGATGGATTGGAGCCTCGTCCTGGCGAGTCAGGACATCGGGCATATCATTGACCACGACGAAGTGAACGGCTGGACGCTGGCGGTTTCGGCGGCCGACCACGCGGCAGCACTTGCCCACATCCACCAATACCGCCTGGAAAACCGGCACTGGCGCTGGCGCCGCCCCATCTTCCAGCCCGGCCTGTTCTTCGATTGGAGCAGCGCCGCCTGGGTGTTGCTGATTGTGGTCTTCTACGGCTGGAGCGAAACCCGCGCCGATTTGCGGCTGATGGGCATGATGGATAAAGCCGCGCTGACTCATGGCGAATGGTGGCGACTATTCACCGCCACCTGGTTGCATGCCGACCTCGCTCATCTGGCCATGAACGCCGTGTTCGGGTTTCTGTTCATGGGACTGGTCATGGCTCGTTACGGCCCGGGCGTGGGATTGCTCGCCGCCAGTCTGGCGGGAGCGGGCGGCAACCTCGCCGCCGGCTGGGTTCATGAGGCGACCATGCGCGGCCTCGGGGCGTCGGGCGTGGTGATGGGCGCGCTCGGATTGCTCACCGTCCCCTCGTTGATCCTGCCGAAGCAGCAAAAGGCCAACGCCTTCAGGCTGATTGCCGGCGGCCTGCTGGCCGGGGTGCTGATATTCGTGATGATTGGCGTGAATCCGGAGACCGACGTTGTCGCCCACGTCGGCGGGTTTGTCACCGGCTGGCTGCTCGGATTGGTGCTGGCCCGTGCCTCCCGATTCACCCGCCGCCCGAGGGTCAACCTCGCCGCCGGAATCCTCTACGGCTCGCTCATCATCATCCCGTGGTTCCTCGCCTTGAGTCCCCGCTGATTTCAACTTTCAGCTTCTCGCCGCGCCGAAGTCGGACGCAGGCGGGTCTTCGGATAAGACCCCGCCATGTGTTCCCGTTACAGCTACGTGGAAACAAAGGCTGAGGGCTGAGGGCTGAGGGCTGAGGGCTGAAGGCGGAAAGCGGAAGTCGTAAAAGGGCTGTCCTTGTTTTAATTTCATTTTATGTGTTCGCGTTACACTTACACGAAAAACGAGGCCAAGCTGCGATTGCGTGACAAGATTCAGGTCACTGCCCACGAAATTAAAACCATGAACACGTTTGGACTGGCTGCGTTCCAACCTGCCTATCGCATTAAATAAAACAAGAGCCGGACTTGCATCCGGCTCTTATTGATGATGAGGTTTTAACGCCTTCACCAAGGCGCTCAGAAGCGTGACGCGTCGTGTTGTCTATGTCGCTGGCCTAACCGCGTCACTTGCACAAACCCCTGTGCACAACTAACCGAGCAGCGAAACAACCCCTCTGACTAAGCATTTTCCAAGCCAGTTTGTGAAATCAACGAAGGCTTTTTGAGGCACCCGTAAGGGGTCGGTCCTCGTTCGAAATGTGGCTGGCATCAAATTAAATTTCGTTTGCTTGTGTTCCCGCTACAGCTACAACAAGGGCGAGGCCAAGCTGCGGTTGCGTGACAGGATGATCCACCCCGGTCGCGTTCTAAAAATCAACCGTTTTGAAGCCGCGTGAATTTCAGCCCGGGAAATGAAGAATCTGAATAAACAGGTATTGGTCGGGTTCCTGCAACTATGCATCGGCCTGGCCGTGTTGCTGTTTTTTTCGGCGTGGACCTTTGATTACTGGCAGGCGTGGGTTTTCCTGGCCGTGTATTCACTGTCTGTGCTGGCGGTCACCCTTGACCTGATGAAAAAAGACCCGAAGCTCCTGGAACGCCGGCTAAACGCGAATCCAGGCTCCGAAAGGCGATGGAATCAAAAAATCCTGAATTTCCTCATATCGAAGGCCTTGTTTCTGGTGGTCGTTGTTTCCGCAATTGACCATCGCTGCGCAGGGTCGGCGGTGCCGCTGTATGGTGTCGTTGCCGGAGATGTTCTGGTTGTGCTCGGGTTCCTCATCGGATTTTTCGTTTTCAAGGAAAACACTTTTGCCTCGGCCACCATCGAAATCGGGGCCGGGCAGAAAGTCATATCGTCAGGACCCTACGCGCTGGTGCGTCATCCGATGTATGTTGGGTGGTTGGTCACGTTTTCAGGCGTGCCGCCCGCCCTTGGTTCGTGGTGGGGATTGTTCACGATCATTCCGATTCTGCTGGTGATCGTGTGGAGGCTGCTGGATGAGGAAATTTTTCTGGCCGGGAACCTGCCGGGCTATTCAGAGTATCAAAACCGGGTGCGATACCGCTTGGTCCCGTTCATCTGGTAAGGGGTAAAGGGGGGCAGTCGTTGGTTGAGAGTTGAGGGTTGAGGGCGAATCGGCCACCATCAAATCATGAAGATGTTCATCGTTCATGCCCATGCCGAGCCGGCGGTGCCTACATCTGATATTGGACACATTGCTCCCCGCCATCCTCGACCGCGCCTGCAAAGGAGAATTGTGATATGGCCAAGAAAATAGAATTTCCGCTGGCACAAGTATATGGGCTGCTCGAACCCGGCCCGGTGGTGCTGGTGACGACGGCCCGCGAGGGCCGGATGAACGTCATGCCGATGTCGTGGCATACGATGATGGAGTTTATCCCGCCGCTGGTGGGCTGCGTGGTCAGCAATCAGAATTACACCTTCGAAATGTTGCGGACGACCGGCGAGTGCGTGCTCAATGTGCCGACCGTGGAACTGGCGAAGAAGGTGGTGGCTTGCGGAAACGCTTCGGGCCAGTCGGAGGACAAGTTCAAAGCCTTTGGCCTCACGCCGGTGGCCGGCGCGGTTGTCAAAGCTCCGCTCATCGCCGAGTGCTATGCCAATCTGGAATGCAAGGTGATGGATCGAAAGCTGGTCGCCAAATACAACTTCTTCATCCTGGAGGTGGTCAAGGCATGGATTGATCCACGGCAGAAACGCCCCCGGACGATTCACCATCAGGGAGAAGGCGTGTTTGTGGTTCCGGGTCGGACAATCAGGCTGCCTTCCCCAAAAACTTCCTTCATCACAAAATGAAACACCTGCAAGCCGAGACCGTCGCCGAACGGGATGCTGTGCTCCCCGCAATCCTTCTGTCTTCGCTGGGCTTCGCCACGACAGGCGACCGCGCTTTCAGAGGAGAATTGTGGTATGACCAATTCAGGTTAGGCCTTCCAAACCTGTCCCGGTCGCGTTTTCATTCCCTTCATCGCGTTACGCGTGTCCACAATCAGCTGTGCCCACTGCGCAAGCTGGCGGTAATTCACCGCCCGATGCGCAGTGCAAATGATGACCGCGTCGAACGAGCCGATAACCCGCCGGTTCCAACCCGCGGATTTTGTGCCTGCCCAATGAGAATGTTCGCGGGAGGGACGAACCGTCGGAATATATGGGTCATGGTAAGCGACCTTCGCTCCGCGTTTTTTGAGTAAATCGAGCAGGTGATAGCCGGGCGATTCGCGGTCGTCGTCCACGTTGGGTTTGTAGGCCAGCCCGAGCACCAGGATTTTTGAGCCGTTTATGGACTTTCGTTTGGAATGGAGAGCTGCCGCCGTGCGCTCCACGACATAGTGCGGCATGGCGGTGTTAATTTCGCCGGCCAGCTTGATGAAGCGTGTGTTCTGTCCGTATTTCCGCGCCTTCCACGTCAGGTAGAACGGGTCAATGGGGATGCAATGCCCGCCGAGGCCGGGGCCGGGATAGAATGGCATGAAGCCGAACGGCTTGGTTTTCGCGGCGTTGATCACCTCCCAGATATCAATGCCCATGGCGTCATAGACGACCTTCAATTCATTGACGAGCGCGATGTTCACGCTGCGGAATATATTTTCCAGCAGTTTTGTGGCCTCCGCCGCACGGCAGGAAGACATCGGAACAATGGATTTGATTGCCTTGCGGTAAAGCGCGACGGCACGTTTGAGGCACGCCGGCGTGTAACCGCCAGCCAGCTTGGGAATGTCCTCCACCCGGCGGTCCGGGTTGCCGGGGTCTTCGCGTTCCGGCGAGAACGCCAGATGAAAATCCCTGCCCGCGCGCAGGCCAGATCTTTTCTCCAGCACTTTGCGCAAATCTTCCTCCGTGGTGCCCGGATAGGTGGTGGATTCAAGGACAACCAGCACGCCTTTTTTCAGGTGCGGCGCAATGGCCTTGCCCGTGTTCAGGATGTAGGAAATGTCCGGCTCACGATTTTTTTTGAGCGGGGTCGGCACACAGATGATGACGGCCCCGACTTCGCGGACGCGGGCAAAGTCCGTTGAGGCGGAGAACCGCTCCGCCGCCATCTGCCTGCGCACACCGGCGGAGGGGATGTGCCGGATGTAGCTGCATCCGGCATTGAGCGACTCCACCTTGGCCGGATCAATATCCAGTCCGAGGACTGTCACGCCGCTGCGGGCAAATTGCAATGACAGCGGCAATCCGACGTAGCCGAGTCCGATGATCGCGATTTTCATAAGCCGTTTTGTTCTTTCAGCATTTCAACCTTCCGCTTTTTCGGGAAACCGGCTGCCGCGCATGGCCGGCCGGTAACATTTTCCCGGGCAACCATCTTTACATTTCCGAGCCTACCGGCGTGCGCCCCTTTGCTCAATGGGAATTTGCGTTGAAAATAAAAACGGGACGGCTCGAAGCCGTCCCTGCGTGAATGGAATAAATGAAGGGTTAGTTGCCCGCAGCCGGAGGAGGAGCACCACCGCCGCCAGCGCCGCCGCCGCGACCACCGCGACCACCCTGAGGCAATGCCTGATAGATCGCAAATTGCGCAGGGGTGAGAATGGCTTTCAATGCGTTACTCGTTTCCGTCTGGATGGCCGTCCGTTTTGTGGCACGGTCCGCTTGGGCGATTGACTGGTCGTTGCGCAGATCAGTCATTTTTTTGATCTGGTCGTCGAACACTGCCTTGACTTTGGGGACTTGCGCGTCGGACAATTTGTTGGTTTCGCCAAGGGCTGTTTGCAAACGCGCCATCAACGCATCGGATGTCATCATCCGGCCACCGCCACGGGGACCGCCGGCAGGGGGTGCGCCGGCTCCTGGCGCAGCAGGGGCGCCGCCGCCGGGTTGCGCCAGCACGATTGTGTTGCACGCGAACAGGCTGCCGACGACAAGCGCGGCAACCAACATGGGTTTCATTGATTTCATAAACTTACGTTTGATTTTGGTTTGTTTTTGATCCGTCGCGCCTTCGTGGAGCAACGGGGTGTCCGGTCAGACGCGCCCGGCGAAAAAAGGTTACAGCCTGCGCAACACCGTGGCCGCCGCCTTGACCGTCCGGCCAATGTCCGCCGCCGTGTGCGCCGTGGAAATGAAGCCCGACTCGAACTGTGATGGCGCGAGATAAATGCCCTCCGCCAGCATCCCATGGAAGAATTTTTTGAACCGCTCGCGGTCGCTCTTCATCGCATCCGCCAGATTCCAAACCGGCCCACCGGTGAAATACCCGCAAAACATCGAGCCGCAGCGGTTGAATGTCATCGGAATTTTCCCCGCCTTTGCGGCGTCCTTCATCCCCGCTTCGAGTTGCGCGCCGAGTTGCTCCAGCTGCGCATAGGCGTTCCCTTTTTTTGTAGGAGACGACGTGAGGAGTCTTTGATTGATTTCGGATTTTGGATTTCGGATTTGATGTTTTTTAGAATAAGCCTCCTCACGTCGGCCCCCACTTAACTCAACAAGCGCCGCAATGCCCGCCGCCATCGCCAGCGGATTGCCGCTCAACGTCCCCGCCTGATAAACCGGCCCCAACGGCGCAAGCCAGTCCATGATGTCCGCACGACCGCCGAACGCCCCCACCGGCAGCCCGCCGCCGATGATTTTGCCGAGGCACGTCAAATCCGGTGTGATTTTGAAACGCTCCTGCGCGCCGCCGCTCGCCAGACGGAAACCCGTCATCACCTCGTCAAAAATCAGCAGCGCGCCGTTCGCCTCCGTCGCCTCGCGGAGAAATTCCAGATAGCCTGGCTTCGGCAGATAAAGTCCCGCGTTGCCCGGCACCGGCTCGACGATGATGGCGGCGATTTGATTTTTGTTCGCCGCAAACGCCGCCTTCACTGCGCCGGTGTCGTTGAACGGCAGAACAATCGTGTGTTGTGTGAATGCCGCCGGGACGCCCGCGCTGTCGGGATTGCCAAACGTCAGCGCGCCACTGCCGGCCTTCACCAACAGCGAATCCACGTGACCATGATAGCAGCCGTCAAACTTGATGATTTTGTCGCGCTTCGTGAAGCCGCGCGCCAGACGGATGGCGCTCATGCACGCCTCCGTGCCGGAATTCGTCATGCGCACCTTCTTCACGCTTGGCACCAATTCGCAAATCAACTTCGCCATCGTCAATTCAAACGGGTTCGGGATGCCGAAGCTCGTGCCGCGGTCGGCAGCAGACTTGATGGCGGAAATGATTTCCGGATGCGCGTGGCCGAGAATGGCCGGCCCCCACGTGCAGACGTAATCAATCAATTCGTTGCCGTCCACGTCCCAGACGCGCGCGCCCTTGGCCTTGTTGACGAAAAACGGCTGGCCGCCCACGGCGCGGAACGCGCGCACGGGCGAATTCACGCCGCCGGGAATGTATTTCAATGCCTCGGCGAAAAGTTTTTTGGATTTCGCGCGGGAGATCATTGCCGGTTTTGGAAGAACGTTTCCTGCAATGAACCCTTCTCGGTGCGAATAACCATGCCGACGTTGACGTTGTGCCGTCCGAACCAGCCGTCGCTGGTCTCCAGAACGTATTGGATGTTCGACGAGGCTGCCACAACGGAGTTGGTGTCATTCTTTTCCAGATGATGGATTTCCTGAATCACGCCGCTTGGGTCAATGTAGGCGGCGGAAATGGATTCGGGGCAGTTCTTCATCCAGAACGCGACCTGAAACGGCTGCTGGAAAACAAAAATCATGGCGTCGGTGTCCTGGATGTTCGAGCGGAACATCATGCCGGTCATCTGCTCGCGCGGGGTGAGCGCCTGCTCGGCGTCCAGCGCTTCCGCGCCGAGATAAAGTTTCACCGTCGGCAATTTTGGCTGCGCCTCCATGGCCTCCGGAATTTGGGCGGATGGCGGGGGCGGGGGCGGTGCGGCGTCCTGCGAATTTTTGCAGCCGGCCAGCAGCGCGGCCGCAAACAACAGCGTGAGAAAATTTATCCGTTTCACGCGGATAGTCTGCCGGAGGCACCGGCCATTTTCAACCAAACTGCGCACCAATCCGGTAGCACTGGCCGCGCCGATCAATGAATGACCAGCACCAGCACGGTGGCTTGTTCGGCGGATTTTACCACGTCCTCGAATTCGCGCGGGCCGGTGTCCGGCGCCTTGAGTTTGCCGGCAAGGTCGGGAACGGAATTGAGGAAGCTGAGGAGGAAACTGCTTTTGACGGCGTAGTTCACGTTTTCGGGCAGCGCCCCGCTGGTGAGCAGCGCCGCGTTCGCGTCGAGCTTGGCCGAGACGATGCCGACGACGTTGCCGCGCGCGTCCACGAGCGCGCCGCCGGAGTTGCCCGGCTGCAGCGGCACGCTGATCTGGAAGAAACGCGGGTCGTCATGCGCGCCGGAGAGCGCGGCAATCTCGCCCTTGGCCAGCTTGGGCGACTGGCCCTGCAACCGGACGTTGGGATAACCGACGGTGGCCACCGTGGCGCCCAATGACACCGTGCCGCTGGCAATCACCGGCAACGGCTTGAAACTGCCTTCCGCCTTAAGCAGCGCCAGATCGTGCTGGGCGTCTGTCTTCACCACGCTAGCGGCCATGCGTCCGGCGCCGGTGACGAGATAAATGTGCGCCGCGTTTGTCACCACGTGATTGTTGGTCACCAGAAATCCGTCGTCGGTGATGAAAAAGCCGGTGCCGCTCGCCGCCGGGCTGGAATCCGCGTTGCCGCCCGCCGCGGACGCGCC
>Ga0265338_10003341_pt1 | contig 22672 bp, 15 predicted proteins | sample 42126metaG_FD_193579 | JGI IMG/M metagenome (GOLD analysis project Ga0265338, IMG submission 193579) | Rhizosphere microbial communities from Carex aquatilis grown in University of Washington, Seatle, WA, United States - 4-21-26 metaG | ecosystem: Host-associated > Plants > Roots > Rhizosphere... | reverse complement strand
GTCACCGTGAATGTTCCGTTGGTCCACTGCTGGTTGAGGGTGGGGGTCACAATGGTCGCGCCCGGCTTCAGTACATCCTGGAAATTCGCCGTAATCGTCAGGTTCGTCTTCATTCTGAACACCAACGTCGCGCTGTTGGTCGTCATGCTACCTGTCCAATTGGTGAAGCCAAACCCGTAGGTCGAGGCATAAGCAGTCATTGTATAGTTCTCATTGACAGCGAGCATTGTTCCGTTGCGGTTGGGATATACAGATCCTTGTCCTTTGATGGACATAGTCAACGGCTTGAGCACCACGTATTCAAAAGTGACCGTGTTGGTGGGTGAGTTATTTCCGCTGATGTCCGCAGCATAAGCCTGGACGGTATTGGTACCAGCTGTCAGTGTCAGGTTGGCGGTCCAGTTGGTCCAGTTGTTGGCCGTCGTAGCTGCCGTCCAATCTGATCCGTTTAACGAATAATATACTGTCCCCACCGCCACATTGTCGCTGGCCTTGCCAGTCGCTGTGAATGTCCCGTTGGTCCACTGCTGATAGAGGGTCGGTGTAGTGATTTGGACCGCCGGCGGAGTGTGGTCGTTGGAGAATAGAACGTTCACCGTAAAGGTTTGGACAACGATGTTATTGCTTGTTCCGCCGTCGTTGATGGTGACGGTGATGATCGCTGTGCCGTTGGTATTGCTCACCGGTGTGAACGTCAGAGAGCCGCTGGTGTTGGCGCTGGAATAATTGACTGTCGGATTGGGAACCAAACCGGGGTTGCTCGAGGTCGCGCTTACTGTGAGGAATTGATTTTCATTGGCCGCGCCCGAAGATATGCCTGACAGATTCACCGTTTGCTGCCCGGCATTTTCGTTGATGGTCAGATTGTTGATGGGATTCAACGTCGGCGGCTGATTCACGGGATTGACGGTCACCGTGAAAGTCTGGGTGACAATGTTGTTGTTGGCGCCTCCGTCATTGACCGTGACGGTGATAATCGCCGAGCCATTGGCATTGAGCCCCGGGGTGAAGGTTAGAGTGCCGGTGGTGTTGGCGCTGGTATAATGAGCCGTCGGGTTGGGAACTAAATTGGGATTGCTGGAGACAGCGCTGACGGTGAGGACCTGATTTTCATTGGCCGCACCGGAAGTGATGCCTGCCAGGTTCACGGTCTGCTGCCCGGAATTTTCATTAATTCTCAGATCGGCGATTGAATTCAACGTAGGTGGTTGATTCACGGGGCTGACTGTTACGGTAAAAGTCCGGGTGAAGGTGTTGTTGCTCGTTCCACCATCATTGACCGTGACGGTGATAATGGCCGAGCCATTGGCATCGAGCGCCGGGGTGAAGGTCAGGGAACCGGTGGTGTTGGCGCTGGAATAATTGACCGTGGGATTGGGAATCAAATTGGGATTGCTCGAAGTGGCGTTGACCGTAAGGGTCTGATTTTCGTTGGTCGCTCCAGAGGTGATACCTGACAGGTTCACCGTCTGCTGGGCTGCATTTTCGCTGATGGTCAGATTATTGATGGCGTTCAACGTCGGCGGCTGATTCACGGGATTAACCGTCACCGTGAAAGTCTGAGTGACAATATTGTTGCTGGTGCCTCCATCGTTGACCGTGACGGTGACAATGGCCGAGCCATTGGCGTTGAGCCCCGGCGTGAAAGTCAGGGAGCCGGTGGTGTTGGCGCTGGTATAATGGACCGTCGGGTTGGGAACCAAATTGGGATTGCTGGAAACGGCGCTGACGGTGAGGATTTGATTTTCATTGGCCGCACCCGAAGTGATGCCAGAGAGATTCACCGTCTGCTGGGCCGCATTTTCGTTGATGGTCAGGTTATTGATGGGATTTAGTGTCGGCGGTTGGTTCAGAGAACCGACGGTCACGGTAAAAGTCCGGGTGAAGGTGTTGTTGCTCGTTCCACCATCATTGACCGTGACGGTGATAATGGCCGAGCCATTGGCATTGAGCACCGGTGTGAAGGTCAGGGAACCGGTGGTGTTGGCGCTGGAATAATTGACCGTGGGATTGGGAATCAAATTGGGATTGCTCGAAGTGGCGCTGACCATAAGGGTCTGATTTTCGTTGGTCGCTCCGGAAGTGATGCCAGAGAGATTCACTGTCTGCTGGGCCGCATTTTCGCTGATCGTCAAATTGCTGATGGCGTTCAACGTCGGCGGCTGATTCACGGGATTAACCGTCACCGTGAAAGTCTGAGTGACAATATTATTACTGTCGCCTCCATCGTTGACCGTGACGGTGACAATGGCCGAGCCATTGGCGTTGAGTCCCGGCGTGAAGGTCAGGGAGCCGGTGGTGTTGGCGCTGGTATAATGGACCGTCGGGTTGGGAACCAAATTGGGATTGCTGGAAACGGCGCTGACGGTGAGGATTTGATTTTCATTGGCTGCGCCGGAAGTGATGCCAGAGAGATTCACTGTTTGCTGGGCTGCATTTTCATTGATGGTCAGATTGTTAAGGGTATTCAACGTCGGGGATTGATTCACGGGATTGACCGTCACCGTACAAGTCTGAGTAACAATGTTGTTGTTGGCGCCTCCGTCATTGACCGTGACGGTGATAATGGCCGAGCCATTGGCATTGAGCACCGGTGTGAAGGTCAGGGAACCGGTGGTGTTGGCGCTGGTATAGTGGACCGTCGGGTTGGGAACCAAATTGGGATTGCTCGAAGTGGCGCTGACGGTGAGAAATTGATTTTCATTCGTCGCGCCGGAAGTGATGCCAGAGAGATTCACCGTCTGCTGGGCGGCGTTTTCGTTGATGGTCAGGTTATTGATGGGATTTAGTGTCGGCGGCTGATTAAGGGTCACCGCATTCGTTGGAACAGAATAAAACACTTCGTTCGAAAACGGACTTTCGACGCCCACGCTGTTATACGTTGTGGCTGCAAAATAATAAGTGGTTCCTTCAACCAAAGCGGAAACCGTCACGTTTGTTGCATTGCCAACCGAAATGGTATTGGTGTAATCGCCGCTGGCCCCGCCATAGTAGAGATTATAACCCACGGCGGCGGGATCAGTGCTTGGATTCCAAGCAAGAGTTACGTTTTGAGCCGCAAGGGCAGGCAGTTGTGTCAGAAGAAACATCCCGCCAAAAAGAATTGAGTTGAAAGCGGTACGCTCTATCCAGCCAAGAATTTTTTTACTACTACTCATTTACTACACCTGCACCCACCCTACGCATTTGTTCTGCCAACGAAATTGTTCCGGGCCGGGAATTTCCAGGACGTGAATGTCGAAGGGCGAAAAGAAAGACGATTCCCGCGAATCCCCATTGAAATCAAAAGATTCCGGTAATTCTTGTCGCGGAAGCTGCGAAAACTTTAATTAATAAAGTGCCGAATCAAACCGAATCGTGCCGCATTTTGGAGAAAGTCTTCAAGACACACTGTCTTGAAAAAACACATGAAATGAGCGCAAGAATCTTTGAATAGGATAGTTAAGCGGAGACAAAGCACGCCGGCCGCTAATGATCGAAATCAGACGGCAAAACATTTATTTGATGCCTTTCTCGATATTACGCATGACCGGATGACGGCTGGTGGGCCTGCGGAAATTCATTGAAGCTACTGCGTGTCAGGATGACCTGCCGCCTCAATCACAATCCGGCCTATTGCGCGGGAATCCGATTTCCCGCGCCGGCAATTCTGTTAAAAACCGCTTGAACAAAACCGAATTTATTATAACTTGCGAACTTCATGAGCAGCGTCAATTCCGACCCGTCCGACGATCAGGTCCACTCGCGCACACGCATTCTGATTGTTGACGATCATCCATTGGTCCGGGAATCGCTAAAGAAAATAATCCAGGGTGAACCTGATCTGATGGTCTGCGGCGAAGCGGAGGATCGGGAGCAGGCTTTGGAAGTTGTGATTGCTGTCCAACCCCACCTGACGATTGTTGATTTAACTTTAAAAAATTCACATGGCCTGGAACTCATCAAGGATCTTCGCGAACGCTTTCCGGAAGTGCGATGCCTGGTGCTTTCCATGCATGACGAAATGATTCATGCGGAACGGGTGATCCGCGCGGGTGCGCACGGATACATTTCCAAACTCGAGCGGCCCTCGAAGATTTTGCTGGCGATTCGAAAAATTTTGAGCGGTGAAATTTACTGGAGCGAGAAGGCGGCAGCCCGGGTCGCTTCCAAAATTGCCAGAACCGCGCCGACGACCACAAAATTCGACCTTTTGACGGACCGTGAGATGCAAGTATTTCAGTTAATTGGTTCCGGACAAAGTACACGTCAAATTGCGGCCACGTTGCACATTGACGTGAGTACCGTGGAGACGTACCGAGCCAGAATCAAAGAAAAATTGGATATCAATAGCGGGCTTGAACTTGTCAGGCATGCCATCAATTGGGCGAACATGCCAAACTCATAAAACTTCTTTGTCAGAAGCCAGACTCTGAAAACAGACTCTTTTCCGACTTTATGCTAAAAAGTAGTGGATACCATTACGTCATTATCCTACTTTAAACGACTGACTAATGCCTGATTTCAGGTATCCTATGTATGTGATTGGCGGTATATCCATTTTACCGAACACAGAGGAGGTTAATGTCTCAAAAGTGTTCACGCCTGAGAAGCCGGATAGTTCGGTTTTCCGTGCGCTTGCGGATATTTCCGGGGTACAGGGTCGCAGCGTTGGGCGCCAACCGGAAGTTGCTAATGGCGCTCTTGCCTGGTATTGCGCGAGGACAAAACCAAAACATGAGCACATTGCCGCAGCCAATCTGCGCCAGAATTTGGGATTGGAGGTGTTTCATCCCAGGCTGCGCATAGAGCGAGCGACCCAAAGAGGTGTAATGCGTGTCGTGGAGCCATTATTTCCGTGTTACATTTTCGTTCGTTGTGTGCTTGAGGATGATTTTAGCGAAGTCCGGCATACGAGCGGGATCAGCAGCCTGGTTCATTTCGGGCAAAAAATTCCGACTGTTTCGGATTCGATTATTGAGGAATTGCGTGATTGTTTTGAGGCTGATGATCCAATGATGGTTGAAGATCGGATTTCGCCCGCGGATGAAGTAATTTTTGTTGAAGGGGCATTTACCGGGATGCGGGCCTTTGTATTGCGCGTAATGCCGGCAAAAAAACGGGTGCAGGTGCTGCTTGAAGTTTTGGGCGGCCCGACTCCGGTGGAAGTAGAGCGGAGCGCAGTAGTGTTGGAGAGAAACACTTTAGCGGATTTTGTGCCGGTTCTGGCGGCCCCGAGGCAATACAGGGAACCGGCCTGAGAGAAGGTGCGGCTAAAATTAAAAATCCGGTCTTTACCGGGCGGAATTCTGGTTTTTTTGAAAAAAATGAAGAACCAGCAAATGCGGAGCTGTTTTTGTTTAACAACAATATTAAATAATTGATTTCGGTCAAAGACCGTTTTGAATTTCAAATCGAAGAATTTTTCATGCAAAGCAATACGATCCAAAAACAAGAAGATTTTCCTGTCCCTCCCAGTCCCGTCCCCGGATGGAAACGCATTTTGGACTTCGGCATTATTCTCATTGCGGCGCCGTTTTTTTTGCCGTTGATGGTAGCAGTGGCAGCGTTGGTTCGAATCGTTTCTGAAGGGCCTGTTTTGTTTCGGCAGGAACGCGTCGGATATCGGGGACAGCGTTTCATGTGCTTTAAATTTCGAACGATGTTCGTGAACGCCGACGCGGCGATTCATCGAGGGCATTTGGACCAATTGATGGATACGGATACTCCCCTGGTAAAGATGGACGCGAAGGGTGATCCGCGGATCATTCCCTTCGGCAGATTGTTGCGCGCCACCGGGTTGGATGAACTGCCCCAATTGATTAATGTTTTGCGCGGCGAGATGAGCCTGGTCGGGCCGCGTCCTTGTCTTTCGTACGAGTATAATAAATATCAGCGATGGCAAAAAGAGCGATTCAACACTTTGCCGGGACTGACGGGGCTGTGGCAGGTCGGGGGAAAAAACAAGACGACTTTCACGGAGATGATCTGCCTGGACATTCGTTACGCTCGCACCAGGACATTGTGGCTTGATCTGATAATCCTCCTAAAAACTTTCCCCGCGGTAGCGATTCAGGTGCTTGAAGCCCGCAAACGCAAGGACCGAAAATCCTTTACTCCCCTCGACCCGGCTCCGGCACCCACTCTTTCCAGAAGGGTTGTCCGCCAGTAATCGTTGTAGCGACCAACCTGCGTTCTGCTTTCCATCAGTGGTGGGAAAAATCACTCAATATTCCGTAATGAAAATAACAGTCAAACCAAGAAGGTAATTATGTCTAAAAAACTCAAGGTCGGTGTTGTGGGGTGTGGCTACTGGGGCCCGAACCTCATTCGCAATTTCAGGGCGCTTCCGGGTTGTCAGCTCAAAGTCATGTGCGATTTGAGCGAACAGCGTCTGAACCATCTCAAGGCATTGTATCCGGATGTCCAGAGTCTGATGGATTATGATTACATGCTGAATGAGGCTGGACTTGACGCCGTGGTCATAGCCACCGCCGTTAAAACACATTATCCGATGGCCAAGGCAAGTTTGTTGGCTGGCAAACATACCTTCATCGAAAAACCAATGGCCAGTTCTTCCGAACAATGCGAGGAATTGATCGAGATTGCGCAGAAAAAAGGGTTGGTGCTGATGATTGGCCACACCTTCCTCTATTCCCCCGCAGTCAGAAAAATCCAGGAAATTGTAAATTCCGGCGATATTGGCGAAATCCGTTACATCAGCGCGCGACGGCTCAATTTAGGGTTGTTCCAGAAGGACATCAACGTGGCGTGGGATCTTGCGCCCCACGACATCTCCATCATTTTGTCCGTTATCGGCGAGCAGCCCACCACGGTGAATTGCCGCGGCAGCGCCCATATTACGCGCGGTATTGAGGACGTCACGACCATGTGCCTCGGTTTTGCAAGGCAACGGACGGCCATCATTCACAGCAGCTGGCTCGATCCGAGAAAAGTCCGCGAAATGACGATTGTCGGGAGCAAACGGATGATTGTCTATGATGATCTGGCGCCCCTGGAAAAGATCCGCATCTTCGATGCCCGGGTGGAGAGACCGCCGCATTACGACACCTTTGCCGAGTTCCAATATGCGTATCATTACGGGGACATGTATGTGCCCTACATCAAGCAGGAAGAACCTTTGAAGACCGAGTGTCAGCATTTCCTGGATAGCATTAAAAACGGCGCTTCTCCGCTGACCGACGGCAAACAAGGGTTGAAACTCGTTCGGATTTTGGAGGCTTCCACAAAGTCATTGAAAAAGGGTGGCGCACCGATAGAGCTGGCTGCTGCGCAGGACGAAAACCATCAATTGGAAGCAGGCCGGATTTCTTCCGATCCGGAAATTCCGGTGCTGGTGCCCCGGATGAACGGCAAACGCCAGCCTCAGAACGGCCGGAAACTAAAGATCAAATTACGCTTGAACGGGCATTAATTCTCCCCGCATGAATTCATCGCCTCAGTCACCGTGTCAACGCATCGCTCCCGACGTAAAACTGGGAAAGAATGTCACGATTCGCGATTTCACGAACCTCTACGGATGTGAAATCGGAGACGACGTAAAGATCGGCACTTTTGTTGAAATTCAAAAAGGCGTCAAAATCGGCAACCGTTGCAAGATCTCCAGCCACACTTTCATTTGCGAAGGCGTGACGCTCGAAGACGATATTTTCATCGGCCACAGTGTTACCTTCACCAACGATCGTTATCCTCGGGCCACCAGTGGCGACGGGCAGTTGCAGACCGAAGCAGATTGGGCCTGCATTCGTACCCTGATAAAACGCGGGGCCTCAATTGGTTCGGGAACCACGTTGCTCTGCGGGATCACGGTGGGCGAGAAAGCGATGATCGGGGCCGGAAGCACGGTAACCAAAGACGTGCCCTCGGGCGCGGTGGTGGCCGGCAATCCGGCCAGAGAAATGCGGTCTTTGCAGTCCAAAGTTTGAATGGACTTGGCCGGATAATGTCATAATCCTAAGTTTGCATGAGTGATAAGACCCAGGACCCGCCTTCCACGATGTCGTTGGCCGACATTTATTACGTCCTGTTCCGGCATAAGTGGATGATTCTCTGTTTTTCTCTGGCAGGAATAATCGGGGCTGCGCTTTTGCTTTTTATTGTCAAACCGCCTCAATATCAATCCGAGGCCATGCTTTCCATCCGTTACGTGGTGGAAGGGAAGTCGCTTAATCCTCCCGGAGGGGAGCAGAATACCAGATCATTGAATGACCGGAGCGACAGCATCATTAACACCGAAGTGGCCATTCTTCACAGCTATGATCTGGCTGCACAGGTGGTTCAAGCCGTAACGCTGGAAAAGCTTCTGACCAAAGCCGGAGAAGACATGGACACCAATCGAGCCGCGGTTCTGGTAAGAAACGGTTTGACGGTCGAGCCGCTCTTTGAAAGCAGCGTTATTCGCATCACCTTTCAACATTCGGATCCTGCGCTGGTTCAGCCGGTCCTGAGTGAAATTATTGACGCCTATTTCACAAAGCACGTGGAGATGCATCAGGGCATGGGACTATCGGACAATTTCCTTACCAATGAAACGGCCCGGTTGCGCGCCGAACTGACCCAGACCGATGCGGAACTCAGAAAACTGAAGCACACCGCCGGCGTGATTTCCATTGGAGACTCACAAAAGGGATATGCCGAGCAGATCTCAAAAATTCGCCAGGACCTCTTCAGTGCCGAGGCCGAATTGTCGGAACGACAAGCGAGGTTGGGAGAATTGACAAAATCTTCGGGTACGAAACCGGAAACCACCAACGATGAAGTGACGGCGGGGGTGCCTCCGGATCAGTTGGACGCCTATAAACGGATTTGCACGACGCTCGTTTTCTTTAAGAAAAAAGAACAGGATTATCTGACTCAACAGGGATTCACTTCGGAAAATGTGCTCGTCAAACAGGTTCACGAACAAATCGCGCAAACCGAGGCGCTCAAAAAGGACATAGAAACAAAGTATCCAAGACTCGCAACACTGGATGTTCCCATGTCCAACGACACTTTCGGCGGGGTGGAAGACGCGTCAATCAATTTAAAACTGGAAAGCGAAAACGTAACCGGACTCAGGGCAAAAATTCAGGCGTTGAATTTGCAATTGAACCAGGTTTGGTCCGAGGCAACGAATTTTGAGAAAGTGGAAACGACCATTTCGGAACTGGAACAAAAAAAACAGGTCGAAGAAGCCAATCTCAAATATTTCATGGGAAATCAGGAGGAGATTCGTATTGGCGAATCCATTGGAGAAGACAAAGCTCCCAATATCAGCATCATCCAGGCTCCATCACCTCCGGTGAAGGGATGGTCAAAACCTTTCAAAAAGAAGGTGGCCATAGTGGCGGGGGGAGGCATTTTCGGGGGACTGGCTTTGGCATTCCTGATTGAATTGTTTTTGGATCGTTCGGTAAAGCGTCCGGCGGACATCGAGACCAAACTGCGATTGCCGCTTTTTATTTCAATTCCGGCCATTGCGGGTAATGACCACCGTCATCGGGGAGCGAATGGAGCCCGTTTGCAATTGAAAGGCGCTAATGACGAGCATGGACCGGACGGAACGGCTGTGGTCCACCCGTCAGCGGTCATGGATTTACAGGGGCGGCGGCATCCGCTCCACCGGTTTTACGAAGGCTTGCGGGACCGGCTGATTGTGTATTTTGAAACCAGGAATCTCAATCACAAGCCGAAGCTCGTGGCGGTGACCAGCTGTGGCGAGGGCGCCGGCGTCAGCACGATTGCCGCCGGATTGGCCGCGTCACTTTCCGAAACCGGCGATGGCAACGTGTTGTTGGTCAACATCAGCGGTGAGCAAGGCGCTGCGCAGCAATTTTACAAAGGCAAACCGGGCTGCAGCCTGGACGAAGCCCTGGCGAACGATAAAAAGCAGAACGCACTCGTCAAAGCGAACCTCTATACCACGGCCCAAATGGACGGTGACATGCTGCTGTCCAATCTTCCCAAAAGAATTTCCACGTTGATGCCCAAATTCAAGGCCAGCGAGTACGATTACATCATTTTTGACATGCCTCCGGTCAGCCAAACCACTGTGACGGCGCGGCTCGCGGGACTCATGGACATGGTTTTGCTGGTGATCGAGTCGGAAAAAACGAATCAAGACGTGGTCAAGCGGGTGAACCGGTTATTGGCGGAATCCAAGGCAACCGTCAACACCGTGCTCAACAAAACCCACAACTACATACCGGCGCGCTTGCATCAAGAGTTCCTAAACGAAGCCTGAACCGGCCGGTTTCCACATGGCAATTCAACAGGTATCCCAGCCTCCCCGGCATGCGGCCAAACGGATTTGCATGCTGGTTTACTCTTTTTACGAACATGACAACCGGGTCATGCGTTATGCCCGGACGCTGGTACAACGCGGGGATGAGGTGGATGTGATAGCCCTGGCTGCCGATGAAAAGCAACCGGTTTTCGAAATAATTGATGGCGTGAGTGTGCATCGCATTCAGCGCCGGCAGCGGAATGAAAAGAATAAATTTTCGTACCTGTTCCGGCTGACGCGGTTTTGTGCGAAGTCTTCGGTTTTTCTGGCGTGGCGGCATTTGCGGCGCGGTTATGATTTGGTGCACGTCCACAATGTCCCCGATTTTCTGGTCTTCAGCGCCTGGCTGCCCAAGCTGGGCAGGGCAAAAATCATTTTGGACATTCACGACATCATGCCGGAGTTTTTCGCCAACAAATTTCGCAAACCGCAGGATGGAATATATGCCCGGATGCTGAAAGGGGTTGAATTTGTTTCCGCTCGTTTTGCCGATCATGTCATCATTTCCAACCATCTTTGGCATGACAAGATCATCGCGCGGTCGGTATCGCGGGAAAGATGCTCGGTTTTTGTCAATCATGTCGAGCCGGGGATTTTTGGGAGCGAACGAAAAAGAAATGACGGCAAATTCATCATGCTTTACCACGGCGGATTGCAACGTCACCAGGGTTTGGACATAGCCATCCGCGCCTTCGCCAAAATTTCCCCGCAAGTAGCCCATGCAGAATTTCACATTTATGGCGGCGGCAATGTGAAGCCCGAATTACAGGTTCTTGCGCAAGAGCTGGGCCTTGAGACAAAGGTGCGATTTTTCGAAGGTCTGCCGATGCGGGAAATTGCCGACGTAGTCGCCAACGCTGATTTGGGCGTAGTCGCCAAACGCGCTGATTCCTTTGGCGACGAGGCCTACAGCACAAAAATCATGGAATTCATGGCATCTCATGTGCCCGTCATCGTTTCCAGGACAAAAATTGACAGTTTTTATTTCAACGATTCGATCGTCCGGTTCTTTGAATCCGGCAACGAGAATGATCTGGCCGGCGCAATGCTGGAACTGATGCAAAACCCGGACCTTTGCCGGACCCTGGTTCACAACGCCGATGAATACGTCGCGCGGAACAATTGGAACCTAAAAAAACGCGAGTACTTGAATCTCGTGGACACGTTGATTTCCCCTGTGGCATCCCGCTCCAATGCTTTGAACGAGAAGTCCACAGATCTGCCCGAAGCCGAATCCTCCGAGGTTTTCGAGAACATCGTCGGCAAGTAATTGTCATGCGATTGGATCGAACACTGTCGCTCCGCCTCGTTCATCCACTGATGAGCATGGGCGTTTCTTTCCGTAAAGCGGCAATGCCCATTCTCATGTACCACGGCATTTCGGATGATGCCGAACCCGGAGTCGGGGCTTACTACAAAACGAACACCAGTCCGGCTTTGTTCGAACAACACCTGCGTTGTCTGAGTGACAAAGGTTTCCAGTCGGTGGGTTTGGACGAAGCGGTCCGCCTGTTGCAGCAAGAGTCGCCGAAGAAAGAAAAATTTGTCGTCATCACCTTCGATGACGGCTTTCGGGATTTTTATGACGTTGCGTTTCCGCTTCTGAAGAAATACGGCCACGTGGCAACCGTTTACCTTCCGACGGCATGCGTTGGCGACGACCGCCGGTCGTTTAAAAACAAAGAATGCCTGACCTGGCAGGAAGTCCGCGAATTGCGCGCCCACGATATCCGCATTGGTTCGCACACAGTGAATCATTCCGTTCTTTACGGGCTTTCCTGGGGAGATATCGAAACCGAATTGTCCGCTTCGAAGCAACAAATCGAATGGATGCTCGGTGAAGAAATCACGAGCTTCGCCTATCCTTATGCCTTTCCGCAGCATGACCGGCGTTTCACGGATGAATTTGTCCGGCTATTGCGCCGGCACGGTTATAAAAATTCGGTGACCACGATGATCGGCCGGGCGGGGCAGGGCGATGATTTATTCCGCCTGAAGCGGCTGCCGGTGAATTGTGGCGATGACGTGGAATTTTTCGCTGCAAAGTTGGACGGCGCTTACGACTGGCTGGCCCATCCGCAGGGCTGGTTCAAGTCGGTTCGTCATCGTTTGGGCCGTGTTTCCCGCAAGGAAACCGGCTTAAATCCGGTAGCACAATCGCTTTAGAATCGAAGCGATCAAGCGGCAAACCGGAAAAAGGAGAAAAGATGGAAAAGGATCCTTCCAGGATAATTATCTCAATTATTATCGTCAGCTGGAATGCCCGGGACTATCTCAAGCAATGTTTGGAATCATTGACTCCGGCGGCATGTCGATATCCCATGGAAATCATCGTGGTGGACAATGCTTCCACGGATGGCTCCGCCGAAATTGTGGTGCAGGATTTTCCGCACGTCCATTTAGTCCGCAACAATTCCAATCTGGGCTTTGCCAAAGCAAACAATATTGGCATTTCCGCCAGCACAGGCCAATACGTGTGTCTGGTCAATTCGGACGTAAAAGTATTGTCCGATTGCCTGAACCGATTGATTGATTATTGTGAGCAACATCCGGAAGTTGGCATGGCCGGCCCCAGGATTATCGGCAGGGATGGCCGGTTACAACGTTCCTGCCGCGGATTTCCCAGCCTGTGGAACATGCTCTGTCGCGCGCTGGCGCTCGACTCAATTTTCCCCCACTGCAAATGGTTTACCGGTTATTCGCTTTCGTATTGGGCACAGGATGAGACGCGGCCGGTGGATATTTTGACGGGTTGCTTCTGGTTGATCCGCCGGGAAACGTTGGCGCGGGTGGGATTGCTCGACGAGTCGTTTTTCATGTACGGGGAAGATATGGATTGGTGCAAACGATTCTGGCTGGGCGGTTCGCAACTCGTTTTTGTGCCTTTGGCCGAAGCCATCCACTACGGTGGCGCCAGCTCGTCCAATTCCCCGGTCCGATTTTACATCGAGAAACAGCGGGCTGACCTGCAGTATTGGAAGAAGCATCACTCCCGGGCGGCCGCGGGCGGTTTTTATCTGATTTCGTGTCTGCATCTCGTATTGCGCATGGCGGGTTACTCGCTGGCTTCCCTGTTCCATCAAAGTTCGCGACAAAACTACCGGTACAAAGTGAAACGGAGTCTCGCGTGCCTGAAATGGATGTTTTCTGAATCCTCCATCGCCCCGTAAGTTTATGAAGGAGCCGACAAATTTTAAATACGTCCTGCTGACGGCAGCCAAGGATGAAGAAGCCTGCATCGAGGATATTATTCGCTCCGTTCTGCGCCAGACGGTCCGGCCGCTGGCTTGGTTCATTATGGATGATGGTTCAACGGACCAAACGGCGTCAATTATCAAACGCTATGCGGATGAGCATCCTTTCATCCATTTGCAGTCTGCCGGCTCCCGGGGAGGGCGCAACTTCGGTTCCCAATACAAAGCCATCAATGCGGCGTACGATCTGGCTAAACCGCTGGAATTTGACTTTGTTGCGGTTCAGGATGCGGACCAGGCGCCCGTGGAACCCGGCTATTACCAGTCAATCCTGGAAGAATTCCAAACCAATCCCCGGCTGGGCGTGGCCAGCGGTTTCGTTTATGAACGCCCGAACGGAGTTTGGGCATGCCGACAGGGCAACTCAACCGATTCAGTGGCCGCCAGCGCAGTGTTCCGTCGAAGTTGTTTCGACCGCATTGGCGGTTATACGCCGTTGTTTTATGGAGGTTCGGATTGGTTGATGCAGTTGAATGTAAAAAGGACAGGATGCGAAATCCTCACCCGCCCGGACCTGCGCATTCATCATTATCGTCTCACCTCAAGCGCCGGCGGGATCTGGCACGGCAAGTTCCGGGCAGGTTTGATGGATGCTTCATTTGGTTCCCACACGTTGTTTGAATTCCTCAAGTGCTGCCGTCGTGTCACCAGTTATCCCTATGTGCTGGGCAGCGTTGTTCGTTTCAGTGGTTTTCTCTGGTGGAAGCTCACCGGCCGGAAACCGCTCCTGGCGCCCGAGGAAGTCGTATTTCTCAGAAAAGAACAGACGGCCAAATTGCGGGGATGGCTTTGGCCGTTTGAGGGCAAGCGGACCGGGGACGTCAAGCGGCTCTGCAACGGATAAAACCGGATAATTGCGAAGAGCGCTGAAGGGTTTGTTTGCGTTCTTGAGCGCAAGCGAAAAAAAAAGATGCCCCAAGTTTTTTCAGGCGGGACTGTCCGCAATGGCGCTGTGCGAGTGCTTTATAGTTTTCCGCACAAGCTGGGAGCAGCGCGCATTTGCACCACGGCCTGGCAACAGGTGGTCGGAATTGCGGCAGCGGGGGCGGATGTCACCGTTTTTACCGGAGCCCTCAGCCGGGGATTGCCAGAGTCCGTGCGGATTCACACTACGCTTGCCTGGAAGAAATTAAGGATCCCCTACAAGTTGCTGGGAAGCCGGCGTGCCTGCGCACTGCATGACTGGTTGGTTGCGCGGAATTTGAAGAAGCTGGCAAAGAAAGTAGATGTCGTTCATGTATGGCCGACGGCGGCCTTGAGGACAATCCAGGCGGCAAAAGAACTCGGTATTCCCACCGTATTGGAACGACCCAACGCCCATACGCGCTTCGCCTATACCATGGTTCAGAAAGAATGCCAGCGGTTGGGCATCTCAATGCCGTTAAAACACGAACATGCCTATAACTCCGCAGTGCTGGAGCGCGAAGAGTTGGAATATCAGATGACGGACTATTTGTTGTGTCCTTCCGACTTTGTCGCGCGCACTTTCCGGGAGGAGGGATTTCCGCCTGAAAAGCTGTTGAGACACCAGTATGGATTTGATCGTAAATTTTATTTCCCCGATTCCAAACCGCTGGAGTCTAACGGCGGCTTGACTGTTTTGTTCGTCGGCGGCTGTGCCCCTCGCAAAGGATTGCACTATGCGCTTGATGCGTGGCTGCAGTCGTCAGCTTGCAAGAAAGGCACCTTTCTGATTGCCGGGCAATTCATCCCCGGGTATGCCGAATTGCTTTCCAAACAACTCAGTCATCCGAGCGTAAAAGTTTTGGGGCATAGCAGTGACATTCCCAATCTGATGCGCCGCAGCGACGTGCTGGTGCTTCCCAGCATCGAAGAGGGAAGTGCCCTGGCAACCTATGAGGCCCGCGGTTCTGGTTGCGTGTTGCTGGTGTCAGATGCGAGCGGTGCGGTCTGCAAGGATTCCGAAAACGCTTTTGTCCATTCCGTGGGCGACGTGCCTGCCTTGGCCCGGCATTTGAACACTTTGGACGAAGACCGCGCCTTGTTAATGAAAATGCGTGCGGCATCTCTTTCCACAATAAACGAAATCACCTGGGAGGCCGCAGGGGTAAAACTCGTTCAGGTCTATCGGGATGCGATGAACGCCAAGGCAGAAGCGGCATGAAAATCAGCGTCGTTATACCCGCTTACAACGCGGCGGCAACCATCGATGCAGCCATTGAATCGGTGCTTACACAGACGGTTGCGCCCGATGAAATCCTGGTGATGGATGACGGCAGTGCGGATGATACGTTCCGTCACCTGGAAAGGTTTCAACCCAAAGTCAAAGCATACCGGCAATCCAATCAGGGCGTTGCTCATTCCCGAAATGTTTTATGCGAACTGGCAAAAGGCGAGGTTATTGCTTTTCTGGATTCTGACGATGTCTGGCATCCCGAGTATCTCGAAACACAGCTCGCGGTTTTAAAAAAGTTCTCCGGCGTTGCCGCCACTTTTACCGGGCACGTGGGTTTCCGGGGTAGCGGCGGCTATTCATGGAACGAACGGCCGCAAACCGTGGAGTCAAATTTTGAAGTAATCGAGTCGCTGCGTTTTTTTGAACGCTACAACCGTTGCCCGGGACCTTTCGGTTCCCCAAGCTTTTGTTGCATCCCGAAACGAGTGCTGACTCAAATGGGCAAAGAGCCGTTTCCGGTCAAGGTCAGTGGTGCGGACGATTTCTATCTCATGAACGTGTTGCCTCAGTATGGATCCGTTGCCTACACCAGCACACCGCTGGTAGCGTATCGTGAAACACCCGGATCCATCTCATCAAACCACTTGAGAAGCATTGAACTGGGTGTGACGGTGCTTGAGCTTCTGGCGGAGGGTTACAGAAATTTTCCCGAACGGGAATACGTAAAGGTATTCAACCGGGCTTTTGCTTCCAAGCGCCGGCTCTATGCCAAGGTCCTGATGGGTGCGGGAAAAGTATCCGAGGCACGAACGCAGCTGAAGTCTTCGCTGACAAATGGAGGCGGGGCCGCATCCCTGGTCAAATCTCTGGGCTTGTTGGTTTCCACCTATTTGCCAATGCCGCTACATCCCGAATGGCCTGCCAGCCGCCGGAAGCAAGCAGTTGCTTAGGGCGTTCTAACAATTGACATGAACGAATCGCAATGAACGTTAATGCGTTAGCACTGACTTTCCTGCTGGTGATGGTCTATTTGATCCTGGGCTCAAATCGCCGGAACGCGGTCGGAGCCATGTTGGCGATGGCTGCCTTCGTTCCTCTCGGCCAGGAAATCACCCTTCTGGGCCTGCATTTTTATTTTCTGCGCATTTTGGTATTGGTGGGCTTGGGTCGCATTCTCATGAAGCGGGAAACGGACGGTTTCAAATTGGTGGGAATGGACAAGCTCTTCATCTGCTGGGTGGCGGTAGGATTTGTCTGCGAGCTTCTGCGCGGGGGCAGTGCCCAGACTTTTGGAGCCGTTTACAACGCCATGGGAGTTTATTTTTTTATCCGCATTTTGACGCGAACGAGTGAAGATGTTCTGGCTCATCTCCGTCTACTGGCCTTTGTCGCAATCGCCATTGGAATTTGCATGGCGTGGGAAACGATAAAGCATCAGGACTTGTTTTTTGTTTTCGGCGGGGTTCCCCTGGTTCCCATGGAGCGGGATGGCCGATTCCGTGCCGAGGGTCCATTTCTCCAGCCCATTCTTGCCGGCACCTTCGGGGCCACGCTTTTCCCTCTCCTGATAGGACTATGGCGGAACGGCGGTCGCGGCAAATGGCTGATGATTGGAGGTATCATCGGGTCTCTCGTCATTACCGTCGCATCCGCATCAAGCGGCCCGTTGCTTACCTTTGTGGCGGCTGTCATCGGTTTCAGTCTGTGGCCGATGAGGGCACGAATGTTCATTTTCCGCCGCGGTATCGTGATTCTGCTGATTGGATTCATCCTGGTGATGAATGCGCCGGTCTGGTACCTGATAGCCAAAGTGAGCGACGTGGTGGGAGGAGGGGGCTGGCACCGGTCCTGGTTGATTGAGCAATTCCTGACGCATTTGGGCCAATGGACGCTGATTGGCACTTCGTACACGGCCAATTGGGCTCCCGGCGGTGAGGTGATATTCAATAACCCGGACATGATGGATATCACCAACGAGTATGTGGCACAGGGCATTCATGGAGGAATCCTGGGTCTCGGTTTGTTCATAGCAATAATTACGGCAGGTTTCAAAACGATCGGCCGTTTCGTTCGTAGCGAAGCGGATCCGCCGGTTGTCCGGATACTTTTGTGGGCATTTGGAGTCACTCTCGCATCTCACTGCGCGGCTTTTATTTCGGTATCCTATTTCGACCAGATTCAGGTGTTCTGGTTCTGGTTGTTGGCGGTGATAGCCGCTGTTCCCATGTGGGCCGCTCAAAAATCCGGCGAGGATGCGATGACGCGGGCGGCGGGAGACGTTAATACGGAGCCCGTTACAGAGGGAACGATTTCGGATGGAAGTTGTCTTGCTGGATGACAGCACTGGCCAAATTGAATCCAGTTCATCCCAGACAAATGAATTTGGGCGATCCAGACAATGTATAATACTTGGTCAAATGTGCAAAAAACTGGCGAATGACCCCGGTGGCACCTATTCTGCTAAAAGACAATGGAAGCAGATTATGAAAAGTTGTATTTCGTGCGGCCGGCCTTTTTTTAGCAGCAGGAAAGTTGTTACTTCAAAGCCTGTTTGTATCAATTCACGGATCAAATCCCAAGTGATGAAATTTTTGGTGTCAGTATTTTCGTTCGCGCTATTTTCTGCCAACGCCGCCACCTGGTACGTTGACAGTTCCGTCTCCTCTTCCGGCAACGGGACGTCCTGGGGTACGGCCTGGAAGGCCCTCTCAAACATTTCCGGGGTGAAGGCAGGCGACACAGTATATATTTCCGGCGGGCCGAGTGGCTCCTCTCAAACCTATTCGGTTTCCAGCTGGTCTCCGACCGGCGGCGCAGCGGGCAATCCGATCACGTACCAAATCGGCCAGGATTCGTCCCACAACGGGACTGCCATTTTCAGCGGCAGCGGCACCTGGTTCGGCGGGGCGAACAATGCTATCATCAGCGGTAATGCCGGCGACGGGGCAATGCACTTCTCATGCTCCGGTTACGACACGGCTGCGAGCATTAACGGCGACTCCAATTTGAGAATTTCTTACGTCAATCTTGGGAATGGTTTGGGAGACGGGATTGATGGCCAGAGCGTCAACACGTTTGAGTTGGATCATTGCTATGCCTTTATCTCATCCGCGAATGCCGATCATTTCATGTCGGTCGGACTCAATGGGACTACCTGGGACCAGAATTTGATTCACGACAACGCCATTTATTGCCCCCATTTAAGTTCCAATGCCAACGGAGCCGACTTTTTTCAAATTGGCGGTAATGGATACAGTTTGTACAACAATCTGTTGGTTGGCTACTCGATGAGCTATACCGGCAACCAGCATCAGGATGGATGGCAAGGACTGGGAAACAGCTACATTAAAATTTACGGCAACACATTTGTTGGCATCCAGAACTATGGGGTGTTCGGAGATGCATACTATGGCGGGTTCACTCATATTTGGATTTACAACAATTTTTTCATCGGGTGTGTCGGGCCGGTGTTTGGGACGGACGGCGGCTACAACGGTCCATCGCCCTGCACGTTCAATGACATCGTGATTGCCAACAACACCTGCGACTACACGGATAGCGGCGGCGATCCGATTGCGCTCAACAACACGACATCTTTCTCCACTACTTTTACCAGTTGCGTTGTCGCCAACAATGCCATCATCAATGGCGCGGGAGTCGCGACACAAGGCAACTCCTCTTCGACGGTGGTTAACAATGTGGTGATCTCAAAAACGCAGGCAGCGGTGGATTTCATCAGTTACCTGGCCGGCACAACCAATAGCAATCTGCATTTGCTGGTGGCGGCGACGGCACTGATCGGCAAGGGCGCGAATGAATCTTCTTATTTTACAATCGATAAAGATGGCAATTCCCGGCCGGCGTCAGGCGCCTGGGATGTGGGAGCGTATGCTTACGGCTCCGCCCCGGCCAATCCTGTGATTTCCGTTTCACCCACCTCTTTGAATTTCGCTTCGCTGAACAGCGCAACCGTGACCAACACGATAACGGTGCGGAACACGGGCGGTGGCACGCTCTCGGGAACTGCCAGCGTTGCTGCGCCTTTCCAAATCATCGCCGGTGGGACTTACAGCCTGGCAGCCAATCAGAGCCAGACCGTTACTGTCACTTTCAAACCGAACGGCGGCTCCGCCAACGGCACCATTGCTTTTACCGGAGGTGGAGGCGCAAGCGTGTCAGTGCAGGGAAGTATATCAAGTTATCCTCCGCCGACGGTTTCTGCCATCACACAGAACGGCGCGGACGTTGATCTTAGCGCGCCCGGGCTCCAAATCTTTGCGGGCTCAGCGGTGCAGTATTCGGGTTCGGCTTCAGACCCCAACGGACTCCCGTTGACCTGGCAATGGATTAATACAGTCAATGGGGGGGCGGAGACGGTGGTGCAGAGCGGCAGTGGCACTATAACCAGCATCAACTTTAATTACACCACCGCCACCATTGGCAATACCTATATCTGGAAACTCCGTGTCAGCAACGGTTATGGGACAGCGGAATCGGATCTGACCGTTGGCGTGGAAGCGCCTCCGGTCGGCAATGTCATCCAGGCGACGTCTGGCACTATCAATAGTCCTTTTGTCGCGACCGGCAATTACATTTCTCAATCTGTGCAGACTACCACTCCGACCACTGGCGGCAGTGCCTACTACAATTTTACCATTACCAATGCGGGTAATTATGTCATTCAGGCGCTGGTAAACGCGCCCAATGATGCGGCAAATTCGTTATATTTGAACATTGACGGCGCACCGCAGGATCCCACCATGATTTGGGACATTCCCTTAACGGCCAGCTTTGAACAGCGCATCGTCAGTTGGCGTGGCACTGGCACGGACACGAGCAATCAGTTCATTCCTAAAGTTTTCAACCTTACCGCGGGCGTTCATCAACTGGTTGTTTGTGGCAGAGAAGCGAATGTGCAATTGCAGACCTTTGCCATTTTGCAAATACCGCTACCGCCTCAGAATTTGCGAATCGTAGGTCCTTAGCCGGATTTTACAAAAGACCATCGGAGATGGACGGGAGAGAAAAATATTCCATGCGAAATTATTCTTCGCCCGGATCCATTTATTAGAGACCTGAACGGAATTGTGGGGACTTCGCAGGGAAAATGACCATCAAGGACAGCATAGGAACACCGTTGGATTGCATCCAAGCGGCCGGAATGGAAGACGGAAAGCAAATCGGAACGGTCCCTTGTCCCGAATGCATTTTATGCGGGCGCGAGGGCCGTTTGCTCCATGCCAATCAGAATGATCGTCTTTTTTGTGCTTCCGGTTCATGGAATTTCAAGATTTGTTCCAACCCAAAATGTGGATTGGTCTGGCTGGATCCGATGCCGTTGGCGGAGGACATCGGAAAGGCCTATGCCAATTATTACACGCACGCAACACACCAAACGACAGGACGGACGGGATTGCTGAAAAAAATCCGGGACCTGGCCCAACGCGGATATTGGGCAGATGAATACCATTATGAAATCGGTTCCCGGCCTTCTCTTGCCAGAAGCCTGGGCAGATTGTTGCGGTTTTCTCCCATCCATCGCCGCGAAGCCGACGCCTGGGTGCGTTGCCTGCCGGCTGTTCCTCAGGGGCGTTTACTGGATGTGGGTTGTGGGTCGGGGGAATGGATGTTGGCAATGCGCCAACGGGGTTGGGTGGTCGAAGGAGTTGATTTTGACGAAAACGCTGTGAAGATTGCCAGGCAAAACGGGTTGAAGGTTGAATGCGGCCCGTTGGAGGAACAAAACTATCCGGATGACAGTTTTGACGCGGTGACCCTGAACCATGTGATAGAGCATGTTCCGGATCCGATACGCACTCTGACTGAGTGCTCCCGGGTTTTGAAGCCAAAAGGAAAACTGATCCTGTTCACGCCGAACAACGCCAGCCTGGGGCACCGGCTTTTCAAGGAATACTGGCGTGGATTGGAACCTCCCAGACACCTCCACGTCTTTTCAATGAACTCCATGCACCGGGCACTGGCCATGGCGGGTTTTCAAGAAATAAAGGTCCTTCCTTTCATTGTAACCTCCGTGATTTACCAGAGCTTATTGCTTCGATGGGGTTGGACTGATTTTACCAAAGGAGCGCCACGAAACTGGCCAGCCTGGGGTATTACCCGTTTTTTCAAGCTTTTGGAGCTGTTTTTGCTGCCTTGGAACCCCGCGCTGGGCGATTGTGTGATTGCCATTGCTGTGAAAACCGATCGTTCTTCCTGAACCGGTGAAATAGTTCCAATCAAACTTTGCAATTTGATCAACAATCAATGATAATGTGTGGAGTAAGAAGTATGAAATCATGCTGTAAGACGTTTAATTTTGGAATAGTTCTGTTACTGATTTGTGAATCTTTTGCGCGCGCCGGGAATGTTTATGTCTCCGATTCGTCAAGCGGAGCTATTTTGCAATTTGATTCGAGTGGAACTGAATCTGTCTTTGCCTCCGGCTTGAATAATCCGGCCGGCGTTGCTTTTGGCAACAATGGCGATCTCTACGCGGCTGATTCGGGCAATGGCACGATTCTGCAATTTGACAGGAGCGGAAATGGTTCTGTCTTTGCTTCCGGCTTGTCCAATCCGACAGGCCTCGCTTTTGATGGCAGTGGCAATCTTTACGTGGCCAATTCAGGCGCCGGGACAATTCTGCAATTCAATTCGAGCGGGAACGGTTCTGTTTTCGCCTCGGGTTTAAATCTCCCGGCGTATCTCGCTTTTGGCAACAACGGCAATCTCTATGCATCAACCCCGCATGCCATCGAGGCGTTTGATGCCGATGGAGACCAAACCACCGTCTTCAACAGTTTGAATTCCATATATGGCCTGGCGTTTGACAATACGGGCAATCTCTTTGCCGGTCTTCAGAACGTGGGTTCGGTTGTGGGCTTGAACGGCGGAGGCATCGCTTTCGGAAATCCCTTCACCGCCAATCCAATGGGGCTTGCGTTTGATGGCGACAACAATCTTTATGTGACTCTTGGCGGAGTAATTGAAAAATTCGACTCTTACGGCGGGACGGCTCAA
>Ga0265338_10003340_pt1 | contig 22673 bp, 14 predicted proteins | sample 42126metaG_FD_193579 | JGI IMG/M metagenome (GOLD analysis project Ga0265338, IMG submission 193579) | Rhizosphere microbial communities from Carex aquatilis grown in University of Washington, Seatle, WA, United States - 4-21-26 metaG | ecosystem: Host-associated > Plants > Roots > Rhizosphere... | reverse complement strand
CTTCCCGGGCGTAAGCCCCTAAAGACTCCAAGGAGATGACTTGGTTGATAGGCTACAGATGTAAATGCCGTAAGGCATGAGTCGAGTAGTACTAATAAGTCGTGCGGCTTGCCAATATTTTTTATTGTGTACACAACGTTGTGCATCAATAAACTTAATTGGAAAGTGCGCTTCAAAATATCATCAACGTTGAACGGACCTTCGGAAGGTTCGCTCGATACGATATACAAACATGAAGTCATTGTTGCTCTCTCCAGCAAACCTTCCGAAGGTTTCTGGAGAATGCTTAGGTTTCGGTCCCGTTTTCAGCGGAACGCTGAAAACGGGGATCTTCTCGATTGATTTTTTTTACATTCAGGTGTCTATATCGCGGGTGTTACACCTCTTCCCATTCCGAACAGAGCAGTTAAGCCCCGCAGAGCCGATGGTACTATACGGGTAACTGTATGGGAGAGTAGGTCGATGCCTGATATATTTTTCAAAGACCCCGTGCGAAAGCATGGGGTCTTTTTTTTGAACCATGGGAGTCCCGCCTGCGGCAGGATAAAATCCGGTCGATGCCTGATATATTTTTCAAAGCCCTATGCGAATACCGTAGGGCATTTTTATTTTAGCTTCATTGTCCTTATTTTCCTGCAAATAGTTTCGGGTCGGCCCGCCCCTTCCTTTGAGAGATCCGTATGAGCGCCGGCCGGTCTGCCGTCCTCAGCCGGCCGCTGGAGTCTCTGCTTCCCTTGTGCGAGGGTGCGTTTGTCTTTTTTCCCGCTCCGGTCTTTGACCCGTAATAATAATATTCATACCTTGATGTGCAACGGCCTTCTCGGGAGAGATCATCTGGACCATAGATTTTTTTAAGCATAAGACATCAGTGCGTCGATCGCCCGCGCCGACGATTGATCGGGCTAAACCCGGCGAAACGCTTAATCAGTAGGAGGATTTTTGAAAAGGTATTTTCTTTGCGGTGCTGCGGTTCTCGTATTGAACTCTCTCCTTTTTTCTCAGACAGTGTATTTGCCCGCAACGCATGAGGTCTATAAATTTCTCGACGAGATGGCTGCCAAGCAGGTCATTTTGGATTATCGAGATGCAGTGAAACCGCTCTCACGGGAATCCATTGCGAAGTTTTTGATTGAAGCTGACAGCCTGAGTTCGCGATTGACCAGCATAGAATTGGAACGGTTGAAATTTTACAAAGAAGAATTTTACGAGGAGATGAAAAATCTCAATTACAGCAACGTGTCGGACGGACGCTGGAATCTTTACAGTTATCAGGGCACACCGACGCGGTTTGCGGTCGATCTCATTGGTTCGGCGTCGCGCGATCGAATGGCCGACGGCAAGTCTCTTACCGAAATTACGAACGGAATCTTTGCCTATGGATATGTGGGAAACAATGTCGGGGCATACTTTTATTATCACGATTCTCATGACGGCGGTACGTATATCAGCTCCTCAGACCCCGGAATCTCATCTCTTCGTCCGCTCTCTCCGTTGACTGCCGTGATACCTTCCGGCTCGGTCACAACAACCGATCTCATCAATAATTCATACGACTATGATGTCTTTTACGCACAGATAAACGTTGACCTTGGATTTGCCACCCTGACCGCTGAACAAATGCAGAATCAGTGGGGCGCAGGCGAAGACGGCAATATCATACTATCGAGCAAAGCCCCCGCATACCCTCAAGTAAAATTGCATGCCCGGCTCAGCAAGGACATTGATTTCACCTATATCCATGGATGGCTCTTTTCCGGGATCATCGATTCTTCGCAGACGTACAATACGCAGTATTGGGGAATACGGCCGATCTACATGAATAAATATATCGCAGCAAATATGTTGGAATTTACTCCATGGAATGGCGTTAACATTGCTGTGGGGGAATCGGAAATCTATGGAGGGCCGGGACGCCAGCCGGAATTATTGTATTTAATTCCGATCATGTTATTTAAAACAGCTGAACATTACTTGAACAATCAGGATAATTCTCAGATATTTTTCAATTTCAAATTGACTACTTTCAAAAATTTTGATTTCTATCTTCCTCTATTTATCGACGAGTTAAGGACGACAACATTTCTTAGCCCGACGGAAAACCACAACCAAGTGGGGTTTACTCTCGGCGGTAATGCGTACGACCTTTTTTATCATGACACAAGAATCAATGTTGAATACACGCGAATCAATCCCTGGGTGTACAACCATCAATATTTGGAAGACAACTATCAAAGCCATGGTGTCAATTTAGGCGACTGGATCGGGCAGAATGCCGATCTCTTTTCTATGAGCGTTTATCAGCGCCCGATGTACAACCTTGAGATCGGACTTAAATTCCAGTCGTTAAGAAAAGGGGGGAAAGAAAATACGTATTATCAATACAGTGGTTACGCCGAACCGGATTTCTTGTATGGCCCGACCACCAAAGAGCAGTCCTTCGGAATCGTTGGAACGTACCAGCCGTTACGCGACCTCTTTATTGATTTTCATGCAATACGGACGCGGTTTACAACGCAGATGACTGCTTCGACAACGGATAAGACAGGATACAACGAATATTTGAACAACACTTTTGATTATTTGCTCGATCCAAGTTATGCGGGCAAATATGATATTTTGATCGGAATTCGGTACAACGTGTATTGAAAGAAAGGTAAAATCCTAACTCCCTGCTTTCCCCGCCCAGAGACTTGTTCTGACGTACATTATTTGAATATCGTCTGAATCAGAGTCTTTGTCTAACGTTTTACAGCTATTTTTTATGGCGCCTCCCCGAAAAGGCAATCCATTGTAAAGTGGGAATGCCTATTGGTCTCCATCGTGAAATCCATGAACGTGACCTGCAACAAGCTCCCGCGGGCGTCCTATTTTCTGCTTGGAAAAATCATTCTAAAATTCTATCTTACATTGATTTATCATGCTGCGCCTTCACCGAATTCCCGACAAAATGAAAAATCTAAAAACCTCCGAGAAAAGCGCCTCTTTTTTCCTGCTGGCAGCGGCGGCCTTCTTCTTTTTCATGGCTGTTCCGGCACATACGGTCTCTCAAACGAGAGCCGAAGCCGAACAGGCTTTGCAAACCATGACGCCGGATGAAATCAACCAGAAACTGAAAGACCTAGGAATAACGAGGGAAGAGGCGATCCAGCGTGCCAAAGCGCTGAATATTAATCTCGATGATTATCTTTCGCGGATCCCGTCTCCCGCCACAGTAGCCCCCAGCTCTTTGCAGCAAGATACGACTGGATCGTTCGCTCCGGCGAGAAAAAGAGCGGAGGTTCTCGTTGCAAGGAAGGAGCTTATCGTGCCGGGCTTTGAAAGGCGAACAAGCACTGAAAAGCTTCAGCCCTTTGGCTACGATATCTTTCAATATGCCCCTTCTTCATTTGAACCCGTCATCAATGTTGCAACGCCTCAGTCGTATGTCCTCGGCCCGGGCGACCAGATCATCGTATCGGTGTGGGGGGAGACGAAACTTAACCTGCAGCTCCTTGTCAACCGTGACGGGAATATCCTTGTTCCCGACGTCGGGCCGGTTTCGGCGAACGGCATATCAGTGCAGCAGCTCCGCGAAAAATTACTCCACCGGATGTCGGAGGTTTACTCCGGCCTGAAAAACGGCAGCCAAAGCGCCAACACCTTTCTCGATGTATCGATCGGAAGACTGAGAACCATTCAGGTCTACGTGATGGGGGAAGTGGTGCAGCCGGGGGGATATTCCCTTTCGTCAATGTCTACGGCGTTCCATGCGTTATATGTCTCCGGCGGCCCGACAGTCAACGGTACAATGCGCGACGTGCAAGTGGTGCGCGACGGCAAAACAATCTCCACCGTCGATATGTATAACTATGTCCTCAAAGGGGACAAGTCCAAGGATATCAGGCTGCAGGACGACGATATTGTGCTTGTCAAACCTGCGGGTAAGCGAGTCGCGCTCCTCGGCAGCGTCACGCATCCGGCTATTTTCGAATTGAGGGAGAAGGAATCGCTGGGAAGCCTCATCGCAATGTCGGGGGGACTTCGCTTCGACGCATACTCCGACCGCGTCCACATCGAGCGCATCATCCCCTTTGAGCAGCGGAATCTGTATCAACGCAATATCCTCGATATAGACCTTCCGTTCACTTCGCTGACGGATTTGCAGAAAAGCTCCTCCACGCTCGAAGACGGCGACGTCGTCACAATCTTCAAAGTGTCCGGCCGGGCAGAGAACCGGGTCTCGATTAACGGTACGGTGAACAAGCCGGGAAATTTTCAGCTGCAGCCGGACATGCACATGAAAGACTTGATCTATAAAGCGGACAGTTTGCGGCGCAATTCGTTTTCAGAGCGCGCCACATTGTTTCGAATGCTCCCCAACTTGCGCCGGGAAATTATCGAGTTCAACCCCAGGCTTGCCCTTGCCGGGGATAACGAAAATAATATCGCGCTTCAGAATGAAGACAGCGTTGTCGTCTACACAGAAACTCAGTTCTTTCCCCTCGATTCCGTGACCGTCGCGGGCGGAGTTCAATACCCCGGCAAATATCCTCGTAACAATAAGATGACTGTCTCCGACCTCGTGATTATTGCCGGAGGGTTAACACAAAATGCTCAAAATTTTGGCATTCAAGTCTTTCGTGTCGATACAACCTTGCTCGGCATCAACAGCAAAGTGATTATCGTCGATCTGCCGAAAGAATACTGGCATGCCAATGATTCGCAAGATTTTCTCCTCAAAGACAAAGATATCGTTTCCGTCCCCATCAACCCCCGTTATTCGGAGCAAAAAGTTGTGCAGGTGTCCGGATATGCCGTCTATCCGGGTTCATATGTTTTGCGGTATGAGGGAGAGAAGCTTTCGGAAATACTGAAGCGTGCCGGCGGGTTGAAGCAGGGGGCGTACCTCAGCGGCTCCGTCCTCTTGCGGAAGGCGCGGAACGCGACGGTGCTATTTACAAATCTTACAGTTGATACGATTGGCGTGAAAGTAAATAATTACGACCTCATTCCGCTCGACTTCAACAATGCTCTGACAGACACGACGTCGCGAGACAACGTCGTCATGGTTGCGGGCGATTCTGTTCACGTCGCGTTTCTTGAGGATGTTGTGTACGTTCGCGGTGAAGTCTTCGTTCCGACCCCGGTCTTGTACAAAAAAGGCGCGGGTGAAAGTTATTACGTCAAGCAGGCCGGCGATTTCAAGGATGATGCCGACAAAGGAAAAGTTGCGGTATTCCTTCCCGGCGGGAAGAAATGGGAACCAAGCATCTGGCCTTTGCCCGACCCTGAAATACTGCCGGGAAGCCTTGTCTTCATTCCCAGGAAAATTGAAACGGAAGATAAAACTTTGTCGATCCTGGCTGCCTGGGGAACTGTCATGGCGAGCTTAGCGGCAATTACCATCGCAATTGTACAGGTGACGAAGTAAGCATGATGGAATAGAGGAATGATGGATGGGTGGAATGGAGAGATGGAACCGGAATACGGAATACCAATGAAATGGCTCAGCAGGAATTAATGTATGGAACAAAGCAAGTCCGTCGAGGCTGCCGGCGAAAAAGCATCGTTTAATTTTGAGGAGCTGTTCGCCGTTCTCTGGGGTTCTCGAAAGCTGATCGGTATTATTACGGCTTCCGTGACAGCCGCGGCCATTATCATCAGCCTCCTGCTCCCCCCGTATTACATGTCAACCGTTGTGATATTGCCGGAAATAAGTCAGAGCAAATTAAGCGCCCTGGGCGGGCTTTCGGACCTGGCTTCAATGGCCGGAGTGAACGTCGGCGGCGAAGCATCGTCCGTCAAACTGTATCCGACGATCGTGAAAAGCGAGGCGGTGCTTAAAAATGTGATCTACAAAAAGTATCACTCGGAGGCATTTGCCGATTCGGTGAACCTTATTCAACTCTGGGGCGGGAATGAAGAGAAACCCCAGCTGGCGTACGAGAACATTCTCAAGTCATTGCGCGATGAGCTGGATGTATCGCTCGATACAAAGACAACGGTCCTTACACTGACAATTCTCACCAAGGAACCGCAGCTCTCTGCCGATATCCTTAACGCTGTGGCGCATGAGCTGGATGTGTTCAGCCGGACAAAGCGGACAACCAACGCCTCGGCACAGCGAAAATGGATTGAGGGGCGATTAACGGAAGTGAATTCGGATTTGGAGAGGTCCGAGAATGCTTTAAGAAATTTCCGCGAAAACAACAGGAGGGTCACGGATTCCCCCCAGCTGTTAATGGAACAAGAGCGTTTTATCCGGGAGGTTCAAATCAATGCAGCATTGTTCAGTGAACTGAAGAAACAATATGAAATCGCGAAAATCGAAGAGATCAAAAACGTGCCGATAGTGAATGTCATGGACGCGGGACGGCCGGCGGCGAAGAAAGAAAAACCGAAAAGGGGAGTTATTGTAGTGATGTCTTTTGTGCTTTCTCTTTTTGCAGGAGCCGGTTTTGTCTATGGCAAGTCTGTCTACGGCGAAAAAATTGCCGTTGTTAAAACCTTTCTTGCAACACGGTTGAAAAGTTAGGGTGTCATTTCCGGCCTTGGACTATCAGAGTCCTCCTTGACTGCACATCATTTGAAGAATTTTTTGTTTTTACCGCACCGATGGCGGTCGCGCTGCAAAAGATGACTGCGGACTCAGCCGCAACTTCAAATGGAACAATAGACGATTATTCAATCATCCGAAGCCTTTAAGATCGAGAACTGTCTTGGAGGCTTTGTCATTCCTGAGTGCATCGATGCGGCTGCGCAGCCCAGCTGCATAATGAAGTACATTCACATGATCGTTTCAATTCCGTCACCTTTTTTTTCTAGAAGCCATCTCAAAAATGGTTTCGATGTAGGATGCATGTGTAAATGTCATGCTGATCCCGCCGGTTTTTGGCGGGAGAAGCATCCACGACACTGAAGCCTCGTGGATTCACGGTGCATGGGTGTCGTGGATGCTCCCGAAGGGACTCCGCTTCGATCCGCCCAGAATGACATTCTTCGGAATTTTTTAGATAGCTTTAAATATTAAACAATTGAGGATACTATTGTGAACTACCTTGTTACCGGGGGTGCCGGTTTTATCGGATCAAATATTGTTGAAGAGCTGCTTCGCAGGGGAGAACGTGTACGAGTGCTTGACAATTTTTCGACGGGTAAGCGGGAGAATCTTATTTCATTTCACGACAAGATTGAGGTGATCGAAGGCGACGTTCGGAGTTATCATATTGTCAGAGATGCCGTGGATGGAATGGACGTCATCTTGCATGAAGCCGCACTTCCCTCCGTGCCGCGTTCGATTCGAGATCCTATTACGACAAACGAAGTCAACGTGGGGGGTACGTTAAACATTCTTGATGCGGCGAAGGACGCAAAAGTAAAAAGAGTCGTGTTCGCTTCATCATCTTCGATCTACGGAGATACGCCGGAACTGCCGAAACACGAGGGGATAAGCCCCAATCCGCTTTCCCCGTACGCTGTGTCGAAACTTGCCGGCGAAAAATATTGCAGCGTGTTTTCACGAGTCTATGGACTGGAAACAGTTGCACTTCGGTACTTCAATGTGTTCGGACCCCGCCAAGATCCGGCATCGCAGTATTCTGCAGTAATCCCACGGTTTATTACGGCGATTCTCAATAATGAACGGCCGGTTATTTATGGTGATGGCGAACAGAGCAGGGATTTTACATTTATTGCAAACGTTATCGAGGCGAACATCTTGGCGGCAACAAAAGAGAATGTCTCGGGGATAACAGTCAACTGTGCCTGCCATGGAAGAATTTCGCTCAATGAACTGGTGCAAAAGATCGATGACATTCTTGGAAAAAATATCGCCCCGCTGTACAAAGAAGAAAGGCCCGGTGACGTAAAGCATTCATTTGCAAACATTGACATGGCGCACGCAAAGCTTGGATACGAACCGATAGTTTCATTCAAAGATGGATTGCAGATCAGCATCGAATGCTATAAGAAGGCATTGAAAAAATAGACTCTGGCGGCTTTTTCAATGTTTCGGAGGTTCCTGCCCTACAATAGGAGTAATCGGTTGCTCACTTCGTTTTCTAGGAGAACAAATGAAATATCAAGCGCATACGGTGGAGTGGGATGATGAAAAAGTCGGAAATTTTTGGAGCGAATATAGCAAGAACGAAGGAATGGCATATTTTACAGAATTGGTCGGACATCTCGTTTTGCGGTTTGTTAAGAAATATATCTCCCTCGGCGGCACTATCCTTGATTATGGATGCGGGCGCGGCCAGCTCATGCGACTGCTGCTCCTGGACGATAAGGACGGTTCGATATACGGTTGCGACTTTTCCAAAGAATCTGTCGATTCGGTAACCACGAGTTTCAAAGATGAACGGCATTTCGGGGGGTGTGAGTATCTAGCGAGTTTACCCTCGCCTTTTCCATCCGATTTTTTCTCCACTGTTTTCTTAATCGAAACGATCGAGCATCTTACGAAAACGCATTTCGACCAGACCCTGATTGAAATTTCACGAGTAACATCTCCCGGAGGGTTTGTTGTGGTAACAACCCCAAATCAAGAAAACCTAACGCAAGCATTGGTCCGCTGCCCCGATTGCGGAGCGATTTTTCATCGGTATCAACATATGCAGTCGTTTTCAAAAGACCGAATGTCGGAGATCTTCGCCAAAAATGGTTTCAAAACGGTTTTTTGCGGGGGTATTGAATTGATTTCGTTAGGGAAGCCCTTCGTCATTAGAGTATTACTGAAACTGTACAGAGAGAAGATAAGAAAAATCGCCGGAGCGAACTTAATATACATCGGGAAGAAGGTGGAAATTGAGGCGGACCTATAACTGTTGGAGGACGCGTAATTTTTCCATTTCTATTGCCATTGGCGGCAGGCGTTTTCGTGCTTGGAGACTTGTGGTCATTTAACCAAAGAGGGCTATGTTCCAGACTGAATCATTTCGCCGGGGTATTTCTTATTCCGTGCTTCTCAATGTTGTAGCGAAGGTCTTTGGTTTCGCCCAGAGTTTAGCTATTGCATACTATTTTGGCTCCAGACAATCTACCGACGTTTTTTTCCTCTCATTTTCGCTCGCAAGTTTTTTAGCAATATTCGTTTCAATGCTCAACAGCGCGGCGATCATCCCGGAAGCGATGAGATTGGAACGACAGGGAAGTTCGAAGCAGGCACAGTCGTTCATTAATTTCTTTTTGTATGGCTACACGGTTCTTTCGATAGCGCTCATCATCGTATTCATGTCCTTCCCTGTTGATCTGCTGAGAGTGTTTTCTCAGTTTCCCGAATCCGTTCTTCGGGAACAAAAGAGTGTCATTACCTTTACGCTTGGGTTATGTTCCGTGCTCATACTGACCCAGTACCTCGTTGAAGTGTTAACGTCGTATAAATATTTTGTCCTTTCGATGCTCTCCAGCATCGTCACCAATATTTTGTGTGTGGTGTTCATTTTTTTCGCTCATGACACATTGGGGGTGCTCTCTATCGTTGTCGGGTTTTATGCCTCGGCGATTCTTCAAATAATTTCCCTGGTTTGGATTTTGCAGCGGGACCTTCACTGGACATTTGACCTGGCATGGCCTGTATTTTCCACTCAGGTCAAAAAGAATATCTTCTTCGGCCAGCTTGGCAACATTTTTTCGGTTGTAGGAGGGTACGCCCCCCAATACATCCTCAGCGGCTTGTCGATGGGGGTCATTACCGGATTGAATTTTGCCCAGAGGGTCGGAGACCTGCCGACGACGATTGTGACGGGCCAGATTTCTCTCGTGAGCGGCATAAAGCTCAACGGTGTTGTCGCCGAGAATAAACACGCGGAAATCAGCAGAGTGTTCGTCTCGTCGGCAAAATTATTGGTCTTTGTTCTTGCCCCCATCAGCGCGATTTTTTTTTTCTATTCGGAACCGATCATTGCTCTCTTGTTTTACCGCGGCGCGTTTTCGTATGATGCGGTAATTATTGCGAAAAGTTTCCTGCAGTTTCTCGCCCTTGCATTTCCTTTTTTCGGGGTTTTTACCATCGGGCAGAGATTGTTCATGGCGGGCCAACTCAATGCGAAGACATTCTGGTACCAGGCGGCAAACAATGTTCTGCTCGTTATTTTAATATTTGTACTGGCACGGTCGATCGGATATTTGGCGTATCCTATCGCTTTGGCCGTCATCACGCTGACGAATACACTTGTGAACGGTCTTTTTGTAAAGAGATATTTTCCCTTCATAAAGTATTCAAAGGTTCTGTGGTATGCGATCGGAGTGATGATGCTCAATTACGTTGCAGCGCAGCTTTTCTATCTTGGCTTACACGCGTTTGCGGTGAAGCCGTTGTACCTGTTGGCGCTTGCGTGTGCCCTCCAAGCCGGGATCATCTTTCTATTCACGGTGGTTTTTTCATTGAATGCCGACGTCAAGGAAATTGTGGTCTCAGTCTTCGGCAAGGTTAGAACGCGAAAAGGGAAATAGTGAATGTGCGGTATCGCCGGAATATTTTATTTTGACCGCTCTCACTCTGTAGAACCGGCTCTCCTGGATGCCATGACGGATTCGTTAACGCATAGAGGCCCGGATGACAGAGGAGTATACATCGACGGTTCTCTGGGATTGGGATTCCGCAGACTCAGTATTATTGATTTGTCCCCTTTGGGACATCAGCCGATGAGCAATGAGGACGGAACGGTATGGATTGTTTTCAACGGGGAAATCTACAATTATCAATCCTTGCGTCCTGCGCTTGAATCGGCAGGACATCGTTTCAAAAGCCGAACCGATACCGAGGTTATCATCCACGCGTACGAAGAATACGGGGAGGCGTGTCTCGACCATCTCGATGGAATGTTTGCCTTCGCACTTTGGGACTCAAAGACCCGGTCGTTGTTCGTTGCACGGGATCGTTTCGGCATTAAGCCCCTGCACTATTCTGCGGACCGGACGGGATTTTATTTTGGTTCAGAAATAAAAGCAATACTGCGTCATCCCGGCATCCCGCGCGCAATAGACCATCAAGCCCTTTCGGATTTCCTCACGTTCATGCAGGTTCCCGCACCCCGAACGATCTATGGGTCGGTGAAAAAATTATTGCCCGGTCATGCATTGCAGATTGGACAAAATGGCGTTGTCCGCGAATGGCAGTATTGGGATATTGCCGTTGTTGAAGATGAACGCCTGACGGAAGAAGACCATGTCAGAGAATTGGATGAGCTGTTCCGCAGCGCTGTTCGCCGCCATCTTATCGCCGATGTCCCCGTGGGCGTCTACCTCAGCGGGGGGTTTGACTCTTCAAGCATCGCAGCGTATGCAAGCATGGTTTCGTCGTCGCCGGTAAAAACATTTTCTGTGAGTTTTTCTTCGGATGAGGGCTATGATGAATCTCGATATCAAAAACTCGTCTCCGAGAAATATAATACCGAGCATCATGTTTTTCATGCTACTCCTGATATATTAACGGCGGCAACGCTCGTATTGAGGGAATGCGATGAGCCGTTTGCGGTGGGGTCGGCTATCCCTCTCTATTATATATCAAAAATGGCAAGCGAACATGTCAAAGTGGTACTCAGCGGTGACGGCAGCGATGAATTGTTTGCCGGGTACAGCTGGCGGTACAGACTCGCCCAAAGAGCCGCTCAATTGTCCGTCGTTCCGACCTCTGCCTGGAAAACAATCAATGGCATGATGCAATCTGTTGGAGGAGTGTATGGACAGCACTTGCCGGGAATTTTTAGAAAAATTTCAAAAGCGAGCAGATTGGGCGCGATGAACCGTGACGAGCAGTATGTATCCATTTTTTCAATTTTTCAACGATCCGAAAAAAACTCAATTCTTGATCCGGATATTCTGCGCACGCTCGAGTTGAAAAACGCAGACCAGAGAAGCGCGGTATGGGAAAAAGCTCCCGCGAAGGGACTCAATCGCAACCTTTACTTTGATATTAAAACTTCGCTTGCCGATGAAATGATGACAAAAGCCGACCGGTGTTCTTCCATGGTGAGCATTGAGGGGAGAGTTCCTTTTCTGGACAAGGCCTTTGCAGAAAAGGCAATGACGATTCCGGCCCGATTTAAATTGACGCGCAACGATGAAAAGTATATAGTGAAAAGAGCGTTTGCGCACGCCGTCCCAAACGAGATCATTACACGTCCCAAACAGGGGTTTAGTTTTCCATTGGGGAAATATCTTACGCCCCGGATGCTAGATGTACTGCGCAACGATGTTCCGCCGTTCATCAACAAGAAATCTCTTCAGCGGTTAATCGATATCCATCAATCGGGCAAACTCGACATGGGTTCCCATCTGTGGAATTTAGAAATTCTTAGACTGTGGTATGGATTGGCACAGGAGAAGATATAGCGGATGGACAAGGGATACCATATCGCGGTCTTAACTCCATTTTTGACTTCACCGCTCAGGCGCTTTATTCCTGCGCTGACGGAACAGGATTGTGCGGCGGCACCGGGAATGGGAGGTTACGGCGTCGTGAACCTGGCAACGTACCGAATTTCACAAGGATTACGGACATCAATTATCACCCTTGATACGCATTTGCACGGCGCTCCGATTGTTCGTCATGGCGATGTAGGTTCTCTATACTGCTATCCCAGGAGAAAAAGGCATTTACTTCGGGACATGTTCAAGAATGAACGAAAATTTATTGATCAGGCATTGGATGAAATACAACCCGATCTCATCCACGTTCACTGGACGTACGAATATGCATTGGCCGCATTGATGAAGCGGCGCGAGGTTCCCGTTCTTGTTACCGTGAGAGATCATAGTTTTGACGTCGTACGATATTCCTTTTCAAACTATTGGCCTAATTACCTTATCACTCAATGGGTGCTGAGCAAAGGAAAAAACTTCAGCGTTGTTTCCCCGCATGTCTACCGGTATGTTGCAAAGAAAACATCGGGACATGTATGGATGGTTGAAAATCCGATCGCAGAAGAAGTGATGAGTCAGAAGAAAAACAGCGAGAAGCAGGGATCGTTCGTTATTTCAACAGCATGTATTTGGAATTCGTTAAAAAATCCAAAATCTGCAATGACTGCATTCTCGTTATTCCGCAAAGATTTTCCGAATGCTGCATTACATCTCATGGGGCCGGGAATGGAGTCGGGCGGAAAAGCCGAACGATGGGCGGAACGCATGAATGTTCACGAAGGAGTTTCTTTTTTAGGGAATTTATCCCATACGGCATTGATCAACGAAATGAAGGACTCGGACGTTTACCTCCATACATCGAAAACCGAAGCGTGCAGTATCGCGGTCATGGAGGCGATGTCTCTTGGTTTGCCCGTGATCGGGGGAAAAAACAGCGGCGGTGTTCCCTGGCAGCTCGACTATGGGCGGAGCGGAATATTGGTTGATATTGAATCTCCGGAAGAGATCTGTTCAGCCATGCATGATCTCTCTATGAACGAGTCATTACGCGGGACGATGAGTGGCCGCAGCCGGAAAAGGGCAGAGAGCTTGTATAATGTGCATGACATCCATTTACAGTATGAATCGATTTACCGCACGCTGCTTGCGTGACGGTGCGGCGCACTCATAGGGAAACATGAAGTGAAAATTCTTGTTGATGCATTGGTTCCATTCAGCTGGGCACACGGAGGCGTGACGGTGCACTTGAACAGCATTGTTGATGCGATCCGCAAAGAAGGAAGGGAAGTGGATTTTCTGCGTTGGTGGGATGAACGTCAAACCGGCGATGTGCTGTTGACATGGTACAGCCCGACGTCAAAAATATCGTTTGCCAAAGAAAAGAACATTAAGATTGTCAGTTATATCTATTTAGATTCCCTTACTTCGAAAACAACGCCCCAGCTGTATTTTCGGAAACTGCTGATCTCTGTCTTTCGAAAATTGTTCCCATCGTTCGCACGGGATCTCGGTTTTTGTATCAATCAATTGTGCGACGCTTTCATTTTTCCCACCGCATATGATGCTTCAGTGGGGGAATTGCTCTTTCAAACCAACCGGAAATCCTCGCACGTGATCATGCACGGCGTGAACGACGCATACATGAACAGGACGGAACGTGCAAGAGGCGACTATCTCATTTCAACGGGAACTATTCACAAACGGAAGAACACGCTCCTGCTCGCCGAGGCGGCACGGGCGGCCAACATCCCGATCGTGTTCATCGGGAAACCGTATTCGGAAGATCAGTATTTTCAAAGATTCTTGTCGCTGGTCGATGGAACAATCGTTCAATACAAAGGATACGTCACCGAAGAGGAAAAAATTGACCTGCTTCAGCGCGCGCGGGGGTTTGCGTCATTGAGTCTTTCGGAATCGGGATGCATTGCCGTTCTTGAAGCGCTCGCGCTCAAAACGCCGGTCTTTTTACCCGACCTCGGCTGGGCCCGCGGTGCGTATGAGAACTATGCAAGTTTTGGGAATGTTAAGAATAAGAGGAAGCTCATTCAACAAATTAAGGTTTTTTATGAAAGCCGGCACGGCGATCCTCATTACCCGGTGCGATCATGGCCTGAAGTCGCCAGAGAATATCTCCGAGTGCTGGATTCTGTGTGTGAACAAGGCGCTGCCGGTGCCTGATCTTCCATGCCGGCATGACAACTAATGAAGAAAGGAGAGATGACCAGGAGAGAATGCGGGAATGAAGGACGGTTTGAGCCGTTAACAAATTTGCGTAAGGTCATACAACTAACAAGTGAAGGAGACGGAGATGAGAAAGTATAATTTCGATATTATTTTATTCTGCGCGGTAACGATGCTCGTTGCAGGGTCATGGTGTTCGGCCCAGACGGCCAAAAGAATGGTTGATGACCGTAATCTCGCCTTTTCGGATGAGTTTAATGCTTCGAGCCTCGATACGGTAAAATGGTGGGATCACAACCCGGAATGGAAAGGCAAATTCCCCTCTATCTTTATGCCGAGAAATGTTTCTTTGGCCGGCGGGTCCCTCAATATTGTCATGAAAAAAGAATCTGTGAAGAAAGACACGACGACCTATTCCTACACAACCGGTTCGATTAAGAGCCGAAAGAAAATTCTCTACGGGTATTTTGAAGCGCGCTGCAAAATCATGAATTCCCGGGGGTCGAGCGCATTTTGGCTGTATGACGACAATCAGCAATATCAAACCGAGCTCGATGTGTTTGAGATTTGCGGCGGCGATGCGCCGAAGGAACACAGCGTGTTTATGAATGCTCATGTCGGACATGGACTTGGCGTTGCAAAGCCGCTTGCGATGCCGCAAGTGTACAATCACACCAGCCCGCTGCGCGACGACTTTCATGTCTATGCAATCGATTGGCGGGAAGATTCAGTGATTTATTATTTTGACAACAATAAAATCGGCGCCATCCTGAACCAATATTGGCACAAGCCGATGTCGATCATGTTCGACAGCGAAACGATGCCGGAATGGTTTGGATTGCCGCTTGATAGTCAGCTTCCATCGACGTTTTTGGTCGATTATATACGGGTGTGGAACCAAACGGCAGCTCCCGGAAAATGAAATAGATTTTCAATCCGAAACGTCGTGTCATTCCGGCGAGCCTTGCAGATGAATTGGTTCAGGACCGGAAGCCATCTTTTACCTCTGGATGCCCGCCCCGGCGGGCATGACGCGTATATTGGTTTAATATGCGGGTATATGAGGCTCTGTATTCACTGAGGTATTCTTTCTCCGAAGCATGAAAAACCTGCTCTTATGCTGTATCCTTATTTTTTCGGCGTTCTATGTTGAAACGTCGGAATTGGTGCTGTTCAGTATAGGCAACGCTAAGGTTTTCGTATTTGATATCTTCTATTTTTCCTGTTTATCTTATTTTTTTGCGAAAACGTTTATTTCGAACTCGCCGAAACAAAGGCATGACAATGTAGTATTCTATGCCCTTCTTGGTATTGTCCTTGCCGGCATTGCCAATTCATGCTTCAGTTTATTGAGAGACGGTGCAAGCAGTTTTGGTGAACGCGCCCGCTCAGAGTACTATATAGTGTTTCCCGCCCTGTTTATTTTTTCAGCATTCAGATCACGCGTTACGATCGAATCGTTGTTGAATTGGCTCCATGCAACGGGAATTATCGTCGCTGTCGTTATCGTCGTGAAGACAATTCTTTTTTCTATGGGCCTTCTTGAGGCTGAGGATGAATGGGTACGGTTTGGAGCGAACAACGGGACCATCATGGTCGTGTTTTCGCTGATGTTCTTAACGACGAAATTTATTACTTCTCGTAAAATAGATTTTTTTCAAGGGCTATTATTCGTTTTCCTGCTGCTCAGTCTTATTCTTTCTCAGTTCCGGACCATGTGGGTTGCATTCGCGATCTCTGCTTTTGTTATTTATATCTTGAATCTAAAGTCGTACCGTTCGTTGTTAGGATTACTCATCTCTGCGATTGTGATAATTGTTCTTTTTGAAGTGCTGCAAACTTATATATTGCCTCGCGGGATGACCGAGAACCTTCAACGATCATCAAAACTTCTCGAGGGCTTTGAAAATGATCCTGATTGGATCTGGCGTTTGGTACAATGGGACCAATATTATACGACTTCAATGGAGTCTCCTTTTTTTGGGCATGGAATTGGAGCCGCCCTGCCTGTCTTTGTTGTCGACAAAGTGTACGATAACATCCCTGCGCACAATGCATGGTTGATGTATTTTTTTAACCAGGGACTGGCCGGAGTTCTCGTTAACCTGTTTGCTCATGGAGCTGTTTTTGCGACGCAGTTCCGCCTTTTGAAGAAATGCGTTCGCGGCAGCATTGACCATTTTTTTATCTTGCTGTTCATCGGCATGCATTCCATCGTGTTTCTCTATACGATAACGTACACCGACAGCATCTACATGTGGATGTTCGCTGGATTGACGGCGTCGCTGGTGAACATATTTTGGGACGATAAGAAGAACAATGAACATCTCAGTCTTAGTACCGAACTACAACAATAAGAACTATCTGCGGCAGGCCATCGACAGCGTTCTTATGCAAAAAGGCGCTCATGTTGAAATTGTCGTGGTGGATGGCGCATCCACGGACGGATCTGTTGAGATTCTTCGTTCGTACGGCGACCGAATTCGATGGATCTCCGAGCCGGACTCGGGCCAGTCGGATGCTCTTCTCAAGGCCTTTGCCATGTCGCACGGCGATATTATCGCGTGGCTCAACAGCGATGAAATGTATCTGACCGGCGATATCCTGGCCCGGGTCGTATCGTCCTTTTCGCAGCTCCCTCCAAACATCGCCGTTGTGTACGGAGATTTCTCATACATCGACGAAGAAGGAAAAGTGTTGCTGGAAAAAAGGTCTCACCCGTATCACTATTACCAGATCCTCCGGGGAAAATTTATGCCGAACCAGCCGGCTGTATACTTCCGCCGCACAGCGCTCGATGATCTTGGCTTTGTTTCCCGTGATTATCATTTTGCCATGGATCTGGAATTATACGCGCGTTTGGGCGCGAAATATGAATTCCGCTATGTCCCGATGCGCCTGGGAGGATTCCGATTGCATGGCGAAAGCAAAACGTTAAGCGGCAACTCCAAAAAGAAGATCCAGGCGGAAGTTCACGCAATCCGGGCTCAATACGATTCTTCGATGTTCGGGAAAATGAAGTCACGCTACTACTCTTTTCGCGGTTCTGTTGCCGACCTGACGCAGTATAGAAAATTATTCGTACGGAATGGAAAACTCATAAAATGACCCAAGCATCCGTCATTCTGTGCACGTTCAACCATCTTCCGTATGTTCGGCTGACCATACCTTCTGTCTGCTGTCAATCCATGCCCGGCAGCAAGTATGATATTATTGTGGTCGATGACGGTTCGAGCGATGGTACGGGCGAATTTCTCGATGAGTTTTCCCGCAATAGGAATACCGGTATTACCGTTGTTCACAATGCGGCCAACCTGGGTCTTGCACGATCGCGGAACGTCGGCGCCTCGAAAGCGCAATCAGATCTGCTGATCTTCCTTGACGACGATAACGTTGCCGATTTTTTCCTCGTGCAATCGTACATCTCAGGCGCGGGAGAATTCCCGGATGATGTGCTGCAAGGCCATCAGGTTTTTCCCGATTGGATATTGAAAAACAATTTTGCCAAAGCCTGGGCGTCGTGGGTTGTGCCGGGGAATAAGAATCTGGACGTGAATAACATTTCGGCGAAAAATGTCTGTCCGGGAAATTTTGCCATTCCTAAAAAGTACTTCGATGCGGTCGGAGGCTTTAACGAGAAGTTTCGCTATTGGGGATTGGAAGACGGCGAGTTTACGTACCGGCTGCTGAAACAGTGCAACGCAAAACTTCGGTTCGCCGAGAAAGCGAAAACATACCATATCGATGAAGGCTTTACCTACAGTGTGTATCTGCGGAAATATGCAAGCATCGGGAGAAACGCCCTTCCCGTCCTGAGAGAACATTCTCCCGAATTCGTTGCGCTGACGAACTACGGGTATGTTGAGGATCTCGCCGCCGGCGAATCGATCTCTCGCAAACTTCTGAAAATAGTATTGCATGCATATTTCTATTCCCCATTCCCGTTTCTGCTGGAGAAGATATTGCTGCTTGTCGATGACATCCCCTGGCTGCACTTCTTTCGACGGTTCTATAAGCTCGGCTTAAGTTATGCGGTGTGGAAGGGATACCGGCAAGGCAAAAAAGGATCCGGGCAACATTCACAATGGTTTTGATTCCGATGAAGACCGTTGCGATCCTGACCACAAAGAAACTTTTTCCGCCCGAAGACGGACGGGCGGATATTATCCGGAAGATCGTCGAGATGTTTGACGATGACCCGCACTATACGGTTATCGTCGTCAGCCTTGTACCGCAACCGCCAACGCCCGTTCCTTCATTCACGCTGCTTACCGTCGAATCCCGAATAAGCTATTGGTCCGTGTTCGTTTCAGTCATCAGGGGGCTCCCGCTTCAGGTCGCGCTTTTTTCCAACCCGGGAATTAGCAGAGCAATCCGTGAACAATTGCGAGGCGCCGCCGTCGATATCGTGGTCGCCGATATGACAAGAACCGCAATGATCGCATTGCGTATTCCCGCGGCGAAGAGAATTCTCGACATGGACGATCGTCTTTCAAAAAGATACCACCGGCAGCTGAAAGAAAAGAACTCTGTGGTCCACCTGGGGAAGAAACCGGAGTTTCTTCCTTCGTTCATTCATAAGGTCCTCCCCTTCCTGCAAAAACAAATCCTATGGTATGAAACGAAACGGATGCGGGCGTATGAAAGCAGCATCGTGAAGGAATTCGATTGGACGGTCTTGGTATCCGACAAAGAAGCGAAAGAATTGGCTGAACAGACGGGCTGTGCATCCGTCGTTAGCATACCAAACTATGTCGAGTTTTCTCGGCATGAAAGGAGAACGGCGGACCGTCCCATCATTATCTTTTTTGGTAATTTAGCGTCCGCTCACAATCTCGACGGCGCAATGTACGTCGTAAAAGAAATATTCCCGCTGATCCGTGCTGAAGTGAATGAAGCGGAACTGTGGATCGTCGGCCGGGCGATACCAAAAGAATTCGGCAGCATGCCAGCCTCTTCGGGGATTGTCGTTTATTCCGATGTCGAGGATGTATCGGATTACCTTTCTCAGGCATCGGTGTGTCTCTGTCCCTTGAGATATGGGAGCGGCATAAAGACAAAAATCCTTGAAGCGTTCGCACACGGAATTCCGGTTGTAACAAATTGGGTGGGAGCGGAAGGCATCCCGCGAGCTGATGAATGCATGTACATAAAAGATACACCAGCCGAGATCGCACGGCAGGTCGTCGCAATTCTGGACGAGAGAGACGGCCATTCTGAAAAAGTAAAAGCCGGCTATGAAGTGCTGCAGGAATATTTTTCAAAAAAAATCGTGAAGGAGAAATGGCAGTCCATTTTCGGTTAGGCCGGGTCGCGCCGTGGGCCGTTCATCCTGAGTAAGCGATCCCGCTTGAAGAGCGGGAGAGCGCATCGAAGGATCAAGCGACATTCTTTTGAGACGACTTCTGGAAAAATTACGTCACCCAGAACTTGCATCATCAGCTAGTGCTTTTAGAACCCGATCCCGCTTTGTCGGGACGGGGCAGCGCAAACTCGAAATTAGGAAACTGCCGAAAGTCTTTTTCCCCGTATGCACCATAAATTCTGGCCAGCACGTATGAGCGGCAACCGGGCATGGCTTTCCTGGAGTAGTTGGGCCAATAGGAAATCCTATGCAAGAAATCGCTGAAGAACCGATAAATACACTGGTAACACCGCCAAAAACCTCAATGAACTGCAGTTGGCTAATTTAATGAGCCACTACAATTGTGACGCACAATATGGTGATTATTATCGGTTTTTTGTAGCTTACTGATGAGGATTCAACCTGAATTCTCCGGTATCTCTGAGACGAATGGTACGTTTATGGCAGTCGTTCCTAATGAACAGGAAGTGATGATGTAAGAGAGATTCTTACATACTTTTCCAAGAAGCGGCCAACGAGCAGTGGTCTTCATATTCTTCACCCCTAAATGAATGTCGGGCATTTGTAGGACCGACTACAGCGATTCATAAGTTAAATCACAAAACGTATTGAAGCGCACGGACTGGGCAATCCGGAACGTCATCAATATGATTCGGTGCTCGCGCAGGAATGCCGCACACCGAAAACGTTTACGAGTCGTTCGAAATTAAACGGCGCTGTTGATTCAAACTCATGGAATATTGCCGCGATGCGGCGCCGGATTTAGCAAAATTTTTAGTCAATCGGAAATCAAAATTGAATTGCTTCGAAAAAAACATTCTTAAGAGAATCTTTCTCTACTGTTGCATAGCGGCAGCCGGCGTTCCTCAAGCTTATGGTCAGGTGAATGGAAACGTCGTTACCGTGACGGCGTTCATTGATTCCCTGGGGAATGCCGACGATGGGATTGAAGCGGCGTTGTCCCAGCTTCCTTCACCGAATGCGGTGTTATACTTTCCAGCCGGAACGTACCATCTTCGACGTCCGATCACGATCGACAGCACGCTGTTTCCTTCGGGGAGTTTAACGATTACCGGGGACGGAAACTCGACGATATTGGATATTTCTGGAAAGACAACGTATACAACATTGGCCTCCACCTACAATGTAGGCGATTCGCTCATGTACCTCACGAGCGTTGCAGGATGGAGTGTCGGAGACGGAATCACAGCCGGCGCCGATTTTGTTTTTGGAACAATTCAAGCAATTTATCCCGGGCTGAATGCCGTTAAACTATACCGATCAAGCCGGCGAATCCCCGAGAATGTTAATGTTCCTCCAGCCGGCTCGTATGCGACCGGCGCCGTGCCGATATTTTATGTTACTCTGGGCTCACAACTGCATCGCGATTCTTTAATTGTTGAAAACCTTGAATTGAAAGGCTCCAAGTATTCATACCCGACTCCGGTAACGACGAATTTGATCGGCCACAAGAATCAGGAGTTGTTTACTATTCTCGGAAGAGCTCCAAACTACAACCAATTTGGTAAAGTCCTTTTTCAGTCGGTGACGATCACCGCATCTGCCGCTGAAGGATTGTTCGGTGAAACGCATCACATGTATGTCAACGGATGTACATTTAACGATAATCTTGGAGATGGAATCCATATCTCCGGTCCGTCAAAGATCTGGACAATCACGAACAATTCATTTATCTGGTGCGGTCAAGCCGGCATTTATTTCTGTGAAAGCGGCGATACGGTTTTAGTACAAAATAATCTTTTCCAGAGCTGCCTGCGGGGTGTTAATGGAATCGGAAATACCGATGTGTATGATACCATACGGTATAACGTTTTCAAGAATATTTTCAGTGATGGGATCCTCGTCAGCAGCGGGAATCATTCTCTTGCGATTGATAGCAATCAATTTATCGGTTCTACCCCCATTGCCAATACGCGGGCGATAGTGATCGGTTCCCTTGAAGAGCCGAATTTTGCGCTCAGCTATCCTCAGCATTATGATGTCCAGGGAAATACCATTCAGCAGTATGGAAAAGGAATTGAAATAGATCAGGTTGCAAATTCCATTGTTCAAGGCAACACGATCACGAAGTGCGATACAGGTATCGTCCTCTCGGCTATTGCGGGAAATTCCTACGGTTTTGGCGGATTTGTTTCTTTGGGTTACCCTACGTCTGTGTCCATTACGAATAATAGTATCTCCCAAAACAATATAGGGATCGCTTCTCATAACGCAGGGTTTACCGACTCCTCTAATATTTTTTATCATAATTCCGTTCAAAATAATGGAACGAATTACTTTCTGACCATTCCCAATCACGCGAACCCGATCTTCTCGACTGCGCCAGACACTCTCGCGAAAGAAGATTCCGGGTACACTTCCCCATTTCAGGCTGTTGATCCTAATCACCCCGCGAGCGATACGATTTCCTACGTTATGCTTTCCCGTCCCTCATGGCTGAACATGGATACCGTGAATCACGTTCTCTATGGGACTCCGCATGCCCGCAATGTCGGCGATACAATAGTCGTCCTGGAGGCAAATGATAACAGTATAGGACAAACGGTTCAAAGGTACGCGCTCCATGTTGCTCACACCAATCACATTCCGCAGATTTTATCGACGCCGGTGTTCAACGGGAGTGAAGATACGCAGTACAGCTATCAGGTTGTGTCGCACGACCAGGATTCATTGCTTTTTGGAGACAGGCTGACCTACAGTGTAACCAGCAAACCGAGCTGGTTGACGATGAATGGAGCAACAGGGTTAGTCACCGGTATTCCGC
>Ga0265338_10003339_pt1 | contig 22684 bp, 21 predicted proteins | sample 42126metaG_FD_193579 | JGI IMG/M metagenome (GOLD analysis project Ga0265338, IMG submission 193579) | Rhizosphere microbial communities from Carex aquatilis grown in University of Washington, Seatle, WA, United States - 4-21-26 metaG | ecosystem: Host-associated > Plants > Roots > Rhizosphere... | reverse complement strand
GGCCGTATCGTGAAAGCAGGCCCACACCGCATCGCGCGGATAAGGTACGGTAAAACGCTGGGCAATTTGCATAGTGCGGTTCGTCCTAATACACGTTAGATGACACGTTCGATGAGGTGACGGGATCGGGCGGTTCGACGAAACCGAAATGATTGAGCGCGTGGATTGCAGGAGCCAACGCGCTCAAACACTCACAGCGTCTGTTCGCTGCACGACGCCGCGACGCGCATCAAGCACGCGCCGAATTGCACGCACGAGGCCCACGTAACCGGTACAGCGACACAGATTCCCCGCCAGTTCGAGACGTATCCGCGCGTCATCGGCATCAGGCAACCGGCTCACGATATCGCGCGCCGTCATCAACATGCCCGGCGTGCAATATCCACACTGCAGCGCATGTTCGGCGCTGAATGCCGAGCGCAGTTGCGCCATCAGCGGATCTTCGTCGAAGCCTTCGATGCTCTGCACCTGCGCTCCGGCACAGGCGATCGCGGGGGTGATGCAGGACCGTGTGGGCACACCATCGACCAGCAGCGTACAAGCGCCGCACACACCTTGCTCGCAGCCGATATTGGTGCCGCACAACAACTGCTGCTCGCGCAGAAAATCGGCAAGGTGGGTACGCGGCTCGACGAAGGCGGCAACCTTGACGCGATTGATGACCAGCTCGATCGGCTTCTTGATGGTGTCGCTCATTGTGGAGTCCTGCGATGTTCGCGGGCCATGTGCGCCGCGCGTTCGAGCGCCACGCGATGAACCTGATAGGAATAGCTGCCGGCTTCCAGGCCAGCCTGTTCGAGATGCTGCGCGAGTAACGCAGGGTCGTCTCGTTCGAGCAGCGCGCTGGCGTTGGCTATCAAGAATGGCGGCCCGTCGATGGCGCCGATCACGGCGCGGCACACGCCGCTAGCCGCATCGTCGTAGAACGCGGCGATGGCCTCGGCGAATTCGCCCGGCTTGCGGTTGAACTTGTAATAGCTCCAGCGCGCGGTCGGCGCCAGGCGCTGTATGCGCACCGCCGCGAGTAATTCGTCGGGTTCCAGCGCGGTGGTGAAGGCGCCGGCCATCCAGGCGCCGCTGGCGACCACGCGCTCGCCGGTGGGCCCGCTCACGAGGTACTGCGCATCGAGCAGCCGCATCACATTGATCCAGTCTGCCGCGGGGTCCGCATGCGCAAGGCTGCCGCCCATGGTCCCGCGGTTGCGCACCGCGCGGTATGCGATACCGGCCGCGACAAAAGGCAACAAACCCTGCGTCACGTCCTCGATGCGCCGGTCTTCGATCTCGGCATGCGTGATACCGGCGCCGATCACGAAGCTGCGGTCCTCGATCCGGCACTCGCGCAGCGCGGCGATGCCGCGCACGTCGACCAGCAACTCGGGCTGAGCCAGACGCAAATTCATCATCGGGCCCAACGACTGATTGCCCGATACGAACTTGCCCATGCCGTCGCTCGCGGCGACCAGGCGAATCGCTTCAGCGCGATCGGCCGGTTTGAAATAATCGAAGCGCGCGGCTTTCATGCGACGGCTCCCGCTAACGGCGTTGCGGCGCGGGCGGCAGCAGCGAGCGCTTCGAGTATCACACGCGGTGTAATCGGCAATTGACTGACCTCAGCGCCGAGCGGGCGCAGCGCATCGTTTACCGCATTCGAAATCGCGGCGGGCGAGCCGATCGCGCCGCTCTCGCCTATGCCTTTCTGCCCGAATTCCGTATAAGGCGACGGTGTCTCCATGTGCTCGATCCGGATAGCCGGCACTTCGGTTGCGCCGGGCAGCAGGTAATCGGCCAGCGTGGAGGCCAGCGGCTGGCCGTCTTCGCTATAGGGCATCGCCTCGTAGAGCGCGGTGCCTATGCCTTGCGCTGCGCCGCCATACACTTGTCCGTCGACTACCATCGGATTGATCAGCACGCCACCATCTTCGACGATCACGTAGTCGAGCAGTTCGACCTTACCCAATTCCGTGTCGACGGCCAGCACCACCGCGTGACACGCATAGCTGAACGTGCCGGTGTCGCGCCGGGCTTGATAGCTGGTGGCCACTTCGAGGCCGCGCGGATCGACATCGGGTGGCAACAATTGCGGCTTCAGATACCAGACGTGGGCGATCTCCGCGATGCTGCGCCGGCCGCTTGCGCCGACCGCCGCACCCGCCTCCCAAGTCACTTGTTCGAGCGGTTCCTGCAGCAACCACGCGCCGATTTTTAGCAGCCGTTCCTTGAGTTCCTTTGCTGCCTTGCCGACCGCGCCGCCGGCCATCACGATCGAGCGCGAACCCCAGGTTCCGGTCGAATAGGGTGTAACGCCCGTATCGCCGAGCACCGTGCGGACTCTGTCGGTGTCGATGCCGAGGACCTCGTGCGCAATTTGCGCCAGCGTGGTCTCCATGCTTTGCCCGTGCGAATGAACGCCGGCACGCAGCTCCAGCACACCGTCGGGTGTCAGGCGGATCACGACAGGCTCGAAGCCCGGCACCATCGGAATACCCCAGCCGTGATACACCGAGGTGCCATGCGCGCCTTGCTCGCAGAAAACGGCCAAGCCGAAGCCGATACGGCGACCGTCCGGCTCGCCCTGGCGCTGGCGCGCGCGTACAGCGGGCAGGTCGATCGCAGCGATGGCGCGGCGCACCGCTTCGGGGTAGTCGCCACTGTCGAAGTGTTTGTTGGTGATGTTGTCGTACGGCATCTCATGCGGGCCGACCAGATTGCGCAGCCGCACTTCGTACGGTTCGAGTCCGGCGGCAACCGCGATCGCGTCCATGACCGTTTCGATCGCGTAGCACACCCCCGTGCGCGCCACGCCGCGATACGGCAGGATAGGCGGCTTGTTGGTCGCCACCGACCACGTATGGCAGCGATAGCGCTCCATCTTGTACGGCCCAGGCAGGATGCTGCCGACCTGTGCCGCTTCCAGGCACGCCGAAAACGGATACGATGAATACGCGCCCGAATCGACGCTCGCTTCGCAATCGACTGCCAATAGCCGGCCGTCGTGGTCGGCATAGGCCGTAATGTCGTAATCGTGTTCGCGGCAGTTCGCGTTGGCGGTGAGCTGCTCGCGCCGGTCTTCGATCCAGCGCACCGGACGGCCCAGGCGCATCGCCAACCAACCGAGGCAAACTTCCTCGGGCAACAGGATGCCCTTGTAGCCAAAGCCGCCGCCCACATCGGGAGAGATCACGCGCACCTGGCCTTCGTCGAGGCCCAGGCACTGGGCAAGACCGGTACGTGTGACATGAACCATCTGCGCCGAGGTGTGAACGATCAGTTGCGACAGCCGCTTATCCCAATGCGCAACGACACCGCGGCCTTCCATCGGCGCCATGCTTTGGCGTGCGGTGCGCAGCTTGCGCCGCACTTTGATCGGGGCGTTGCTGCAAATGGCGTCGAAAGCGGCGTTGGGCTCGGTGTTGATGCGCGTTTCGAGGAAGACGTTATCGCCCCAGTGATCGTGCACCAGCGCCGACTCCGGCAGCCGTGCAGCGAGCATGTCGGTGACCGCGGGCAACTCCTCGAAGTCGACAAACACTTGGGCGGCAATGTCTTCGGCAGCGGCGCGCGTTTCAGCCACACACATCGCGATCGTCTCGCCCACTTGCCGTACCTTGCCGCTTGCCAGCACCGGCTGTTCCGAGGATTTGAAACCGGGCAGCGACGAATTGGCGACGATAGGCAGCACGCCGGTCAACTCGGCCATCGTGTAGACGGCGTGTTCCAGGCCAGCAGGTTTTTCGATGCCAACAATATGGCCATGTGCAATCGGGCTGCGCACGAACGCCACATCCAGCATGCCGACCATGCGGATATTGCCGACGTACTCGCCGCGCCCGCGCATGAAACGATCGTCTTCCTTGCGGGTGAGCGGTGCGCCTATGCCTTGCGGCCTGCCGGCATGTTCTAGCGGATTCATCTCGGCTCCCGAATCAGGCTGCATGCGCGAGCGGCAAAATCGACGCGTCAGCGGCATAGCGTTGACCGGCGCGCAGACAGAACAGCGGCGACAACATGCGTTCGGTGACGATCTGCGTGCCTTCGTTATCCTGCAGCACCCAGCGTCCGCGTTGGTCATCCAGCACGCTGATATCGGCGACACCGCCGACCTTGAGCGTGCCCAACTCGCCCTGCATGCCTATCATTTTGGCGGCGTTATCGGTCACCATCGCCACGACCTGTTCGAGCGGCAATCCCAAAGCCAGCATGCTGGTCATGGCGCCGACGAGGCTGAACCGGGTACGCCCGACGAACAAGTGTTCTTCCTCGTCCGGGTGCGAGTCGGGCGTGCCCGCAGGCTGCGGCACGGTCGTGTTATAGCCGTGCATGTCCGCGCCCAGCGTATCGGGCATCACGCCGCCGTCGAGCACGATGCGCGCCGTCTTGAAACTGAAATGCGAGCCGTAGCCCACGTCGATCTTGAGCCCGCGCGCCACCGCTTCGTGGACCAGCGGATGCAGCGTGCCATCGAGCTCGACGAAACCGCCGGGGTGCCGGCTGAACGGATGCGCGAGAATGTCGCCGGCCTTCAGCGTTTCGACGACCTGGTTGAAAATCGAATCGGCCTCGACTTCGCGGCCGCCCTGCGACGGTTTGGGCCACAGTTGTCCGAAGTGGATATAGAGCGGTAACTGCGCATCGCGGCCGATTTGCGCCGCGATCTTCATCACGTCGAGACCCCAGCGCGCGAACCCGCCGATTTCGGCGTGGGCCTTGATGCCCTTGACCAGATCCGGATTGGCCAGCGCGGCTTTGACGGTGGCGGCGCCATCGAGGCAGTCCGGGCGGTACAGGTCGGGATAGTAATGTCCTTCGAGGCCGCCCACCAGATATGCGGACAGGAATGCAAACACCCGCGTAGCCGCCGGTTCGGCCACGTAATGCCGAAAGCCCGACAGGGTAATGCAACTGGGGTCGCCCTGGTCGACCAGCGTCGTGACACCGGAATGCACACCGCACATGTCGGCATTGAGGCCGAAGCGGCCGGTCACGTATTGATAGACATGACCATGTGTGTCGATCAGGCCGGGCAACACCAGTTGGCCGCGGCAATCGATGACTTCCGCGTCTGCCGCCTGGGCGGACAGGTCTGCACCGATTGCGGTGATGGTGGCGTCGCTAACCAGCACGTCGAATACGCCATCGCGTTTCGCCGCGGGATCGATCACGCGCCCGCCCTTGAGCAACATTTTTGTCATTTTGCATCAGCCGACTTGAGGAAGATGTGTGGTGTACCGCAAATTCTGTGCCGGTTTTACGTCCTGCTTTGAATTTGCGGATTATCCATATGAAACAAGGGGTTTTAATTTTCCTGGGGGCGAGATATGTGCCATACCCCATATTTTTTTTGGAATTTTCCGCACCAAAGGAAAGAGTCGGTGCACCGCGCGCACCAAGCGCGTGCGCTCTGCTCGGTTTTGGTGATTTGCGGGGTGTACCACATATCTGGCGAAAGGCCGGGCTTGAGAGGTAGAATGGCGCGATTGTTGCGTGCTGTTCGGAACGTTTGTCCACGCAGCATTGCTGTCATCCAGGGAGTCGTAGATGATCGTACCGATCATGACAAAAGAAGAGACTGAGCTCGCGACCGAGTCCGTGACGGCGCTCGCGATCGAACCCGACGCGGTGCGTGTAGAACTTGCCCATCGTCAGGCCAGGTCGTTGCTGTTCACGCGCCCGGGATTTTTGATTCGCCGCATGCATCAGATCCACGGCTGGCTATTCGCCGAGGAAACCAGCGCGTTCAATATCACGCCGGTGCAGTACAGTTTGTTGACGACGCTTTCGGAAATGGGCGAGATTGACCAGAACACACTCGCGCTGGAGATCGGCCTCGAACGATCGAGCGTCGCCGAGGTGATTCCGCGTCTGCAATTGCGAGGTTTGATCGATAGGAGCCAATCCCCGACCGACAAGCGCATCAAGCTGGTGAAGCTGACGCGCCAGGGCAAGCGGCTCGTGAGCAAGATGGCGCCGGCCGTGCAACGTGCGCACGACCGCACCTTGGAGCATCTTGAACCGGCGCAGCGAGACCTGTTTATGCTGCAGTTGATACGGCTCGTGGAGGCGAACAACGAAGAAAGCGTCGTGCCGCTGCGGGTGCGACGCGCAGCGGACTGAGCCCGAAGTGTGCCGCCACCCTTGGCAGCCATACAAGCTTATTCGAGCGACGCGGCGGGCCCGAAAAATTCATAGCGGATTTGCGTCTCGGGAACGCCCAGTGCTTTCAAGTGTTTCTTGATCGCCTTCATGAACCCGGTCGGTCCCAGGAAATAGACGTCCACGTCGCGCGTTTCAGGCAGCCATGCCTTCAGGCGTTGCTCATCGAGAAAGCCGACTGCGGTCGGCTGAGCATCGCCTTCGCGGTGCTGGTCGTAACTATAGAAACGCTTGAGCTGCGGATGACGATGGGCCAGTTCATCGATCCAGCCGCGGAACGCATGCACCCCGCCATGGCGCGCCGCATGAATGAAATGGATCGGCCGCAGCGTTTTCAACGCAGCTTGCAACATCGCGAGCGTGGGCGTGATGCCAACGCCGCCACTGATCAGCACGAGCGGGCGCGTATTCGCTTCGAGCGTGAAATCGCCGGCTGGTGCGAACAGCTCCAGCGTGTCGTTTTCGTGTATCTCGTCGTGCAGATAGTTTGAAACCTTGCCGTCCGGTTCGCGCTTTACGCTGATGCGGTACTCGTGTTCGTTCGATGCATAGGATAGCGAATAATTCCGGCGCACTTCCTCGCCCTTCACCACCACGCGCAGCCCGATATATTGGCCCGGTTGGAATGCGAGCAGGTCGCCACCGTCAGCGGGGCGCAAGTGGAAGGACGTGATCTCGTCGCTTTCCTGGACCTTGCGCGCCACATGGAACGCGCGCGTACCGCGCCATCCGCCCTTGGCTTGTTCCTTTTCCGCATAGAGTTTTTCTTCCAGCCCGATCAACAGGTCGGCGAGCTGCTGATAGGCCGCGCCCCACGCTTCGATGACCGCATCGGTCGCGATCTCCGCTCCGAGTACCGTGCGAATCGCGCGCAACAGGCAGCCGCCGACGATGGGATAGTGTTCGGGAAGAATCTGCAACGCGACGTGCTTGTTGATGATCTGTCCGACGAGGCCCCCGAGTTGTTCGAGTTGATCGATATGCCGCGCGTACATCAGCACACCGTTGGCCAGCGCGCGCGCTTGCGCACCGTTGGCCTGATGCGCCTGGTTGAAAAGCGGCCGCACTTGCGGGTTTTCTTCGAGCAGCGTTTTATAGAAGTGGTTGATGAGTGCTTCGCCGCCGCTTTCGAGCAGCGGAATGGTTGCCTTCACGATGGTGCGATGTTCGATGGATAACATAGTCGCTTGCCTTGAAAAGTAGATTTGCGCTGCTGAACCCGGCAACGCCGGATTCGTTAAAAGCACTCTACACATTCACTTTCCATGCCAGCTATTAAATGCTTTAAAATCATGGGGATGTAAATAGAGGCGGTTAATATGACCCGAGTCGATAAGACTGCATCCGTAGTTAAAATGACTACGAGGGCGGTTCTGGACGCATTGCTGCCGCTCATGGAGGATCTGTCCCGCGACCTGCCCGATGCCGAGCGCTACCGTCGTTTGCTCGAGACTTCGCGCTCGCTGTTCCCAAGCGATGCGGCGGCGTTGCTAAGGCTTCAAGGCGATTTCCTGATCCCGGTCGCGATCGACGGCTTGAGCAGCGATACGCTTGGGCGCCGGTTTCGCGTGAGCGAGCATCCACGTTTCGTTGAGCTGCTTGCCGAGCGCGGTCCGACCCGCTTCCCGGCGGATTCCGATTTGCCGGATCCTTACGATGGGCTCGTGCACGGGATGGGCGGCGAGCTGGAAGTTCACGATTGCCTCGGTTGTCCACTGCATATCGGTGGACGCGCCTGGGGTTTGCTCACGCTGGACGCACTCGATCCCGCGCGTTTCGACACGCTCGACCTGCCGTCGCTGCAGGCGTTCTTGAGTCTGGCGGCCGCCACCGTCAGCGTGGTCGAGCGCATGGATACGCTCGCGCGCAACACCGAACAGGAGCGGCAGCGCGCGGAGGCTTACCGGCAAGCGAGCGGGCAGAGCCGCCGCGAAATGATAGGCAGCAGCGTAGCGCACAAGCGCTTGATGGAAGAGATGCGGATCGCCGCCGATAGCGATCTCACTGTGTTGATCCTGGGCGAGACCGGGGTTGGCAAGGAGCTGGTCGCGAACGGTATCCATGCGCTTTCGCCGCGAGTCGGCAAGCCGCTGATCGTCCTGAACTGCGCCGCCTTGCCCGATACGCTTGTCGAAAGCGAGCTGTTCGGCCACGTGCGCGGTTCGTTCTCGGGCGCATCGGCCGACCGCCGCGGCAAGTTCGAGCTGGCCGATGGCGGCACGCTTTTCCTCGATGAAGTTGGCGAGCTGTCGCCCAGCGTTCAGGCAAAACTGCTGCGGGTCGTGCAAAACGGACAACTGCAACGCATCGGTTCCGACCTGGAGCACAAGGTCGACGTGCGGCTGATTGCCGCGACCAACCGCGATCTTGCGGAAGAAGTGCGAGCCGGCCGGTTTCGCGCCGATCTTTACCATCGGCTTAGCGTGTACCCGCTGCGCGTGCCGCCATTGCGCGAGCGCGGGCGTGACACGCTGCTGCTGGCGGGTTTCTTTCTCGAGGAAAACCGTTCGCGACTGGGCCTGCAAAGCTTGCGTCTGAGCGTGGATGCGCAAGCGGCGCTCGTTGCTTACACGTGGCCAGGGAACATTCGCGAGCTGGAACATCTGATCGGGCGCAGCTCGCTGAAGGCGCTCGCCAGTCATCGTGAGCGCCCGCGGATCCTGACCCTCACCCAGCGGGACCTCGATTTGACGAACGCTCTGACGCTCAGCGCGGGGCCCACGCAAGGGCCGGCCGCCGCGATCACCGATACGCCGGGAGAAGATTTCCGTAGCGCCGTCACAGCGTTCGAGCGCGATCTGATCGGGCAGACGCTGGCGCGGCATCGGCACAATTGGGCATCTGTGGCGCGCGAGCTGGGTCTGGACCGCGCCAACCTGAATCGGCTTGCGAAGCGCCTCGGATTGAAATGAGGTGCGTGCTTGCGACGCGAGCCGCCGATGTTCAGCCGCCGTCGCGCTTTGCGTCGACGATGATCTGGTCGAACGTGCCGCCATCGTCGAAGTGGGTGGCCTGGGCCTTGTCCCAGCTACCGAACACCTGCTCGACCGTAAACGTCTTGATCGGCTTGAACTGCGCGGCGTAGCGCTTGAGCACCGCCGGGTCGCGCGGACGCAGATAGTGCTTGGCGATGATGTCCTGGCCTTCCGGAGCGAACAGGAAGTCCAGATACGCCTGGGCTTCCTTGCGCGTGCCGCGTTTGTTCACCACTTTGTCGACGAGTGCCACGGGAGGTTCGGCCAACAGGCTGGAGGCCGGATAGACCGCCTCGAATTTCCCGGCGCCCACCTCGCCATCGATCAGCGCGACTTCGTTTTCGAACGTCACCAGAACGTCGCCGATTTCGCGCTGCGTGAACGTGGTGGTGGCGCCGCGGCCGCCGGTATCGAGCACGGGCACGTTATGGAAAAGCTTGGTGACGAAATCCTTGGCTTGCGCATCGCTGCCGCCGTGCTGGACGCGCCAGCCCCATGCGGCCAGATAACTGTAGCGGCCGTTGCCCGATGTTTTCGGATTGGGGATCACGACCGACACGCCGGGCCGGGTCAGGTCATCCCAGTCCTTGATGTGTTTCGGGTTGCCTTTGCGTACCAGGAACACCATCGTGGTGGTGTACGGGCTGCTGTTATAGGGGAAGCGCGTGCGCCAGTCGGCAGGCACGAGATCGCCGCGTTCATGCAGCAAGTCGATGTCGCTGGCTTGGTTCATCGTCACGACGTCGGCCGGCAGGCCTTGCGTTACCGCCAGCGCCTGCGGACTGGAGCCGCCGTGCGATTGCCTGACCGCCACGGTTTCACCGGTTTTTTGTTTGTAGCGGGCGATAAAGGCCGTGTCGATATCTTTGTATAGCTCGCGGGTGACATCGTAGGAAACGTTGAGCAATGTCACCTGGGCCCGGGCGGCGCCGCTTGTCCCCAGGACGGTCAGCGCGGCCAGAGCCGGCAAGGCCAGTGAAGTCAGAGAGTGCAGCGTTATCTTTTTTATCGGCATGGTCGTGTCGAGTCTCGCAACGTGAACGTGAACAGGAAGGCCGATTTTATCGTTGCTGCGGCCGACCGGTTTGGATAAATACAGGAATCTAAAGCTCGGCCGCGCGTTTAAGCCGCCGTGCGCGGCCGCAACCCAGTACTATCACGGCGTTCACCGGTTCTTTTCTCTGCGGTTTCACTACTTTTCACCTATTAAGAAGCGTCTTGCATGGCTCGTTCCACCACCCTCTCAGTCGCCGTGATCGGCGGCGGCCCGGCCGGGCTGATGGCCGCCGAAGCATTGGCTGGCCACGGCCTGCGCGTCGACCTGTACGACGCGATGCCTTCGGTCGGCCGCAAATTCTTGCTGGCCGGCAAAGGCGGGATGAACTTGACGCATTCCGAGCGGGCCGAGCTTTTCCTGGGCCGTTACGGCGCACGCCGCGAACGGGTTGCGCCGTGGCTGGAGGTGTTCGGCCCGGACGCGCTGCGCGCTTGGGTGTACGAGTTGGGCATCGACACGTTCGTCGGCACTTCCGGGCGAGTGTTTCCCACCGACATGAAGGCGGCACCGCTGTTGCGTGCCTGGTTGCATAGACTGCGTGCGAGCGGGGTGCAATTTCACATGCGGCATCGCTGGCTGGGATGGGACGATGGCGCGGTTGGCGATGCGGCTGCGGCTTCGACCGGTGGCGCCACGCAGCATGCACTGGCGGCTTCGACCCACGGCGCCGAAGGCGCGACCGCTGCCCCCAAGATGTCACTGCTACGATTCGCCACGCCCGAAGGCGAAAAGCGGATCGCGGCCGACGCCGTGGTCATCGCATTGGGCGGCGCGAGCTGGCCGCGCTTGGGATCCGATGCCGCGTGGGTGGCGACGTTCGCGCAGCACGGCATCCCTGTTCAACCGCTATTGCCCGCGAATTGCGGATTCGACACGTCATGGAGCACGCACTTCAAGGACCGGTTTGCCGGGCACCCGCTCAAATCGGTGGCGCTCACGCTCACAGACGCCGACGGACGCGAGATCTCCCGCACCGGGGAATGCTTGATCACCGAAACCGGCATCGAGGGCAGTCTGGTCTACGCTTTGTCGGCGCCGATCCGCGAGCAGTGGCTCACGCAAGGCGAAGCCAACGTGACGCTCGATTTGCTGCCCGGTCTGCCGCTCGAACGCGTGCTGGCAGAGGTCACACGTCCGCGCGGCGCTCGCTCGCTGAGCAGCCACTTGCAAAGCCGAGTGGGTATCACCGGTGTGAAGGCGGGACTGCTGCATGAGTGCCTGAGCAAGGACGCTTTTACCGATACGACACGCGTCGCACACGCGCTAAAGGCGTTGCCGCTGCGTTTGCTGCGGCCGCGGCCGATCGCCGAAGCGATCAGCACGGCGGGCGGCGTGGCAATGGAGGCGCTCGACGAGAGTTTGATGCTGAAGATGGCGCCCGGCGTGTTTTGCGCGGGCGAGATGCTGGACTGGGAGGCGCCGACCGGCGGCTATCTGCTCACGGCCTGCCTGGCCAGCGGACGCGTGGCCGGGCAGGGAGCGTTGGCGTATGTGGGCCGTGAGCTTGCCGTGTGAATGCCGGGCGGCGTCATAGCCGCGTCGAATAGTGCACCTGACGCACCTGACGCACCTGACGCACCTGACGCACCTGACGCACCTGACGCGGCTAACGTACCGCGAGTCGCCACAGCGACGTCACTTCCGCGGCACGAGCGGCATGCAGCGGATCACTCTTGTCGGCCACCCGGGGATGATGCGGTTTGATGTCGGTGCGCCCGAGCACTTTCAGCCCCGCTGTCTCTATCATCTCCAGCAGTTGCTCACGGCTGCGCAAACCGAGATGCTCGGCAAAATCCGACAGGATCAACCAGCCCTCGCCGCGTGGTTCGAGGTGATCGGCCAAGCCATTCAGAAAACCGCGCAGCATCCGGTTTTCGGGGTCGAATATCGCATGTTCCAAGGACGAGCTGGGTCGTGCCGGCACCCACGGAGGGTTGCACACCACCAGCGGCGCCCGGCCGGGCGGAAACAGATCGGCTTCGAGCACCTGGACGTGTGCGCCGTAGCCCAGCCGCGTCAGGTTCTCGCGAGCGCACGCCAGCGCCCGCGCGTCCAGATCGGTAGCGATCACGTGGGCCACGCCGCGTTTGACCAGCAGTGCCGCGAGCACGCCCGTGCCCGTGCCGATATCGAACGCGAGCGTGCGTGAGGGCAGCACCGCATCGGCGACCAGCTTCAGGTATTCGCCGCGAACCGGAGAGAACACGCCGTAGTGGGGATGAATGCGCTCACCGAGCACGTCGATCTCGACGCCTTTCTTGCGCCATTCGTGAGCGCCCACGAGCCCAAGCACCTCGCGCAGCGACACCACCGATTCAGCCTGGGCCTCGCCGTACGCTTCGACGCAGGCCTCGTGCACATCGGGCGCACGCCGCAGCGTGATCTTGTATTCGGCATCCAGCGGCAGCAGCACCATCGCCAGCGTGCGAGCCCGCTGCGATTGCGCCTGGCGATGCTGGTTGAAGGCGTCCAGCAACGTCGCCGGCTCCTTGCGCGGCCGGTGCTCGATGCGGCGCGCGAGCGCCTGCAAGAGTTGGCGCGCATTCTGGAAATCGCCGCGCCACAACAACGCGGTGCCTTCGCTGGCTAACCGAAACGCGGAATCGGCCGTGAGCCGATCATCGACCACCATGACGCGCTTGGGCGGCGGCATGCCGCTCTCGGAGCGCCAGAGCGCCGAGCGGTGTTGATCGGCTTCGTCCCAATGCAGCATCGGCAGCTCGGTCATCGTGCGGCTCCAGCAAAGGCAGCAGGGTCGACGGTTCGCGCGCAAGGCACGGGGCGGGATTGAACACAGGCAAACATGGCACTCACAGGTGACTAAAGCGGCGTTAAGGCAACCGGACAGGACGTCCGCACGCGTATTTTGGGCCTGTCGCGCGGTTCTAGGGGGAAAACGCCAGATAAAAAGCGGCCAAGCCCGATTGAACTGCGCCCCAAAAGTCGGATGCTCGTCCAATCTTTGGGGCACCGTTCACGATTCGACGACCGGGCTTTGCCGCGTTTTTATCGCTGGGCACCTGTGCTCAAGCGCGCAAGGCGGAGGTCACAGATCCTGCAGTGCGCTCTCAAGCAGGCGTTCGAAACCGGCACGATCGTTCATTGCCTGGCCTAACAGCAACGCGAATTTGACCAGCAACAGCTCCGATTTCGCGGGCCCCGCGCGATCGATTGCGTGCGCCAGCGCGTCATAGATCTGTTCGAGATCGGCTAAAGAGGTATCGCTCATCGTGATCGTGCTCCGTGCGCCATGCCCAGCGCGCTATGCAGCGCGGCCTTGAGGCTCGCGGCGCTGATTTTCCGAGTATCGGTACGCCAGTTGGCGCTGGTATGTTGATCCGGACGCACGAGGTAAGCCTGCGCGCCTTCGGGCGCAAAACCATACAGCGCAGCGAAGCGGCCATCCTCGTCGCTCAACGTCTGCGCAGCACCGAGCACGGGCGGTGCCGCACGACGCCCGGCGGGAACGATCGCCACTACCTCGAACGGAAATCCGTCTTGCTCGATCTCGGCGATCGCGTCACGCAGCGCTTGCGGCAGTTCGGGTTCGGCGGTGTAGTAGAAAAGGTAGAACGATGCGCCCAGATGATCGAACAGATAGTCGTCGGGACCCAGGTACACGTTGGGCGCAGGTGCGCCGTCGGACAAACCCGGCGCATTGTGCGCCCCCGCAGCGCTCGAATGATTCAGGCTGGACGACAAATATTCGTGCGGTCGCGAGGTGCGCCAGTGAAACAGCGGGCGGACGAATTCATGTTGCAGCGACAACGAGAGCGTGGCGTCGCGCAACAAGCGGAAGCCACGCGAAGGCGGCGTCATGAAGCGCGTGCTCTTGCCTGCCTCGTCCACGATTTCTCGCGCTGCCGCGACGCGCTCCTCGCTATAGGTATCGAGCAGGCGCGGCGAGCCCCAGCCGCGCAACACGAAGGCCAGCTTCCACGCGAGATTGTGGCCGTCCTGCAAGCCGGTATTCGCGCCGCGCACGCCGAAGATCGGCAGCATGTGGGCCGCGTCGCCTGCGAAGATCACTCGCTCGCACACGTAATCGGGCAAGGTCATCGCGCGTGCCGAATACACCGAGTACCAATCCAGCTCCCAAGGCGTGCCGCCCGCACCGATCATTTCCAGTTGGGCATTGATGCGCGCGGTGAGCGAATCGATCTGTAGCGCTTGCTCGGGCGCTTCGCCGGGCGGCAATTGATAATCGATGCGCCACATGTCGTCGGGCTCACGATGCATCAGCACCGTGTTACCCGGGTTCCAGGTCGGGTCGAAAAACGCCAGCCGCTCGGTAGGCAGATCGAGTTTGATGCGTATGTCGGCGATCACGAAACGGCCTTCGTAGGCATCGCCCTGCATCTTCAAGCCTAGTTTCTGTCGCAGGCCGGAGCGTGCGCCGTCGGTGGCAATCACCCATTCGCTGTCGATCCGGTAGCCGCCATCGGGCGTATCGACGCTGAGCGTCGCGTGCCCGTCGCCGTTATGAACAATGCCGGTGACGTGGCTGCCCCAGCGCAAGTCGATCAACGGGTCGCGCTCGATCTGCGCAACGCAAAAGCCTTCCAGGTATTGTTGCTGCAGGTTGATCAGCGGCCCGAAGCGATCGTCTTGCGGATGCGGCGCTTCCATGCGAAACACGCGCTGGCCCCGGTAGAACGAATTGCCGTAGCGCCAGGGCAAGCCTTTTGCCGTAACCGAGGCTGCCACACCGATTTGCTGCAAAATTTCCATCGAACGGCGCGTAAATACGATGGCGCGGCTGCCTTCGACCACCTGCAGTTCGGATTCGAGCACGACACTGGCAATGCCATAGCGCGCCAGGTCCAGCGCCGTAGCCAGACCGATCGGCCCGGCACCGACGATCACGACGCGATGACGCGCGCCCGGGCCCAGCTTCTCGGGGGGCGATACATAGGGATGCACCCGGTAGTCGTAGTACAGGGAACGGTGCGCGATGGCAGTCGGTTGATGCATAAGTCTCCTGACGCGATGGCGGCGCGAATTTCGACCCGTGTGAGCGGAGCCTGTCAGGGCATCTTAGCGGTTGTCGCGTCGCGGCTTGTCCTCATTTTGGGGACAAGCGTCGCACGGCTACGGTCATGCGGGATGCCGTGCCTGATCGAGCAACGAGGCAAGCAACTGAACGCGCGGCCTAGTGTGCGCTGCCCGCGGCGAGCGCAAACAGTTCGCGCTGGCTGCCGATGCCCAAGCGCCGATAGGCACGCTTTTGATAAGTCACCACGCTTGAGACGGCGATGCCCATACGCTCGCCGATTGCCGCCGCGCTCGCGCCGCTCAACACGCCACGCACGACATCGACTTCGCGTTTGGTTAGCGCCGGGCACAGGCACATGAGCCGCTTGAGCATTTGCTCAGGTAGCGTCTCGGTGCGGCTAAGCAGTGTGTAGTGCTGACGCGCCGCTGCGCCGAGCAGCGGCGCGAGCGTTTCAAGAATTTCCAGTTCGTTCGCGCTGAAGCTGCCGTGCGCCACGCTGCGATAAAGATTCAGCGACAAGCTCACATCGTCATGTACGTGCAATAACAGCGCGACTCGGTCCTGCACGCCAGGGCGGTCATAGCAGGTAGCGCGATAGGCATTGTTGGCGACTTCATCGCGCTGCTGGCGATGCAAAACGATGCCGTCGGAACGTTTCGCGCGGCTTCCCGGCCCGAAAAGCACGGTCTGGTTACCATCCTGAGTGTAATAAAGACGCGCGTAAAGGTTAGCGATCCGGTCCAGTTCGCGACCGTCGCGTTGATCGGCGGCCGCCACGGTGCGGGGGCGATTGCCGAATTCATAGGCGAACAGCGTGCATTGCTCGATCGGCAAGAAGGCGCGCGTGGTGCGCAGCACCTGGACGGCAAACGGACGCAAGGCGGCGTCGCCCAAGCTCGCGAGCAGGCCGCTCGCATGCGCAATGTCGACTTCGCGCGGCGAGCGCGATTCGCTGACGATTCGGTGCTGCATGGCCAGCCCTCCGGTGGCGACGCGCGTTTTCTCAGTGCCTGGATCCATAAGCAATCGGCTGCGCGTCCAATCGCTCATTTTAGGCTAAATAGATTTCGGCCCGCGACTTCGGACTGCCTGAGCACTGACTGCGTCATCCAATCGCATCATTCGATCGCATCGCGCCAGGCAAAAGAAAAAGCCCATGACGCAATCGTCATGGGCTTTTCATCATTCACCATCGAGCCGGACGCTGCCCGGCCAACGGGAACCGTTTAATCGTTGTTAGTCGCGGCTTGACCGTTGCCTTGCGACAATGCGACTGCCGGTGCGCTATACGACGTTGCTATGTCGGCACGCGTCGGGTACATCGTGTTTTCGTTTTCGCCCGCAGCGAGTTGACGGCTAGGCGTTGCGGCCAATTCGTGTTTCACTTCGGCGCGCGATTTCGACGGGCCGACCGCTGCGATCGACGGGTAATAAGCTTCGTCGCTCGCTTGGATGAAACCTTGTTGCTGCGCTTGAATCAGTTCTTGGCGCACTTGAGCACGGGTCTTGGTGCTGACACCGGACCATACCGAGACGTCGTCGCCAACATGAGCGTTGCCGGCGAAAGCGGGGGCCGAAGCGACAACAGCGGCAGAGATCAACAGTGCGGCGAAAAGTTTGTTTTTCATGGTAATTCTCCAATATCGTCAAAGGGGGGACGCTTGCTCCGGACGTGCCGGACGGTGTGTCGACAAGAATCAGTGTATACCCTTGTCTTTCCCCAATTAACGACGCCTACCTAAACTGATAATTTCAATTTAAGCAATAATTCAGGCGTGGCTCGTCCAAACCCATTGAATTAAAGGGGTTTCATAAAAATATGGGAACGGGGATTCGTACTATTAGTACGAAATTTGCAATTATCTATTACGCTGAGTGTAATCATCGCGCGGGCAGAAGCCGGCGATGCCAGGCGAAACGCTAAGGCGCCGTGGGGGTGTTTTCGTCGAGGCCGTTTTCGCGCAGCAAACGTTCGCATTCGTCCAGCAAGTCGAGCGCCAGCCCCGACTGATGGTTGGGATCGAGCGCTTCCATCATTTCGTGGGCGGTATACAAGCCGGCTTCTCGCGACAAGTTGGCCGCAAGTTCGCGGGCAAACTGGTCGCTCAGACTGGAAAGCAGGCGGCGCTCGGCAAGCGCGAGTTGCACCTTCGAGCGGGACAACCACAAAGCGGCTAGCGTTGCGCCCTGTGCGTCGGTCATCCACTGGGCATGTTCGTAGAAGGTGGAAAGACGCTCGGCCGCCAGCGCAAACAACAACGCCTTGCGCGTGTCGAGGTTAAGGACGAAGGGTGTTTTCATGCGACTGGGCGGTGACTCGGATTCAGGTGATCGGGCAAATTGGGCGACTGCTCGACGCCGCGGTACCAGCGCACGTTGGCGCGCGCCAGCATTTCGGTGTCGCCGCGGCTGTCGCCGTAGGCGTAGAGCAGGCTGGGTTCGTCGTCCTGCCACCATGCCTCCAGGCGTCGCACTTTCTCCGGCCCCCAGCAATTGCGCGAGGCAAGTCGACCGGTATAACGGCCTGAGCTGACTTCAAGCTCAGTGCACAGGGCCTCGTCAAACCCCATTTTGTTCGCCCACAACCGCAAATACAGCGACGGCGAAGCGCTCACCAGCACGGTCTGATGCCCTTGCGCCTGATGCCAGGCAAGCCGGGCCAACATCTCGGGGCGTAGCCATTGCGGCAGGCCTTGCTCGACGAAATCGGCTGCCCATTGTTGCACTTGCGTGGCCGGCCGGCCGGCGAGCGTCGCACGCAGCAGGCGTTCCTTGGCGTGATGGCGGTCGGTCAGATGCAGCGCACAGGCCGTCAGCCAGGGCAGCGCACACAACGCGCCGAGCGCGAAACGCGGCCAGCCCAGCGCGCCGGATAAAAAGCGCTGCAGACTATCGCAGGTAGTGATGGTGCCGTCGAAATCGAAAGCAGCGACGATGCGCGCGTTTGAGCGGGCGGAAACGGTGGGTTCAACAGCAAAAGTCATCGGGGCGTTAATAAAAGAATCCAAAAAAATCCAAATCGCTCGGACTGGCTTTGAGCTACGCGACGCTCGCCGCCCATCCAAGCCGCGTGGCCGCTACCAGTACCACCGGTACCACCGCCAATACCAGGCGGCGCATACTCGGTATTGTAGGCGCGTCGTCAGGCAATCTGGTCGAGTGGTTCGATTTCCTGGTCGATTCGTTTTGCGCGATTTACTTTGCACCCGCGGCAGCTCAGGGCCTGGGGCTGGCGCATAGGCTTCGGACCTTGCCAACCGCTATGCCGCTTTTGGCTCGATGCTCGGCGCGCTGGCCATCGTCAGTTGCTACGCATCGATCTGCGCAACGAGCCCCGACTTGCCGCATGGCAGGCGGCGCGTCAAGGCGCGCGCCGCTACTGACGTTAAGTTGATACGGTGACGAGATGCGGCTTAGCATACGGTTGCGACTGGCATACACTAGCGGCACAATAAGCGCGTTTATATTCCGGGTTTGTCGTTTTTTTACGTTAATCCTTTCATCTTTCATGAATATCAAGCTCTCGTTTTTCGGGGTACGTATAACCTGAAAAAATCCGTCGGAATCTTGATATTCGACATTTGATATTACGCGCGGGGTAATTACGCTTGAACAGGAGTACTGTCGCGTGTTCGCTAGCGATCCATGGTCGCTATGCCAAGTCAATCCGTCCAACTTTCACGTCGGGCCAGATATGAACACATCGCTTACGGTTCGCCGACTCGCAGGGGAGCAAGCTGCGCTGTACCGCGAGTTGCGTATTGCCGCTTTGCGCGAGGCGCCCTACGCTTTCGGCACGACGCTTTCCGAAGCACTTGCCGAAGACGAGGAAACGCTCGGCGCTTTGGTACAGCAACTGGCGCGATCCGATCAACGCGCAGGCTTCGTGCTCTACACCGAAGGGCAACCCGCCGGACTGGTGGGCGCTTTTTTCGAAGAGGGGCGTGAGCACCGGGGCTTTATTCGCGCGCTGTGGGTTGCACCGGCGGTGCGTCATCTACGGGGTGGCGAACTGCTGGTCAGCGCAGCTACCCGCTGGTTGATCGATCATGGCTCGACGCTGGTCTACGCTTGGGTGACGGACGCGAACGTCAACGCCATGCAGTTTTACCTGCGGCTCGGATTTACCCCGTCGGGCGATCGTCAATCGCTGCCGTCCAATCCGAATGAGTGGGAAACACTGCTCTTCAAGGCTGTTTGAACAGAACTTCACCAACGCTTGGCTGCGAGTCGGATAAAACCACTCACTGAGGTTGAGTTGCCATCTTCGCCTCCCTCCTCTGTGCGTTCTTCTGCGTCCATCCGCAAATCGCGAAGCGTGCGCATACCCTAGCGCAGGCTACGTTTATATTTGAGAAAAGCCTCGCCAGGCGGCCTTTCTTCCGGAACTCCCGTGCGTCCGCGCGATCAATATGAAGGCGCGGCACCTGCGTCACCTGCTAGCGCCGCCTCTCCCTACTCCAGGCAGCCTCTCGACCGCTCCAAACTCATCGTTTGATCCGCGCAGGGCGTCCTGTGATTCACCGAATAAGGATTCAATCGTCACCATGAAAATCGATTTCCCCAAAGTATCGCCCGATATCGCGAGTTCACTGGAGGGCGCCAAGGTCGTCAATATCATTAGCTTTCCGGTGATTGTCGATGGCCGACGCTTCTTGAGCGACATCACGTTTCAGGCGCTGATCGAGCACTTTGGCGCAGCGTCCGAGGCAAGCACCGAAATCAAGCAGGCATTCGAAAGCGGACGTGAGCGAATTCATGCGGCAACGCGTGAACAACTCGCGACCAACGGCGCTCGCGCGGTTCATCTGACGGTACGAGATTTCTAATTGGTCTAACGGGAAATAACCGAATAAAGCTATCGGTCGCCAGAGCAACTGAGCAATTCACTCAGCGCGCGCTTTGGCGACCTTGATCGTTGGCGTTGATCACGCCGGAGAGATTTTTAATATCACGCGCTATCGTCAGAAATCCGCGAACCCACTCGGGAATCGCCGTTGTCCCTTTCTTCCATCGGCTTAGCATGTTCTTGTTCACTTCGGCCATGCGGCAAAAGTCGTCGTGCGTCCAGTCGAGTTCTTTAAGCGCCTGCTCAAATTCTTCCAGATTCATGTCGCACCTTGCCCAATGTCGTTTGTAAGTGACGGTTCCACGAATCGGAGCCTGGCGAACGCTATTGCCTGCGCTATTGCCTGATTTGATCCGGGCATGAGGGGGACTTTAACTGGTTCTTTCCCTTGTGCCGATTACAATCTTCTTACTTATTTTTACAAGGAATTACGGCGATATAAAACCACGGTATGCGCCTTTTAAAAGGGCGCATCTTTTCTGCAAGGGACGTGGAGGAAAGGATTTCGCTCCGCGATAGCGCAAGATAAGAAAACCGTCCCGGCCGCGAGCATCATGAAGTGTGCGCTAACGCACAGAACGTTACAGGCGCGCTGCCGCGGCGTCGAATCGAGACTGCGACAGCGCGTTTCGCGCGGGACGTCGATGCAAGCGCAGTGTCAAGCATCGGTTTAAAACGGGCGCCCGGGATTAATGGGGACCTTGCGACGTTTCCGGCCCTTGAGTCTTGGGTTTGGAAATTTCGTGTGCCGAATTGCCCGATACGTTGTTGGTGGTCGTATTGGCGCCCGTTGAAGTATTCATCGCCGATTTCTTCATTGAAGAGTTGGGCGTTCCGGTTTTGTTCGGGTAATTGGTTTGGTCGTTGGGAACCGGCGAGCCGGGGCCCGGGTTGCCCGGCGTATTTTGGGCAAGCACGGCGCCCGAGGCGAGCAGCGCTGCCGCGGCCACAATGGCCGAAAGTTTAAGATTACGCATGATGGTCTCCTGAGTAATTGCTTTGAGTGCGATCGCGAAGCGATTTGGCACAGCAATACCAGCAATCGGCGTACCCGGAGCAGCGCGCGCGCAAACCGTCTCCTATTTGGCCGGACCTTGCTTTTTATTAATGCAGACGAAACCCTGGATAAATGCAGTTTCGGAATCGGCAGCAATAGGCGCAAATGCGGCATCGGGTTGGGGGTCGGAGTACACGACCTTGCCATCTGCATCGAGAAAATCGGTCTGCGTAATCTTCGATTGATTGCGGTCGCAATCGAACACCACTTGAGCCATCATGGTCTTGAAAAAATTACCACTGACTTCGCGAGGATTGACGAACTCAGACTTGACGAGCGCGTGACGCTCGCCGTTCGCGTAGATGGTCGCCGCCGTGCGCTGCAGGTACACCGTTTCCGACTCGCTCTTGCCCACTGGCACCCAATCCGCGCCCGCACCCGGGGCTGCTGCGAAGGCTGACGTAGCGGTCAGCGCCGCGAGCAAAAACACAGCTATATTTTTCATACCGTTCCTCATTGCAAGCGAGAAGTTTAGCCGATCCGGCCGGCCGACATGCGTAGACCCGGTTTCGCGTCGTATTATCCAGGCTTGCCTACTCGCCGCTCAGCCCATGCCCTCTGTCGATTTTCGTCCTGCTGCATCGCTTCGACCTATGACCACCGGTACAGCGGCACTGCGCCGGCGCGTATGTGCTTGGCTGTCGATTCCGGCCGCGGCGCTATGTATCGCGCTCGCCGGTTGCGGTAGCGCCCCGACGCAGCGTGCCGCTGTCGACCCGGTCGGCCTCTTCCCGATGACCGCGTACGATCAGACAGTCGATCATTGGATCGATCCCCGCAGCGCGAGTTACGACCAACCGTTCCTGTCGCCCGCCGAACAGCACGCTCATTTTGAAGCGTTGTACGCGCGTTATTTCGGAGCAGGCGAGAGCGATCCGTCGCCGTGGAACCCTGCGTTTGTGCAGGCGCGCGTGTATCGCGAGAGCGGCGGCGATATCGCCGCTTTGCAGCGACGCCGGATAGCGGCGTACGACAACGACGACAAAACCAGCAGGCATATCGGTTATGGGCAGAACTTCCTGCCGCACACATCGGCCTGGATCGCGGCCATCGCGACCAACATGAACGTGGTGCAATTCGAACACGATGCGCTGTATCGGCCAGCCAGTCGCGCGATTGCAACCGACAACCTGCTGGTGCGAGAGCTGCCGACGCTCGACCCCTCGTTTTACGACCGCCGCCTGGCTGGAGAAGGATACCCGTTCGACAACCTGCAGATCTCGGCTGTGCGGCCTGGCACGCCGCTATACGTGCTGGGCAGCAGCGCCGACGGCGGCTGGCGCTATGTGCAAACGCCCGATGTACAAGGCTGGGTCCGTAGCACAGGGGTAGGGCTGGTCGATGACGCCTTCGTCAACACTTGGCGAGCCGCCGCGCGGCAGGCTCTGGGCGCGGTGACCGTGGCTTCGGCGCCGGTTCGCGATGGCCAAGGCGCATTCCGCTTCGATGCGCCGGCTGGCACGCTGCTGCCGGTGCTCACGTCCGTGCCTGTGTCTGGGCCTGCGCCCGCGCTTGCGCCAGCAATAGACACCTCGACCCGCAGCGTTTTGGTGCCAGCCAGCAATGCGGACGGCCGTGCTGAAATTCGCACCGCGCA
>Ga0265338_10003338_pt1 | contig 22687 bp, 21 predicted proteins | sample 42126metaG_FD_193579 | JGI IMG/M metagenome (GOLD analysis project Ga0265338, IMG submission 193579) | Rhizosphere microbial communities from Carex aquatilis grown in University of Washington, Seatle, WA, United States - 4-21-26 metaG | ecosystem: Host-associated > Plants > Roots > Rhizosphere... | reverse complement strand
CTGTTCGATGCCATCCGCGAATTGATGGCGCCGCCCGCAAAACCGAGGCGGGAAATCGGCTTTCACGCCATCGGCAAAGAGGCTGCGGCTGACACCAAAGCCAAGGCCAAACGCAAGCGCATTGATAAATTCGGCATCCAGCGCGAATTGAACGTGAAGTGATGCCAACCCCGCCTTGACACGAGGTGTTTTATGGCTATCCTCGCACGTTCCGGTTTTTCATCCGGAAGGAAGCCGAAATAATTTATGAAACGCCAGTATCAACCATCGAAAATCCGCCGCAAACGCCAGCATGGGTTTCTCAACCGCAATTCGAGCAAGAGCGGCAAGGCCACGCTGGCCAATCGCCGCCGCGTGGGACGCAAACGCCTGACGCCGGTCTGATCGGCCATGTCCGCCCAGTCCAGTCCCCGGACACCAGCCGGCAGCCGCCTGCAGCTGGGTCGCGACGCCCGGCTCGGGAACAACCGGGATTTCCGGCGCGTGCGGCAGCAGGGCGAACGGCTGGTGAACGGCTGTCTCATTGCCAACTGGCATCGCCTGCCGGACGGCGCCTTGCCGAAACTCGGGGTGGTCACGAGCCGCAAAATCGGCGGCGCCGTGGAACGCAGCCGCGCGCGGCGCCTGCTCCGGGAAAGTTTCCGCCAGCATCAACATGAATTTTCGCAACCGGTCGAACTGGTGCTGGTGGCGCGAAATTCGATCGCCGGCCGCAGCTTCGCCGAGGTGGAAAAGGATTTTCTGGCGACTCTGCGCCGCGCAGGCTTGTTGAAGAATTAAGAAATTGTGAATCCGGGCCAACACATTTTGATTTTTGCCATCCGGGTGTATCGCTGGACGATTTCGCCGGCGCAACTCCTTTTTTTCGGCACAAACGGCGGTTGCCGTTTCACACCGACCTGCTCGCAATATGCCCTGGAGGCGATTCGCACGCAGGGAGCCATCGCCGGCGGCTGGCTGGGATTGAGACGGATTTGCCGCTGTCATCCGTGGGGTGATTGTGGGCACGATCCGGTGCCTGAAAAGGAGCTCGGAGTTCGCCCGTCTGCGTTGCGCTTTGACGCGGCCTGGATTGAGGCTTGCCGCGCCGGAGCCGAAGGCAAAGGCGGGAATTCGGAGTTCGGAATTTAAATTATCATGGATCGTACCGGCATCATCGTTGTCACGCTTTGCGCCATCCTGCTCGGCGTCTGGTGGTTCGAGCAAAACCAGATCGCGCAGCAACAGGCGCGCTATGCTGCGACCAACCAGGTGGCCAGGGCGCAAAGCCAGAGCGCGGCGGCCAGTTCCAATGCGGCATCATCCCCGTCAAACGTGACCACCACGATGTCGCCTCCCGCTTTTGACACCAACACACCGGAAACCCTGCTGGTCGTCACCAATGTCCATGCGCGTTACACGTTCACTTCACGGGGCGGCGGCTTGAAATCGGCCGAATTGCCGGAGTATCCCGAGACGGTCTCGGCCCGTTGGAAAAAAACGGCGGGCAAGGACGGCGTGGCGACGCTGAATCTGCGGGCCGCGGTGCCGGTGCTGGCGATTTTGGGCGATGCCAGCCTGGTCGGCGACGGCAATTTCACCCTGACCAGGATCGCTGACGGCATTCATGCGGAAAAACTTCTGACGAACGGCCTGCGGCTCTCGAAGGAGTTTCACCTCAGCTCGAATTATCTCGTGAATGCCAGTGTGCGGCTGGAAAATGTTTCGGATCAACCCTTCACGCTGCCCGCGCAGGAATGGGTGGTCGGCACGGCAACGCCCATGGGACCGGATGACAACGGCATGAACGAGGGGACGATGTGGTTCAACGGCCTGAGCGCGCAGGATCAGCCGCTGGCGTGGTTTTCGGGTTCGGGCATTGGCTGTTATCACGGAGCGCCGCGAACAGTATTTCTGGCCGGGTCCAACAACGTCGTCTGGGCGGCGGCACACAATCAGTTTTTCGCGGTGATGGTGATGCCGAAGGAACCCGCGTCGCAGATCGTTGCGCGCCCGGTCACCCTGCCACCGTTTCCTAATGTCGAACCCGTGCCGGGCGCCCCGGCACCGCAGGGCGTTCAGACCGCGCTCATTTATCCGGCGGTGACGCTCGCCGCGCACCAATTGGTGGAGCGGCAAATGGTCATCTTCACCGGGCCGAAGGAATATCGGCTGCTGGCGCGCATCGGGGACGATTTCCAGAACCAGGCCGATCTGGTGATGAATTTCGGGAAATTCTCCGGGTTTTTTGCCAAGGCGTTGTTGCTGGCCATGAACTGGGTGCATGACGTGACCCGGGCGGGCTATGGTTTGACGATTGTATTGATCACGTTCGCCATCAAGGTGTTGTTCTGGCCCTTGACGGCCGCGAGCACGCGCTCGATGAAACGGATGCAGGCGCTTGCGCCGGAAATGGCGGTGCTCAAGGAAAAATACAAGGACGACATGCAGAAACTCACGCAAAAGCAGTGGGAACTGTATCGCAAGCACAAGGTCAGCCCGATGAGCGGCTGCCTCCCGATGGCCATCCAAATGCCCGTGTTCATCGGCTTCTTCACCATGATCCGGAGCGCGATCGAGCTGCGCGGCGCGCATTTCCTGTGGATTGCGGATTTGTCGAAGCCGGACACGCTGTTCATGATTCCGGGGCTGACTTTCATTCCCTTCATCAGCACACCAGCCGGCCTGCCGTTCAACCTGCTGCCGCTGCTGATGGGGGGGTCCATGCTGTGGCAATCGCATCTGACCCCGCCCTCGCCGGGCATGGATCCGGCCCAGCAAAAGATCATGCGTTATATGCCCCTGATGTTCCTGGTATTTCTGTACAGCTACTCCTCCGGCCTGGCGCTATATTGGACGGTCAACAACGTGCTGACCGTGGTGCAAACGAAGCTCACGAAGATGAACCAGTCCCCGATTCCGCCGGCCGCCACGGTTTCGGTATTGACGCCAGCGTCAAAAAAGAAAAAATAAGGCCGGATTAAACCGATTGTTTTCAACTTTCAACCCGCAACCATCCCATGCCCGCGCAACCGAAAGAAACCCTGGAAAAAATTCTCGCGGCCCTCGGCTTTGAAACCACGGTCGAAGAACACAAGCTGGAGGAGGGGTTTTTGCTCGAAGTGAAAACGGATGACGCCGGCCGCCTCATCGGCCGCCAGGGACAGACGCTGGCCGACCTGCAATACATCACCAACCGCCTCCTGTTTCAGCAGGACACCACCTCGCCAAAAGTCATGGTGGACGTGGGTGGCTATCGCGCCCAGGCCCGCGAAGCCCTGGTAAAGAAGGCCCAGGATGCCGCCGAAAAGGTCCGGCGCTGGGGCGACGCAGTGGAACTGGAGCCGATGACGGCGTTTGACCGACGGGTGGTGCATCAGGCGATCAAAGACGATCCCGACGTGGAAACCCACAGCGTCGAGGTGGACGGCACGGACAAAAAGGCCATCCTGCTCCGGCCAAGACACTGAAGCCCGTTTTGACACGGCAGCCAGCTCATTGATTTTCTCCCGGTCCCGACTGCAAAAAAAGAGCGCGGACCCATGTCCGCGCTCCAAATGATACCTGTCCAGACCGCCCCGGTTACTGGTCAGTGATGTTCAGCTTGTAGATCGGCGAAACCGCGCTGCTGGCCTTGGGTTCGGTGCCGACATTGTTGAATTTGTAGTCGAATTTGAAGCGATAATCAACGGAGTTGGCCCCCACCGGCACCGGCACGAAACCTTCCCAGCGGTTTTGCACCAGCGGCACCTGACGCAGGGGGTACAATTCCCCGTTGGCGAGGACGTAGGGTTGAATGGTTTCCCACCGCAAGGACGTCTGTTGGGAATTGAAAACGACTTCAACCGGATACAGGTTGTTCGCGTTGCGCGGTTGTTGCAACGGGGTCAGGCGCGTGAACGTCGCAGCACAACCGGTGAGCAACAACACCGATAATAGAGGCAGAAATTTTTTCCACATAATGATGGAGCGTGGCATAATCACTGCCGGTTTGTAAAGCCGGATTTCAACGCTTGAAGTGCGGCTTATTTTCGGATAACTGTTTTTATTCTATGAATTCCTCAACCCATGCCGCCCCGGCTTCAAGTCATTATCGCTGGGTCATCTGCGGTCTGCTGTTTTTCGCCACAACTTTCAACTACCTTGACCGGCAGGTCATCAGCTACCTGAAGGAGTTCTTTTGCACGCCGGCGGAGCAAGGCGGATTTGGCTGGACCAACACTGATTTTGCGAATCTGACCTCCGCCTTCACGGCCTTCTACGCGTGCATGACCGTTGTCGCCGGCTGGGTCATTGATCGAATCGGGACCAAGCTGGGCCTGGCGCTTTCGCTCATCACCTGGTCGGTGTTTGGCATCGCCAACGCCTTTGTCGGGCGGCTGGTGGTGATGCATATGCTGGTGCGCAGCGCCTTTGGCATCGGTGAGGCCGGCAATTTCCCGGCGTCCATCAAGACGGTGGCCGAATGGTTTCCCAAACGCGAACGCGCCCTGGCCACGGGGATATTCAACAGCGGCTCGAACTTCGGTGCCATGGTTGCCGCCCTGTTCGTCCCCTGGTGCATGATCTATTTCGGCGACCAGAAGGGATGGAAAATGGCCTTCATCCTCACCGGCGCATCGGGTTTTCTCTGGCTGATCTTCTGGTTCTGGCTCTACGAACCCCCGTCCAAACAGAAGCGGCTCTCCAAGGCCGAGTATGATTACATTCATATTGACGAGGAAGTCCAGGTCCTCGAGGCGGTGGAAGACAAGGCCAAGGTTTCCTGGTGGAAACTTTTCAGCTACCGTCAGACTTGGGCCTTCGTCTGCGGCAAATTCATGACGGACGGCATCTGGTGGTTTTATCTGTTCTGGCTGCCGGATTATTTGAAAAAGCAATTCGGCATGACCAAGCATGATGTCATGCTGCCAACGTTCATCGTATATGGTGTGGCGATTGTGGGCAGCATTTATGGCGGCAGCATTCCCATGACCTTCATAAAAAGAGGCATGCAGGTTTACAAGGCGCGCATGACCGCGATGTTGCTCATTGCCGTGGTCCCGCTGACCGTGCTGACCACGCAATATTTTGGCAACGTCGAACATTTCGGGAAGATGGCATCGGTGATGGCGGTGGCCGTGATCTGTATTGGTGCCGCGGCCCATCAGGCATGGTCCGCCAACCTCTTCACGACGGTGTCCGACATGTTTCCGAAGAAATCCGTGGGTTCGGTGGTTGGCATCGGCACCATGGCCGGCGGCCTGGGTGGCGTGATTGTGCAGAAACTGGCCGGCCGCCTCACCGACACCTTCAGCCAGACACCGCAGACCGCCTACCTGATCATGTTCGTCATTTGCGCCTTGAGTTATCTGATTGCCTGGAGCGTCATGAAGACGCTGGTGCCCAGACACAAACCGATCACCGATTTGTAAACGGACACGAATCTGAAAAGACCCGTTGAAGTGGCAACACCTCAACGGGCTTTTTTCATGTTCGGATTCGCCGTAATGAATTTCCATACTTGATGTATCGCCGGCTTTTGACAACGCTTTCCATCCTGTGAACCCCGCCAACCAAACCGCACCGGTTACTAGCAATTATCGCTGGGCCATCTGCGCCCTGTTGTTCTGGGTCACCACCGCGAATTACCTTGATCGCAGCGTCTTCAGCAATCTGGCGCCCGAACTGGAACATCAGCACTTTTTCACCGAGGCCCAATACTGGCACCTGACCGTGGCATTCCAGGCGGCGTATGCCATCAGCCTCCTGCTGGCCGGGCGGATGATGGACGTCCTTGGCCTGCGCTGGGGATTCACCCTGGCCTGCGCATTCTGGGGGCTGGCGGCCATGAGCCATTCTTTGGTCAGCACCGTCGCCGGTTTTTTCGTCGTGCGCATCCTGCTCGGGCTGGGTGAAGGCGGCAATTTCCCGGCGGCCATCAAAACCACCGCGGAATGGTTCCCCAAACGCGAACGCGCCCTGGCCACGGGCCTGTTCAACTCCGGTTGCAACGTCGGTGGAATTCTGGTGCCCTTCGGACTTCCGTTCGTAATCACCACCTGTTCTTCCCTGGCCGTTTTTGGCCCTGCCAACGGCTGGCGCGGCGCCTTCCTGATTACCGGGCTGGTTGATTTGGGATGGATTATTGCCTGGTTGCTGATTTACAAAAAGCCGCAGGATCACCCGCGCGTTTCCCCCGCCGAGCTGGCCCTGATCAACAGCGATCCGCCGGAACCGTCCGTAAAAATCCTGTGGCGCCGGCTGTTGCCGCATCGCCAGACCTGGGGCTATGTCATCGCCCGGTTCATGACCGATAGTTTCTGGTGGTTTTACCTGTTCGGTGCGCCACAATTCTTCTCCGACCGGTTCGGGTTGAACCTGGCAGCCCGCAGCATCCCGATCGCCGCCATTTACGTGTTTTCTTCCGTCGGCAGCATCGGTGGCGGCTGGTTGTCAGGACATTTCATTGATACCGGCTGGAGCGTGAACCGGGCCCGCAAGACCGCCATGTTCCTATACGCGTTGTGCGTGGTTCCCGTCGTATTCGCGGCCCAGACCAACACTCCCTGGGTGGCCGTGACCCTGATTGCGGTGGCGGCCGCCGCACATCAGGCGTGGTCGGCCAATATGTTCAGCCTGGCGGGGGACATGTTTCCGCGCCGTATTGTCGGTTCGGTGACCGGTCTGGGAGGTTTTGCCGGGTCCGTTGGCGGCATTGTTTTGTTCACAGTCGTTCGCAAGATCCGGCTCGCCGCCATCGCCCGGGGCGAGACCGGCAACTACTTCCTGATATTCCTGGCGGCCGGTCTGGCGTATTTGCTGGCGTTGCTGGTCATCCATATTTTTGCGCCAAAATTGGAACCGGCCAAAATCGAAGCGACCATGGCCAGGTAATTATCAGCGGCCATCCGCAAATCAAAAAGCCCGTTGAAGCGCTTGCTCCAACGGGCTTTGACTTTCAAGTTTGACTACACCGTGTAGGTGCTCGACGAGGTCGTGCCGCCGCGGCCGGTCCAGTTCGTGTGAAAGAACTCGCCGCGCGGTTTGTCCACGCGCTCGTAAGTGTGCGCGCCGAAATAATCGCGCTGCGCCTGCAGCAGGTTCGCCGGCAGCACGGCACTGCGGTATTGGTCGTAAAACGCGAGCGCGGTGCTGAATGCGGGAACGGGAATGCCCTTCTTGGCCGCCGTGGCCACAATGTTGCGCCAGCCCTTCTGGCAGCGTTTGATTTCGCCGCGGAAATAATCGTCCAACATCAGATTCATGAGCTTCGGATTGTTGTCGTAGGCTTCCTTGATCTTGCCAAGGAAACGCGAGCGGATGATGCAGCCCCCGCGCCACATCAGCGCGATGCCGCCGTAATTCAGGTTCCATTTATATTCGGCAGCGGCGGAACGCATGAGCATGTAACCCTGCGCATAACTGACAATTTTCGAGGCGTAAAGCGCGTCACGGATGTCGGCGATGAACTGCTTTTTCTTCGCGTCATTCTTGGCAAGGCTCGTGAGCGCCGGACGCGGGCCTTTCAATTTCTTTGCCGCCTTCACGCGCTCATCCTTCAGCGCGGAAACACAGCGGCAATAAACCGCCTCCGCGATCAACGTGATCGGGATGCCGAGATCGGCGGAATTTTGAATCGTCCACTTGCCCGTGCCTTTCTGGCCGGCGGTGTCGAGGATCTTGTCCACCAGCGGCGTGCCGTCGGCGTCCTTGAACCCGAGAATGTCGCGGCTGATTTCGATGAGATAGCTGTCCAGTTCGCCCGTATTCCATTCCTTGAACACCTCATGCATCTCGGGCGCGCTCATGCCCAGGCCGTTCTTCAAAATGTTGTAGGCTTCGCAGATGAGCTGCATGTCACCATATTCGATGCCGTTGTGAACCATCTTCACGTAATGGCCCGCGCCGCCTTCACCCACCCAATCGCAGCAGGGTGCGCCGTCCACCTTCGCAGCCACACTCTGAAAAATATTCTTCACGTGCGGCCACGCGGCCGGCGAACCGCCGGGCATGATGCTCGGACCATGACGCGCGCCTTCTTCGCCGCCGGAAACCCCGGTGCCGATGTAAAGCAGCCCCTTGCCCTCGACATATTTGGCGCGACGAATGGTGTCCTCAAACAGCGAGTTGCCGCCGTCAATGATGATGTCGCCAGCCTCGAGGTACGGCAGGAGTTGTTCGATGAATTCATCCACGGGTTTGCCGGCCTTGACGAGCATCATCACGCGGCGCGGCTTCTTGAGTTGCGCAACCATGTCCTGGATCGAATGCGCGCCGAGCACCTTGGTGCCCTTGGCTTCATTGGCCAGGAACTGGTCCACCTTCTCCACCGTGCGGTTGTAGGCCACGACGGTGAAGCCGTGGTCATTCATGTTCAAGATGAGATTCTGGCCCATGACGGCCAGACCGATAAGTGCTATGTCAGCTTTTGGTTCCATAAAAATTCATCCATTAATTTAAAAAACAGAGCGGCGGTTCATAACCGGAACAGCCGCGCAAAGAACAACTTTTCTGACCCCGCCAGCCTAGACCCCGCTGAAGGCCGCAAAACCGCCGTCAATCGGAATCACCACGCCGGTCACAAAACCCGAGGCTTCGTCCGAAGTCAACCACAACAGCGCGCCGAGCAAATCCTCCGGCACGCCGAATTTGCTCATGGGCGTGTGCGCGAGGATGGTGTTGGCGCGCGGAGTCAACGAACCATCCGGCTTGGTCAACAGGGAGCGATTCTGGTCCGTGACAAAAAAGCCGGGCGCGATGGCATTGACGCGGACGCCCACCTTCGAAAAATGCACCGCCAGCCATTGCGTGAAATTGCTGACCGCCGCCTTGGCGCCGCTGTAGGCCGGAATTTTTGTCAGCGGCCGGAAGGCATTCATCGAGGAAATGTTGATGACGGTGCCCTTGCCCCTGCCGACCATCTCGCGGGTGAACGCCTGGGTCGGCAGCAAGGTGCCCAGAAAATTCAGGTTGAACACAAATTCGATGCCTTTCGGGTCGAGATCGTAAAACGTAATCAAATCCTTGGCGGCGCCGGAGATGTCTTCCTTGCGCAGGTATTCGAGGCTGGTCGTGCCCTTGGGATGATTGCCGCCCGCGCCATTGATGAGAATGTCCACCGGGCCGAGCTCCTGCTTCACCTTGTCGTTGGCACCGGCCAGACTTTCCTTTTCCAGCACGTTGCAGGCAACGCCGAGGGCCACGCCGCCTTCCTTGCGAATCTGGGCGGCGACCGCTTCCGCAGCATCCAGTTTCAAATCCGCCACGGCGATTTTTGCGCCGCACGCCGCCAGTGCCCGCGCCATGGTGCTGCACAAAACCCCGCCCCCGCCCGTCACGAGCGCAACCTGGTCTTTTAAATTTACCTTAAATGGAACGTTCATTCTGGTTTTCCCTCTCTGTATTGTTCGGTTGGTTTAATCCTTGAATCGCCCCCGATACGCCCACAAGCCGAGCGCCGGGTTCGAGATGTAGAAAATTTTCTCGCCGTCGGACACCGTATTCCAGCCGTCCTTGAGCTTCGCCGGATCATAACGCTGGGTCATCTGTTTCAGGTCGGCGTACTTGAAGTTCACGCTTTCGATTTCCTGCCGGGTGAGATGACCAGGGCAATACGTGACGTTGAACCGGCCTTCCGTAGAACCGTGAATGAAATGCGCCGCCGCACTAAGATTGTTCTGCAGCTCGGGGTTGGCCTTGACCGCCGCCAGGGTTTCAGGCGTGCCGCGATAGCCGTATTTACGGATGAGCCGGTCAATTTCCTTGTCCTCGCCAAATTCCTTCAGCCCGGGTGCGAGCACGATCAATTCGCCACCGTCAGCCATGGCCATGCGTGTGCGGTAGATGCTCTTGTTCCCCAGCCACGTGCTCTTGAACTCGGACGGGTCAAGATAGACGACCACTTTTTTGAGCGGCGCATCCAGCATTTCGAAATTCACCTTGAGCGAGAGGGCCGCCCCCTTGTCGAATCCGGAAATGTCGTCGCTCACGTATAAACCGCGTACGCACAGCTTGCCGTCTTCGGCGCGTCCCACCACGGTGTGGACATATACGATGGGCAGGTGCTTGGTGAAATGCTCGGAAGCGTAGTTGAGAATGCGGCGCACCGGCGTATCCGAGCGTCCCATCATCCGTTCCATGCCATAGGCGGCGCCGACGAAATGGCTCTTGTTGATGCCTTCCTGGCCGCCGGTGCCGACAAAGATGTTCTTGTTGTAATTGGCCATGCCAATGACTTCATGCGGAACGACCTGTCCGACAGACAGGATCAGGTCGTGCTTGCCGGTCCAGATGAGATTGGCGAGTTGCGCCGGCCAGGGAAAATCCACCGCCCCGCCCGAGACCTGCTTGACGAATTCGCCGGGCACTTCGCCGACGGTGGTGATGCCCGTGCGCCAGTTATGGATGCGGAACAGGCTTTCGGGCACTCCGGCAAACATCTCGGCGATTTGCGGCGATGTCATGGGCGTATGCGTGCCCAGTGCCGGCAAAACGTCCGTAAGACTTGACCCGTAATAATCGTAAATGAGCCTGGTCAGCACCCCGGCGTGGGAATGAAAGCGGGTGAAATCCGGCGGAATAACCAGCACGCGTTTACGCGCGCCCAACCGGCCGAGCGCCTGGGACAGCCCTTGGCGCAAGTCATCCAGCGCGAGCTTGTCTGCCACGGATCCGCGTTCGTAATACAACATATATCCAGTCTAATCTACCACCACCGTCGCAGTTGCCAACCGGCCCCAGTCCGGCATAAACCACATCTGAGAATCTCCAGAATCTCTCCAAAGCCCTGTGGAATGTAAAGAGATTTCCCCTAGGCGCACAGCCAATTGCCCGCTTTATGCACAAAAACGAAACAGTTTTGCAAAAAAACGCAAAAAAAGCACCTTGCACCTTCCTCGCATTCTGGAATCCTGTTCACGAAATTGAACAGCCAAACACCACAGACCATTTTTTAAACACATCATCATGAGCAAAGGTTTGAATATTCCAAAAAACGGCGCGCTGGATTTCCTGTCCCTCGGCGCACTCGTCAACCGCCTGGATCCCGGCATCATCCCGTTTCGGAAGGCCACCGAATGCCGGATCCACGTCAGTGGTGGTGAGTTCAATTGCGCCGCCAATCTGGCGGATTGCTTTCGCATGAACACCGGCATCGCCTCGGCGCTCGTGGAATATCCCATTGGCGACCTGATTGCCGAACGCGTCCGGGCCATGGGTGTGAAGCCGTTTTACAAGAAGTTCAAGCATGACGGCGTGCGCGGGCCAAACCATGCCACGGTTTACAGCGACCAGGGCCATGGCGTGCGCGCCCCGGTGGTGTTTTACAACCGTTGCAACGAGGCGGGTTCGATGCTCAAACCCGGCGACTTCAACTGGAAGGAAATTTTCGGCCAAGGTGTGCGCTGGTTCCACAGCGGCGGCATCTTCGCTTCGCTGTCCGAAACGACGGGCCCGTTGATCATTGAAGCCATGAAGGCCGCCAAAGCCGCCGGCGCTGTGACATCGTTCGACCTGAATTTCCGGCAGAAACTCTGGGACATTTGGGGCGGCGACAAAAAGGCCCTGGCCGTGATGAAAGGCATCGTCGAACACGTGGACGTGCTGGTTGGCAACGAGGAAGACCTGCAAAAAGGTCTTGGCTTGAAGGGGCCGGATGTGACCGCCAAATCCAAACTCGACCCGAGTGTGTTCCTCGGGATGATTGATTCGGTGGTGAAGAATTTCCCCGGCGTCAAAGCCGTGGCCACCACACTGCGCGAAGTCCACTCCACCAATCGCCACAGCTGGGGCGCCGTGGCTTGGATTGACGGCAAGACCTATGTTTCACCGACCTGCGAACTGGATGTCTATGACCGCGTCGGCGGTGGCGACGGCTTCGCGTCGGGCCTTTTCTACGGCCTGCTCACCGGCGAAAGCCCGCAAGAATCCGTCAATCTCGGCTGGGCGCACGGCGCGTTGCTGACCACGTATCCCGGCGACACGACCATGGCGACGGTGGAACAGGTCAAGTCCTTTGCCAAAGGCGGTTCCGCCCGCATTCAACGATAAAACCGGCTGGACAGGCGCCATGAAGCCAGGTTGCTGTCCTTCGAAATTCAGAAGAATAAATAATTGGACTGATAAGGTATAACATTTAACCCATGACCCATGGCAACATTTGAGTTTCATTGTGGTTGGATTGTGATAAATTCCGCGGCACATTTTTTAGCGAAATGAAAATCTCCGTTCCCAAAGAAACGCATCCGGGCGAAACGCGGGCGCCGATGACCCCCGATGGCGTCGCCAAACTCGTGAAGCTCGGGGCGCAAGTGGAGGTCGAAGCCGGACTCGGACTCGCCGCGGGTTTTGCCGACGACGCGTATACCAAGGCCGGCGCAACCCTCACCACCGACCGCAAGGCACTCATCGGATCCGGCGACCTGGTGTTGCGCCTGCGCAAGCCGCCGGTGGATGAAATTGCGCTGCTCAAGCCCAACGCCATCCACGCCAGCCTGCTCGACCCGTTCAACGAGAAGGAACTGGTCAACCAATTCGCCGAACGCGGCGTCAGCGCCATCAGCATGGAATTCATTCCGCGCACGACCCGCGCGCAAAAGATGGACGTGCTGTCATCGCAGGCCAATCTCGGCGGTTACGAGGCGGTCATCCTGGCCGCGCGTTATTCCAACAAGATTTTTCCGATGATGACGACGGCCGCAGGAACGATCCTGCCGTCCAAGGTTTTCATCATCGGCGTTGGCGTTGCCGGATTGCAGGCGATTGCCACCGCCAAACGCCTCGGCGCCAAGGTCACCGCCTACGACACGCGGCCCGTCGTCGAGGAGCAGGTCAAATCTCTCGGAGCGCAATTTCTGAAAATTGACATCGGCGTAACCGGCCAGACCAAGGACGGTTACGCCAAGGCGCTGACCGAGGAACAAATTCAAAAGCAGCGTGACGCGATGAAAAAGACCTGCGGCGATTCCGACGTGGTGATCTCCGCCGCGCAGGTGTTCGGCCGCAAGGCTCCGATTCTCGTCACCGCCGAAATGCTAAATGCCATGAAGCCTGGCAGCGTGGTGGTGGACCTGGCGGTGGAAACCGGCGGCAACGTCGAAGGCGTCGTTTACGACCAGGTGACCGACCGCCACGGTGTGAAAATCATCGGCATTGCCAATCTGCCGGGACGCGCACCGCTTCATGCCAGCCAGGTTTATGCGGCCAACCTGGTGAGTCTGGTTGAGGAATTCTGGGACAAACAGAACAAGACCTTCGTCCTGAAGCTCGACGACGAAATCATCAAGGGCTGCCTCGTCACGCACGGCGGCAAGGTTGTGAACGAAAAACTCATCGCCAAGCCAAACTGAAAATTTTATGGATACCAACATTCCCGACATCATTTTTATTTTCGTCCTCGCCGTTTTTGTCGGCTTTGAGGTGATTTCCAAAGTGCCCTCGATGCTGCACACGCCACTGATGTCCGGCACCAACGCCATTCACGGCATCATTTTGTTCGGCGGCATTTTGGTACTGGCTGATGCGGCGACGCCGCTGACCCGAACCCTGGGATTTGTCGCGGTGATTTTCGGCTCGGCCAACGTCTTCGGCGGTTTCATGGTCACCGACCGGATGCTGCAAATGTTCAAGAAAAAGAAATAGTCATGAGCTCGACCATTGCCTACATCATCATCGGGGTTTCGGTTTTATTCATCATTGGAATCAAGCTGCTGGCGTCACCGAAGACGGCGCGCATCGGCAATCTGGTCGCCGCCGCCGGCATGTTGATTGCGCTGATCACCCTGCACAAACCCGACGGCGATTACGTCTGGTCGCAGGGCTGGCCGTTCAATTACACGCTCATCGTTATCGGCACGGTCATCGGTCTCATCATTGGCGCGATCGGCGCGTATTCGGTGAAAATGACGGCCATGCCGCAAATGGTCGCGATGTTCAACGGCCTGGGCGGTGGTGCGGCGGCGCTGGTCGCGAGCCTGGAATTTTTAAAACGGGCGCAGGGAAGTGAATTTTCGCTGACGGTGAACGGAACGGATTTGATTCATGTCGCCATGGGTGGTTCCGCATTCATCGCCGGTTCGATGCTCTTCGCCACGCTCATCGGTTCGCTCTCCTTTTCCGGCAGCATCATTGCGTACCTGAAACTGGAGGGAAAATTTGAAAAGCCGATGACCTTCCCCGGTCAGAATATTTTGAACGGCCTGATTTTGCTGGTGATTCTGGGCCTCTGCGGCTGGCTCACCTTCAACACGTCAGGCGGCAATGCCGTCACCGCGTTCGTCGTGATGTTCTGCCTCGCCCTGTTTTTCGGCGTGGCGATGGTCATGCCCATTGGCGGCGCGGACATGCCGGTCGTAATTTCATTGTTGAACTCCTTCACCGGCCTCGCCGTCGCCGCAGACGGCTTCGCCATCAACAACCTGGCCATGGTGGTAGCCGGAACCCTCGTCGGCTCGTCGGGCACGCTGCTGACGCTGCTCATGTGCAAGGCCATGAACCGGCCGGTCACGAATGTTTTGTTCGGTGCATTCGGTTCGAGCGGCGGCGGTACCGGCGCTGGCGCTGCCGGGGTCGCGGGAACCGTCAAGCCCATTCAAGCCGATGAAGTGGCGCTGCTGCTCACCTACGCTCAACGGGTCGTCATCGTACCCGGCTATGGCATGGCGGTGGCCCAGGCGCAACATGCCGTGCGCGAGCTTTCCGACGAACTGGGCAAGCGCGGCGTTGAAGTCCAGTTTGCCATTCATCCGGTCGCCGGCCGCATGCCCGGCCACATGAACGTTCTGCTGGCCGAGGCCAACGTGCCGTATGATCAGCTCATCGAAATGGAGCAAATCAATCCCTCGATGGACCGGGTGGACGTCTGCCTCGTCATTGGGGCCAACGACGTGGTGAACCCCGCCGCCCGCGAGGAAAAAAGCAGTCCGATTTATGGCATGCCGATCATCGAAGCCGACCGCTGCAAGAGCGTCATCGTGATGAAACGTTCGATGGCTGCCGGTTTTGCCGGCATCGAGAACCATCTGTTCTACAAGGACAACACGCGGATGCTCTTCGGCGACGCGAAGAATTCGCTCCAGGCACTGATCACCGCGGTGAAGGCAAATTGATTCGTCAGGAAATTGCCGCAGCGTCCAGCAACTGTTGGCTTGAAGATTTGCTGATCATATTTCCAAAAATCATGAGTCCCAAGCCGGCCCACACGGCCAGGACGACATACATCGAGGTGAAGTAGGGCGCCGTCAGTTCCATGGTCTGCCGGTCGGCACTTGGATTCAATAGCGCGACCAAAAGTGGGCCAACGCACACGCAAATCGACGTCAATCCGAGTATCCAGTTCCGTGCGATTCGTTCCATCTGATGCAGCCAGCAAAATGGCAGCATGGCAAACGCTAAGTAAAGCCAGCCAAACTCCCTGCCGGTTTGTTTCGTCAACATCCAAAGTTGTCCCATGAACTGGCTCAGGTCATGAGTGGGATTGGCCTTTTCATATTGTCCGCGGGTGATGGCATGCACAAAGCCTTCCACGGTCCGGGGATAAGCCCAATTCACAGGCGGGTTGGTCATGGAAGCAATGGAGATGTAGAAATACCAGCCGAGACCCAGAAGGAGAAATATTCCGCAAAGGACCGCCGACTTCCACTCCGAACCGATACGTCGCGTTGTGATGACGATGACAACGGCGACAACGGCGACGAGCAGAAAGGTGAGTTCCAAAGTTATGTTTTTGCAAAGGTAAGAATCGGAGGAGGAAATTAGATTGAACTTGTCCGCCAACCAGCCAAGACCGGCGGCAACAGCAACGAACACAGACAAGTCCCGCCCGAGCTTTTTGTCATGCAAGAGCACGCAGAACAAAAGGGCGGGGATCGCGGTTATTAATTCCTGATTACTGGTGAGCAGCAGGCCAAAAACAAAGAACGCCCCATAAAGAAACCAACGCCGTTGTGGCGCAGCCATCCAACACATCAGCAAACAAAGCATGATTGCGAACAACAAAGTGCTCAATGCCCAAAAGTCTACCAGCACCGCCCTCTGCCAGACTGGGTTGCTCAGGCCGAATGCCATTCCCGCGATATAGCCGCAAACGACGCGTAAATAATTTTGTTCTGCCGGTTTCCTACGCACGAACGTGGGATGGTTTTCCAGAAGCATTTTTCCACCGTGCGATACCATCAAAGCAACCATACCGCATGCCAGTGCTGCTGCGGTCGCCGAACCAATGGTCACACGCCAAGCAATGTTTGAAAAAGGGAGCAGCTTGATAAACAACCATGAATAAACGGTCCAGACAGGAAAACCAGGCGGTTGAGCCACGCCGGCATACGCAGCACTGGTGGAAAAAGTTCCGGAATTTTCAAGCGTTACGTCCGGCGCCATGGTGATCAGGTAAATCAGCAAGGCCAGCACCGTCGTGATTCCAAAACTCAGCCAGTCGATTTTTTGAAAGAAGGGACTGGATGAAAATGACTGGTCCATCCCATTGCCGGAAGGCGCAGGAATCCTGACCAGTTCCTCTGGCTGCGGCACATGATCAATCATCGCGGTTGAGAGTTCTCAACCAATAGACACCGATAACGCCGAATTTGTATATTTAAATCTTAGCAAAGCAGCGTCGGTTCTTTGTATCAACACCTAAAAGCCAGCACCAATGAGCGAAGATTGACGCTTATCTCTGCACACGTGCACCGCCGCCCTTCATCAGCTTTTCAACTTCGTCCTTGGAAGCCATGCTGGTGTCGCCGGGCGTCGTCATCGCCAACGCCCCGTGCGCCGCGCCGCAATCCACCGCTTTTTGTGGATCGCCCGTGGCCATCAAGCCATAAATAAAACCGGAGGCAAAACTGTCGCCGCCGCCAACGCGGTCCAGAATCTCCAGATCGGGATACTGGCGGCTCTCGTAAAATTTGCCTTCCATCCAGGCGATGGCCGCCCAATCGTTGATCGTCGCGGTTTTCGCGGCCCGTAGCGTCGTGGCGGTCGCCTGGAAGTTCGGGAAAGCCTTCACCGCCGTCTCAATCATCTGCTTGAAGGCCGTGACGTCAATGTGCAGGAGATTTTCGTCCGCACCCTCGACGTGGAACCCGAGGCAGGCGGTGAAATCCTCCTCGTTGCCGATCATCACATCCACGTATCTGGCAATTTCCCGGTTCACCTCCTGCGCCCGTTTCTGGCCGCCGATGGATTTCCAGAGCGACGGGCGGTAATTCAAATCGTAGCTGACCATCGTGCCGTATTGCTTGGCCTTTTGGACCGCCTCAATGACAAGTTGCGGCGTGGTGTCGCTCAACGCGGCGAAGATGCCACCGGTATGCAACCAGCGCACGCCGAGCTTGCCGAAAATGTGGTCCCAGTCAAAGTCACCGGCCTTGAGCTGGCTCGCCGCCGTATGACCGCGGTCGGAAACGCCCACAGCGCCGCGCGCGCCGAAACCGCGTTCGGTGAAATTTAAACCATTGCGAGTGATGCGGCCAACCCCGTCAAACGGCATCCACTTGATGAAATCCGTGCCGACGCCGCCCTGCAAAATGAAATCCTCGAGCAGGCGGCCCACATCGTTGTCGGCGAACGCCGTGCACACGGCGGTCCGCAATCCAAAGCATCGGCGCAGCCCGCGCGCGACATTGTATTCCCCGCCTCCCTCCCAGATTTTGAAATCACGGGCACAGCGGATACGCCCTTCGCCCGGATCCAACCGCAACATAATTTCACCAAGCGCAATCATGTCAAACTGGCACCGGGCCCGGTCTTTCAGTTGTATCGGCATAATTTTGTCAGGTTGATTGAAAACCGCGAATGAATACGAATTAACACGAATCCGGACAAATGGGAAAGCCGCGAATTTTCAAATTCGCGTTTTAAAGAATCGTCCAACTGACGAAACAAGGTCAACTCGCGCCCAAGGAAGACTGTGCCATCACACTCAAGCGCGACTCAGCCTGCCGGGACATGCCCGTAAACACGAGTGAAATATGATAACCGGCGTGCTTGTTGCCGGAACAGGCGATAACCACGCCACTGCATTGCACCCGACCGCCATCGTGTGGCGATTGCAGCGCAACCGTCATTTCCGTCCAGGTATTGAACGGCGTCGGACTTCGAAATTCAATGCCCCCCTTGTGAATGACAACCGACTCGGCGGAAAGCTCCAAACGGGATTGCCGGCCATCCACAGTGACTTGGTGTTGAAAAGAATCACCACTCTCAAATTTTTTAGCGCTCATAGAACACTCCAAACTAACACGTTAACCCTCATCGTCAAATTAGTGTTTTCAATGCAATCAATAAGCTTTTACCACTCGATGACCGCCGCACCCCAGGTCAGGCCGGCACCAAAAACGACCATCAAAATCAGGTCCCCGCGCTGGATCCTTCCCGACGAAACCGCCTCGTCCAGCGCAATGGCCACCGACGCCGCCGACGTGTTGCCGTAGCGGTCCAGATTGATGAACAACTGTTCAGCAGTGGCGCCCAGGCGTTCAGCGACGGCGTCAATAATCCGGCGGTTCGCCTGGTGGGGAATGATGCATTTGATTTTCGCGATATCAAGCTCGCAACGGCGCAAGGCCTCCTGTGCCGCGTGATACATCGCCTGGACGGCGTTCTTGAACGTTTCCTTGCCTTCCATGCGCAGGAAGTGCTGCCGGGCTTTGACCGAATCCACGGTGGCCGGACAGCGGCTGCCGCCGCCGGGCATGAAGAGCAAATCCGCCTTGTGCCCGTCGGCGCCCATCACTGCCGTGAGCAGGCCGTGCGAGTTGGGGCGGTTCTGCAAAATGGCCGCCCCGGCACCGTCCCCGAACAGCACACAGGTGTTGCGGTCGGTCCAATCGGTAATGGATGACAATTTTTCCGCGCCAATGACGAGGACGGTGTCGTACGTGCGCGACATGATGAACTGCTGGCCGATTTCGAGCGCATAAATGAAGCCGGAACAGGCGGCCTCCACGTCGAACGCCGCTGCACGTTTCGCGCCGATCTTGCGCTGCACGAGGCAGGCGGTGTTGGGGAACGGCATGTCCGGCGTGATGGTGGCAACAATGATCAGGTCAATCTGATCGGCGGTGATGCCGGCCATCTTCATCGCGTGCCCAGCCGCCTTCGTGGCCATGTCGGAGGTGAACTCATCCGCCGCCGCCAGCCGCCGCTGCTTGATCCCGGTGCGCGAGGTGATCCATTCATCCGAGGTCTCAACCATTTTTTCGAGATCGGCATTGGTCAATATCCTGGCCGGCACATAGGAGCCGACACCGGTGATGGAGCAGGTGCGGCCCTGGAAATTGTGCTTGGCACGCGGGTTTTTGAACTTGGGGCTCATGATTTGGCGGGAGTTTCTGCGGCGGCCAGCTTATCGTTGGCCCGCGCAATTTCGCGGGCGATGATTTCGTTCACGTGAAGCTGCACCGCCTCGGCTGTCACGCGCAGGGCGCTGGCGACGGCACGTTCCCGCGCCGAGCCATGCGCCTTGAACACCATGCCGTTGAAGCCGAGCAACGGGGCACCGCCATGGACCTCCGGGTCCATGCGCCGGCGAATGGCCTGAAAGGCGTTTTTCGCGAGGAAGGCGCCGATTTGCCGCTTGGCATTGCTCATCAACTCGCGTTTGAGCATTGAAAACATCGCCACGGCCAGGCTTTCCGAGGTTTTCAAAACAATATTACCCACAAATCCGTCGCATACCACCACATCCACATGGTCCTTGAATAAATCGTGCCCTTCGACGTTGCCGACGAAATTCAAGTCGAGTTGCTTGATAAGTTTGAAGGCTGCGAGCGTCAATTCATTGCCCTTGGAATCTTCCGTGCCGATGCTCAGGATGCCGACGCGCGGTCGTTTGCGGCCCAGCACTTCGCGCGAATAGACGTTGCCCATCACGGCAAATTGCGCGAGATGGACCGGCTTGCATTCGATGTTCGCGCCGGCGTCCAGCAACACAAATTCATTTCCCTGCCGGGGGATGACGGTGGCGATGCAGCCGCGTTCGACGCCGGGAATGCGTCCGATCTTGAACGTGGCCGCCGCAAAAATGCCGCCGGTGTTGCCCAGCGAAACCATGGCATCGGCCTTGCCCTCGCGGACGAGTTCCGCGGTGCGGGCGATGGAACTGTCGCGTTTTCTGCGCAGAGCACTGGCGGGTTTGTCATCCATCTCCACGACCTCGCTGGCGTGGATGACACGAACCCGATGGTCACGAAAACCGCGTTCGGGCAGGGCAGCGTGGATTTCCGTCTGGTGGCCGACCAGGAAGAGGGCGGTGATGCTTTTATTGTCCTCCAGCGCCTTTTTGACCCCGGCGATGACGACGCCACACCCGTGGTCACCGCCCATGACATCTACTGCGATTCGCATAGATGAAAAACGCGGAAGGTCCGCGACCGGCGACAAATCAAGTACCAGCGGTGATGGTCAACACCTGCCGGCCATTGTAATAACCGCACGCCGGGCAAACCCGGTGGGGCACGAAAGGCGCGGCGCATTGCGGGCACGTGCTGAGTTGCGGCAACTTCAGCACACTGTTATAAGCCCGGCGCATGCGCTGCCGGCTGTGGGACGGTTTGCGTTTAGGAACACCCATAAATTCAACTCTACAATTTTAACTTGTCCAATTCAGCCCACGCGGACGGAATGGAATCGTCTTTGCCGCCGGTGGCTCTGACCTTGCCGGTTTTGGGTTTTTCCAACCCCTGGCAATCCGGCTGGCATAACGGATGCCTCGGCAATTCAAGGAGTATATCTTCGCGCACATAGGGCGTCAAGTCCACGCAATCATTGCTGACGGGTATTGATTCCTCGCCCTGCAACGGCAAAAGGCACGTCCACGGATCCAATGCCAACTCCTTTTCAAATGGCTTTAAACAGCGGACGCACTGGCATTCGAGCGTAATCCGCAACGAACCACGCAGCAGCAGGCTGTCGTCGAGCAATTGGACCTCCAACTCATGCCGCAGCGCCTGGGTGGCATGGATCACTTCGTCGTGCGTTTCCAGATCCAGCTCGCTGACCGGCAATTCGCCGTTCAAAACCACGTCGGCCTTCTTCAAATGGCGCAGATTGACCAGGAGCGGCATGACTAACCCTTCTTTTTCCCGCCAAATTTCTTGGTCAGGACGCTCCGGACGTGCGCAGGCACGAATGCCCCCACGTCGCCGCCCAGCCGCGCGATCTCCTTCACAATGCGCGAGCTGAGAAACGTGTAGGTGTCCTTGGGCATCATGAAGATCGTTTCAATGTTCTCGTTCAGCTTGCGGTTCATCAACGCAAGTTGAAATTCAAATTCGAAATCCGACACCGCGCGCAGCCCGCGCACAATCGCCTGCGCCTTCCGGTCCACAACATACTCGACGAGCAGGCCGTCAAACGTGTCCGCCTCGACGTTCGGCAGGTGTTTCACCGCCTTCTCCACCAGCGCGAACCGTTCGTCCAGCGTGAACAACGGGCGTTTGCCATCATTTTTCGCCACCGCCACGACCACGCGGTCAAACAGCTTGGCCGCGCGCTGAATCACGTCCAGGTGGCCATTGGTCAGCGGATCAAAACTGCCGGGATAAATCGCCGTGCGCATCATCGTTACCCTAGCATTTCCGCCCGATTTGACGAGGAAGAAAACGCCGTCGCAAAATCATTTTGCCGGCGGCGTCTGCCACGGCACCTCGTAAATCCGCACGGCGGCGCGGATGCCCTTGACCGTGACCGGGAACATTTCGATGCACGTCGAAGCCAGCATCGGATCGGAGCGCAACAATTGGTTGTAGGTGGTGTCGCTGATGATGATCCGGCCGCTGCCCGAAACACTTTCCAGCCGGCTGGCAAGATTCACTTCCCGGCCAAACACCGTGTAATTGTACTGGTGCACGTCCGAACCCATAAGGCCGACGGTCACCAGGCCGGTGTTGATGCCCGTGCCCAGTTGCAGAGCGCGCAACGGCGGCCGGGGCGGCAACCCTTCGGAAAAACGCACTTGATTCTCAATTTCACGTTGGAAGTTTTCCGCCATGCGCTTTTCGTTCAATGCATGAATGGCCCGTTGCGCATCAATCGCCGCACGCACACATGCCAGCGCATGTTTGCTGTTTGGCGTCGGCGCCCCCCAAAACGCCATGACACAGTCCCCGATGTATTTGTCCAGGGTGCCGCCATGGGTTTTTACGGCATCGGCCACGACCGCGAGATAGAGGTTTACCGTGTGCAGGGTTTCACGAGCGGATTCGTCAAAACACACCTCGGCCGTTTCAGGATCCATCTGCCGTTCACGGACAAACTCCTCCACGCGTTCCTGCATTTCGTCCGTCAGCGTGGTAAACCCGCGCACATCGGCAAAGAACACGGTCACCTCCCGGCGGGTGCCGCCGAGGGAAAGCTTTTCGGCTTGCAGCAACTCGTCCATCACGTCCGGGGAAACAATTTTTGAAAAGACTGATTTGACGCGGCGCTTTTCACCTTCCTCGAACATGACCCGGTAGGTGACCAGGCTGACATGCTCCATCAGCATCGCGCCGGCAATCGGAAACACCAACGGCAGCCAAAGGCGAAATTTCACGAAAACGAAGAACGCAACGGTTGCGTAAACCCCCGACAGAAGAAGGATTCCACCGGCGGCGGAAAATGAGCGGAGCTGCCAGGTGAGAAAAGCCGTGAACGCGCCGAGCAAAATGATGAGCACGAGTTCCACCGGCAGCGATGGGCGGCGGATGAACTGGCCGGTAATGACGGAGTTGGCAACATTCCAATGCTT
>Ga0265338_10003337_pt1 | contig 22688 bp, 26 predicted proteins | sample 42126metaG_FD_193579 | JGI IMG/M metagenome (GOLD analysis project Ga0265338, IMG submission 193579) | Rhizosphere microbial communities from Carex aquatilis grown in University of Washington, Seatle, WA, United States - 4-21-26 metaG | ecosystem: Host-associated > Plants > Roots > Rhizosphere... | reverse complement strand
GTTTAACATAGCTACAGTTTATCATATTTATAATAACTTGTCAATGTGTTAATATATGCTTATGCCAACAAGTAAAGGTTTAATCAAACGAGACACGACTTATATATCCTTAAACATGACCCGCGAAGCCCTGATAAAAGCTATGCGTGTACATGGATTGACGGCTACTAAAGTTATTAAACCGATTGCTGACGCTCTAGAAGCCACCAGATTGAAAGAAGTAGAAGGGGACTTTTTTGATACCGGCCTCCCCGATCATACGATTAGATTGAAGGCTACAGCAATGGCTATTGAACTGCTAGGTTTGAAGAACCCCAAAACCCCTCCCCAAAACAAAGATAATAATAACGAGGAGCTAAATAAAGCTTTAAGAAACATGGATGAAGTAGAACTACAAAGGGCTGTTTTCCGCAAAGACCCCACCCCTATAAAGGATAAGTCTATAGAGAAGATACCGATTAAGGATAAGGTATAACAGAGTATTTATGGGAAGTAGAATAAACACCGAGTTATAGTTGATTGGTACGGAAAATGCGTTTAACAGAGACAAATCCCTCAAAAACAACCCATTCTAAGCCCTTCTAAGAGCTTTAGATTAGTAACCTACCTACATACGTACCTATCTATATAAGTATAGAGTCGTACAATAAGCCTTGTGCGACATACTCACCCCTGTTAATTATATTAACTACCTACATATGTATGTAACACGCTATATGTAGTGTGACCGACCTGTCTGAAACCAACCCCAACAGATAGCAGTTTGCCTAGTTGACCCCATAGCACCCCGTTTTGGTTCCATACTCATATATGTATGTATTCATCCTCCCTATGGTCACGGTGTAAAAAAATATTCTCTATAGCGTACAAAAAAATTAAAGCACTTGACTATATCTCTAGCTATCTATATACTTAGCTATATGCCTCAGATACCTACTTACATACGACAAGCTGATTGGGATAAGTATATAGCTATACAGTCATCGGGTGGTTGGCCTGAGTTTATACATAATGCCCTGAATCCTAGCGGAACAGTCTTAGTGAATGACAGCGAGGGAACTCATCCAGTCCAAACAGTGACGTATAAGAATGATAAGCCCATCAAAACCCCCAAGCATAAAAACTACCTTAAGGATAAGAAATGATTTACTTTGTTTATTTTCTAGCTATCATTGTTGGGGTAGTTCTGGGTTGCGCCCTGGCTCCGAAAGAACTAGACTTTGAACTATGGACCCCCGACAACAAGCACTTGTAAAGATAGCTCAGAAGTGCCGTTGGGATTTATTTTATCTAGCGAAGTACATTCTGGGCTATGACCTGCTAGAGGAGGATGTCCATGAGGACGTCTGTAGATACGCTGAGGCTCTTTATACCGCCCATCCAGAGGACTGGATACCTCCGCAGGATAAAGTCGGTACGGGACTAGAAGACCAGTTCCATGCGGGCAGTACCAACCTCCTGCTACTATTGCCCCGAGGTTCGTTTAAAAGCTCTTTGATTACAATATCTTTCTCGCTTCAGAACATTCTCCATGACCCCAATATTAGAATCCTGATAGACTCTGAAACTTTCTCTAAGAGTAAAGCCTTCCTAGCAGAGATTAAAGGCCATCTCGAAACCAACGAAGAATACCGCGAAATCTTTAAGACTATCCACGGGGTCTATCCCAATGAAGGTCGGAAGAAAGAATTGCTGTGGACAGACTCCCAGGTTAATCTAGCTTGCAGAAATCGTCCTCGCAAAGAACCTACTTTTTCTTGCGCTGGGATTGACGTTACTAAAAACGGAATGCACTATGACCTGATAATTTTTGATGACCTCCACTCCGAGAACAACGTCACCAACAAAGAGCAAATTGATAAAGTTAAAGACCACTGGAAACTTTCTTATTCCCTACTCGACCCTGGCAAGCCGATGATTGTTATCGGGACCCGGTGGCACTTTGACGACCTGTATCAGTTAATCCTAGACGAGCACCGGGAAGAGTTTAATATTATCGTTAGGAAAGCCATCTTGGATGATGGGACGGCTTGGTTTAATTCCCGACTTCCCTTAGCCGAGTTAACTAAGATTCGCAACAAGCAAGGCTCGGCTCACTTTTCCAGACAGTACCAGAACGAACCAATCGATGACGAGACGGCAACCTTCAAACATAAAGATTTCCACCGAAAGAAGTGGGAAGAGGTCAAAGACATACCGATTAATTGGTGCATTACTATCGACCCCTCTGAGAAAGGCGAGTACTCAGACTTTGCGGCCTTTGTTGTGGCGGGGATGGACTACCAGAGAAATCTTTACGTCCGGCACATTACCCGTAAGAAACTAACCTACTCTGAGATTATTAACGAGACCTTCCGACTCTATTCCCTGTTCCTCCCAAAGACGATTGCCATTGAAACCGTCTTTGGCCAGAAAACTATCATGCACGAAATGACCAATGAACAAAAACGCCGAGGGACCTGGCTTCCTATACAGGAAGTTCGCCAAAGAACTACCTCTAAAGAAGAACGCATCAAGGCTTTAGCTCCGTTTTATGAGTTCGGACACATCTATCACATAGCTGAATGTCCTCAATTAGATGAATTAGAATACGAGCTTTTGAAATTTCCTTCAGGTAAACACGACGATGTGATTGACGCTCTAGCGACTCAGCTGGATTTTCTTTCTCCGCCCAACCCCAAGGCTCGTCAACATAAAGATTCTTATGATGATGACCCGCGGGCTCCAAAACGGTCGCTGTATAAACCGCGCTCGATTATAACCGGCTATTGAGACAGTTTTAATTACACTAGTTCTGTGTTTTTCTTATAGGATATGGCTACGATACCCGAAGCTAATAACACGGATTGGACCGACCCAGCCACAATAAGTGTTGATGTCAACTATCCAGTCGGCTCCGGCGCGGGCGGAACGAATACCTCGACTCGCGGCAAGGTAGGCTACAATCCCAAGAACAAACAGGAGCGCGAAGTTCGTAGGCAGACCTACTACCGCTACTACCAGATGCGCGATAACGATTGGCGAAGCGAAGCTGAACGCGAATGGGAAATGGCTGACAAAGAGTACCAGCTGTGGATGAACTCCGAAGCCTTGACCTCAATGACTACCCAGGGCTCAACGGGCAATCAATTTTCTTATACCTATGCCACTCAGAACATAGCTGACCCCGATGAGACTCGTTCCCATCTTAAACTACCGGATGCATTCTCGGCTATCCAGTCTCATATGCAGGAGACGATTAACCGCAAATCTCGCCCAACCCTAACGGCGACTAACTCTTCCGAAGAACCAGTTCAGGAGTTCGGAAACTCCATCATGAACTACAACATGAACAATACTAATTTTGATTATCATTGGTATATGTCTGGTCTGGGTGCGGCGATTAGGGGGACGGCGATACTACGAGACTACTACCGACTGGAACGACGCTGGGTTAATGATATTGATGACGTTGATAACGAGGGGAACCTAACCTATAAACCCCGCCAGATAACCGATTTTGACGATGATATGACCGAGTGGATTCCCAACGAGTTCGCTTACTTTGACGAAAAGGCTCGAAGTATAGATTATGCCGATGACTGGGTGTACCGAGAGATTTTAAATATCCGAGATTTCCAACGAATCTACGGTCAGAAGAAGGACTTCATCAACCAAGACCTAGTTACAAGAGGCGGCGAGACCACTACTCGCTCGTTCTTTAAACTCCCCAAGGACATAACAGGCAACGATGTTGAGGTTCTACACTACGAGAACCGCTCCCTAGATGCCTACTGGGTGGTTGCCAACAATGTTGTAATCCACTACGGGCCCCTAAAGACCAAGCACAAGGAACTGTCTTGTGCTGTTCGCTATTATTACCGCGTACCAGGGCGTTTCTGGGGAATGGGTATCCCTCGTATCATCCATATGCTTGCCGAAGAGCGCAATACAATCCGCAATATGAACATGGACCGCCAGCACATGCAGATAAACAAGATGTTCATCCATAACAATATGTACGACATCGATGAGGAAGACCTGATTACACGACCCGGAGGCTTAATTTCTATCGATACCAATGGTCAGCCGCTTAATCAGGCTCTGGTCCCACTGGAATACGGTGATGTGCCAGCCTCTTATTTCAAAACTGACCAGATTATGCTCCAGGATATATCACGAGCTATCGGAATTGACTTAGAAAAAGAGACTCAAGCCTCATCTACGGCTACAGCGGCCGCTTTAAAGCAGGAAAACTACTTAAAACGCATTGTTATGGTGGCTCAACTGGACGAAATGGAGACAATTATCCGAATTGGTCGGTTGAAGTGGAGTAATATCCAGTTCTTCTACCCCAAAGGTAGGATGGACACCATTTATGAGGACCGAGAAGAGAAGCAACAGCAGGTTCTAAAGACAATTACCACCCAAGGTAAGAAGTTCGAGATTAAGGATATTAATGGCGTACCTACTTTGTCGATGGAAGACATCCAAGGGTCTTCAGAACTTGAGATTAACAAGAAAATGGCCAAGTATTTAGAGGGTTCTTTCGATATTACAGTCGATTCAACCCAATTCCAGCCTGTGTCACGAGCGGTTCAACAGACCAAGGTGACTGAACTGTTCTCATTGATGGCCGGTAACCCCCAGATTTTAGCGATAAACGATATAGGTAAGGCTTGGTCGAGAGTATTAGAAGTGAATGATGAAAAACCCAAAGACTGGTTAGCTGGATTCAACCAAGACCCAGGTTCTGCTATGTTGGCGGCTGAAACTGAGAACCGAGTCATGGCCGGTGGTCAACCTCTAGGCCCGACTCCAGGCGCAACCGAGGAACACACCCTAGTTCACATTATGTTCACCCAATCTCAAGAGTACAGCACCTTATTACAGTCCCACCCTGAGCTACGCCAGATATTCGCTCAGCACATAATGGGAGAACACGAAGCCAACCCTGCTACCAACTCGGCCTCCGAGGCTATGAGTGCTAATGGACTGGGTGGTAATCAAGCAGGGCCGCCATCTCAAGCCCCGACTGGGGGACCTTCGGGTAATCCGGCTATGCAAAAGCCCACCCCGCCAACACAGATAGGCCAACTGCCTAACCTACCTGGTCTTGGTCTGACGGCTAACGTCCAGAACCAACCTCAAATCCAACCGGCCACCATCTCTCCAGCTAATCTTAGTAAGCCAACTAGGACGGGTGTATAGTATGAGGCAGTTGACACACATGAAAGGAAGTATCTAAACTGATGGCAGAGCTAAATTCCAAAGTAAGGGAAGCTCTAGCACTTCTATATGAGTATCCAGAGTTCAAGGCTTTGGAGATTTGGAACAAGACCAAGCGCAGTTCTTTCGCCGACCAAATCTTAAAGGTTGACATGAGCTCAGAGGGCAGTTCTGAACGAGTAGCCTTCCTGCAGGGTCAAGCCTATGCTCACGAATTGATGCTTTTAGAGTTAAGGAAGATTCATAAAAAACAGAGTGCTGATGCGAGCGCTAATTAAGCTTTCGCACCAACACTTAGTTGGTTAGAAAAAATCTAAGATTGGGAAAAAATCCCTAAAGGAGATACGAAAATGGCAAAACTTTCTGATAAAGAAAAGGCCAAAGCGATACTGGGAGATGTAGTAGAGCCCGAAAAGGCAGACGAACCATCCACCGAACCCGCTCCCGAAACTAACACAGAAGGAGAGCCAGAGGTTGTAGAACCGGAAGAGGCTGAATCCGAGGAGGAAAAACCCACCGAAGAGGAAGACGAATCTGATAAACCAACTGACAGTACTTTTACAAAGCAATTCCCTAATCTTAAAGGTGAAACCCCGGAGGAATATCTCCCGGAACTGGAGACTGCTTACGACAATTCTTTCAAAGAAGCCTTGCGCCTCAATGAAGATAATAAGCGGTTACGGGACGAGAACGCTCAGCTGAAGACAGGTCAACCTGTTCAGGCCGTGGTCGCTCCCGCCGTCCCCGCTACACCTGAGACTCCCCAATCATCCCCAGCCTACGAAGACCCAGCATTATCTTATGCTAAGACTTTACAGACTAAGGATATGATTGACACCTTTGACACATTTAAGAAGCAATACCCGCAGGTTCTAGACCAAGCCGACTTCGACCGTTTCACTAAAGCTAGTGACGGTGTATCGGTCGCACTGACTAGTGCGCTAGGGCGGCAACCTACCTATGCCGAACTATTTCCGGCTATCGCTGGTAGTCTTGGTTGGCAGGCTACAAATCCTGCAAAAGATGCGGCTATTAAAGACAATGCCTCTTCTACGAGGACGCCTGGTTCCCAGAGCCCAGCTCGCCCCAAACCAGCTAAAGTCTCAGATGCCTCTGTCGATGCTTATCTTAAAATGTTCACCTCTAAGACTAGGGAAGAAGCTATAAAAGAACTGTCCGAAGTCGTATAACTCCATTTACTATTTAACATCTTAGGAGTTCATTATGACCCAAACAGTTACTGGAGTTCAGGCTCCAGCTGCTATTGGACGTATTGACGGACACACCAACTACGCCTCAATGGATTATGTTGTAGCAAGCGGTGTAACTATTAACGCTGGAGATTTTGTATATTTCACCAGTGGAACAGTTACCAATGCAACAGTTTCCGGTGCACGTTTAGTTGGGATGGCCGAAGGTACGGCCACTGGCAACGCCACAGGCACTGTTACAGTTACAGTCTGCATTGACCCGAATATGAAGTACCTAATTAAGGGTGCTTCTGCATTCACGTCCATCTCCAACGGTACATCAGCTGCTATCGGAACATATTACGATATCTCCGGCGCAACTGGTGCACAGAGTATCACCTCTGGTGGTACTGGTGGTTCGACGACTGGACAGTTCCTTCTCGTCGCTCTACCTGGAATGACCGGCTATCCTAGCACTGGTTTGCAAGGGTTGACGGCCAATATGTACGGCATATTCATTTTAGTAAGTTCATTCATTAACCCATACGTCTCAGGCTAGAAAGGGATATTTAAATGGCATCACAACGACCAGAATGGCCAGACACCCTTGACCCAGCTTTCCGTAAAATCTACGGAGACGAGATTCGTCAGTTGCCTCAGCAAGTGTTTTCAATCTTCAATGTCGATACTTCGGTAAAAAACATTGAGAAAGATTCAAGTGCTACGGGGCTTTCTAAGCTAGTTCAAACGTCTGAGTCACAGGCAATCACATATGAAGATGAAGTTGAAGGTTTCAACGTCACCTACACACACAAAAAGTTCGCTAAAGGTACTGCCGTCTCCCAGGAATTATGGGAAGACGACCAGTTCGGTGTTATGCGCCGCAAGCCTCAAAACCTTGCTAACGCTAAAATCCGAACTGTAGAACAATTTGGTGGTGACATATTCAACTATGGCTTCACCGCAGGTGGTGGTGGTTCAGCTCCTTTCACAGGTCCTGACTCCCTAGCCCTGTTCTCGACCGCTCACCTTCGTGAAGATGGTGGCGCAACCCAGAGTAACAGTATTACTGCCGACCTAAGCGAAGACTCAATCGAGAACGCTTTAGTCACCATGCGAGCTACGCTCGATGGTAAAGGCCAGCTGATGCTGGTGAACCCGAAGACACTACTTGTGCCTCCGGCTTTGGAAAAAGAAGCTCGTATCCTAATGGATTCGATGCAACGCACAGGTACGACCAACAACGACATCAACCCCTACAAGGGGCGACTGGATGTCCAGGTCTGGGACTACCTTGGTTCTGCCGCTGGTGGTTCCGATACTGCGTGGTTCATCTATGACCGCTCAGTCCACGAACTTAACTGGTTCAATCGTTCCGACCTAGGTCTACAAGGACCGGATTGGGACTTCGACACTACTACTGCCCGATGGAAAGTGGTTTGTCGATGGAGTGCTGGTTGGTCTAACTGGCGCGGCATCTACGGTTCTAAGGGCGACAATAGTTAAGTAACCGTCTAGGTAAGCGGGGATTTCTCCCCGCCCATCCCTAGCGAAAGGATTCAAATGGCAATAGGTGACAAAACTTATCCATGGGCGGCACACACCGCCTGGGGTAAATACGACAACCTACAGCAAAACGTAATCGAGCATATCTTCGGATATACTTGGCATAAAAAGAAAGTTTCTCTAGGAACAGCCGCCGCTGTTCTAGCTTCTACGGCCGGTACGACATCACAGCAAGTTATTACGGCTGGGATAACTAGCCCAGACGTTCCAAGAGTGTTAGCAATCACAATAGGTGGTTCGGGAATGTCTGCTGGAAGCATCGTTCTTACTGGGGTTAACGTCGAGGGTAAGACGATTACCGATTCGATAGCCTTTACTACTACCGGGCAGGTAAATGGAGTCTTAGTATTCAAGCGCCTGACTTCAGTCACCATCCCAGCGGCGTTGAGTGCTACGGGAACCGTTACAGTTGATACGACCAATAAAATTGGTCTAAATCACCGCATCCCAGTAAACCGAGGAACGATTGTCGAGGTCATTGAAGCTCATACTTCTCCCTACAACTCCTCGACTTCATTTGTTAAGCCGACCGTTGCAGCCGCTCCAAGCGCTAGCAACGAAGATGGCGAATTTGTTGAAAAAAACTGGGTAACTTCGGCTACGGCTTACGATGGTACAACCACTAGAGTTTACTATTACTGGTTCCACAAAGTCTTAATCTATCCTCCAAAGGATTCTCCAGAATTCTACTCGACTACAACCAGTACTTCGACTTCGACCTCGAGTACTTCGACGAGTTCCACTTCGTTGTCTACGTCAACCTCAATCAGCTCGACTTCGACCTCGAGTACTTCGACGAGTACTTCGAGCACATCAACTTCAACAACGACCCTACCGGTCTAGGAGTAAGATATGGCAATGCTTGCAGGTGACTACAAACGACGAATACAGACGACCAATAGAGGGGCGGCGGTTAACTCTGGCTACGCAGTTAGCCCCGTCCACGTTCCCGCTAGTTCGGGTAACTTTGAGGTTGCTCCAGTAGGGAGTGTGGTCACGTTGATGTCTGTCAATGTGACTTCCACCGCGGGTGTGAATATGTACTTTCAGGACAGTGCGGGAACTAGGCAAATGATTGTAGCGGGTGCTTTGACGGCTCGGGACTATAAGATGAACTTCTATTGTCCGTGGCCGGTCTATGTCTCCACAGATGCTGATGTGACAGTCTATATCGCCGCACCAGCCAAGGGCAACACCGTAGACTAGTTCTAAAAATCTATTTGACAATATACAGCTTGTGCTTGTACTCTTTGGTTAATGCGTAAGGTCTATATCCTCACGAATTTCTCCACCTACTTAAAAAGCTACTCGCCTATAATTGTCGTGTCTGAACAACTCCTGATGATGAAAAGGGCCGGTTATGAGCCGGTCCTTTTCACCTGTGAAGGCTGGAATCCACCCGAGGATTCTATATTTAATCAAGTCGAGACTCGGCGTATCTTTCGTCCCGAGACTGATGGTACGGTGGTAGATGAGGCTTTTGAGACCGATGTCGAACGGCTAGAGGACGAACTTAGTTTTATAGAAGATGATTCAGTAGTTATAACCCACGACCTACTCTTCATGCCCGACTTGGTTAAACATAACGTGGCTTGTCGTAATATAGCCGAACGCCGTCCTTCGATTTTGTGGTTGCACTGGATGCATTCCGCTACTAACCCAAACATTCTAATCGAAGAGCGTTCAATGTTCGCTGATAAATATAAAGAGCTTTTAACTACTAAATTTCCTAATTCGATTATCTGTTATCCCAACTCTTACGATATTCCGAGGGTAGCCAGAAACTTCGGCTATGAAGAGAATGAAGTTGTCGAAGTCCCTCATTCAACCAATCCAGTAGAAGGCATGCAACCGGTTGTCCAGAGATTATATGACGGTCTGGAACTTGGTAAAAAAGAGTTCCTGATGATTTATCCTCTAAGGCTAGACCGGGGCAAGCAAGCTGAGGTCAATGTCAAGATTATGGCTGGCTGTCGGGATAATGGCATGGAGTCGCATCTGATTTTCTGTGACTTTCAGTCTACCGGAGATGATAAAGTAGTTTACCGGGAAGACTTGAAGAAACTAGCTAAAGAACTAGACATAGAAGACCGGGTCACTTTTCTATCGGAGTTCGAGGAGTCCTCGTCGATGGAGTCCTCTCATCAGGTGGTACTAGACCTGTTTACTCTGTCTAATATTTTCTGCTTGCCGAGTAAGAGCGAAACCTATTCTCTAGTTGCCCAGGAAGCCATGCTAAAAGGTAATTTATGTGTACTAAACCACGATTTTGCTCCTATGCGCCAGATATATGGTAAGAATGCCCTATATAGGCAATTTTCTGGTGGCATAGGCTGGGACGGCTTAAACGGTGAAATCACTACCACCCACAGTGATGAAACTGAATATTATAAAGCCATGGCTAGTGCGATTCACTATTATATAGACAACGAAAAAGGTCTGTCCGCTAAGACTTGGGTGCGGACGAAACGCAACCCTGATTATGTCTTCAGAGAGTTTTTAGAACCTCTATTAAGTATAGATAATGAAAACGCCTAAATTCTCCATAATTCTTCCCTGTTATTCGGAGCTAGAACCAGTACAGTCGGGAGCTTCGGGCCACACCCATTTTAGAGGCAAAACAGTCCAACGGGCTATCAAAAGCATTATGGCCCAGCAATTCAGAGACTGGGAATTAATCATAGTAGATGATGGTTGTGTCGATGGTGTTACGCCTAAAGTACTGAATGCTTTTGCCGACATGGATAAACGAATAAAAGTTATCCATAAAATAAACGAGAATCGGGCTATCGCTAGGAACGCCGGTATGGATGCCGCCACCGGTGACTGGATATGCTGGCTAGATTCAGATGATGAATATTCTACTCACTACTTACGGGAACTTAATCAGGCGACGATAGATTTTCCAGACTACAAGATATTCAATTTTAGGAGCTTACTGCACTATCCCGACCATCGCTCACTCGTCACATCTTTATTTGAACCTGCCGTTAAAGGTAAGGGTCATGGGTGGTTCAGAGCTGGGCATTTGACCTGCGGAGCATTTATTTTTAGAAGAGACCTGTGGAGCTCTAAGAAAAAATATCGTATACCAGACGAGGCTAGTCCGTTTGGCTTTGCCTCAGCCTCCAAATTTCCCTATAAGCTGACCCGTGAAGAAGATGAATGGAAATATGATAATACTGAAAATCCAGACACTATGTTCCAGGATGGGTTCTTCCGGCAAGGTTCAAGTCTCGGTAATCCGTGGGGAGATGACTTTTTGCAATTTTATCTTCTGACAAGAGATAATCGCTCCAAGGCTCTAGATGTTATTTTATACATTGTCTATCCTCGTACCAGTGAAGATAAACAAATAGATTTCGGTGAAGTATTTGATACTGGGGTTGAGTCATGACTGACCTGCATATAATCTCCTGGAACCGCCCCGAGATGACTAAGCTTGTTATCAAGACGATTCATCGTAATACAGACAAGGGCAGTTTCCGCCTAGTCGTACTAGATAACGCTTCTGAGCCTGAAACTGTGGATATGCTCCAATCCATGAGTGATAATGGTTTAATAGACGAATTTATCTCTATTAAGACTAATCTAGGTTTAGAGGCGGCTCGGGACTTATTGCTTAGAGAAGCTACCAACTCTGAGCGCTTTGTATGTGTGGATAATGACTGTCTCGCCCCACCCAGACTAGACGGGGAAGATTGGCTGACTAGAATGAACCGGCTGATGGATGAGAACGAGGGCTATGGAGCAATATCCATGAGAACTCAGGTGATGATTGGTACTGGCAACATTTTCGAGAATGAGACTGATGAACTGACCGACTTCCCTCATCCAGGGGGTAGTTTTAGATTGATGAATACCGCTGTTACTCGTCGCCTAGGAGGTTGGGATAGACAGGCTCCTGGACGGGGTAGCGAGGAGCGATATATCTGCACGAAACTTTGGGCAGAAGGCTATAAGTGTGCTTTCGCTACCAATATAGAATGCCTGCACTTATTCGGTGACAGACAGAAGACTAAGGAGCGTTGGGGATATTCGGAAGACTTGAGTCCCGAGGACACGGGCCATTCTGACATTTACCACCCAGCTCTGGAACAGGGAGATGATATTAATGAGGTTATTAAATATTCGGGCAATAAATTAGCAAAGGGATATTTTTCATAATGATTACTGTTGTAATAAAGAGAACAGACGAACCTAAGGTTATTCAGATGACCCAGGAGGATTTAGTCCGCCAGCTGGGTTCGATAAGCGGGGCGGAAATAATATTGGAGGATACCTGGGGCGAAGGGCTTAAAAAAGTCCGTACTCCCTACGTATCTCTAGTTGAAGCGGATTGTGTATTTAGTGCTAATTATTATTCCTCTAACTATGGATTAATGAAAAAATTACAGCCTCGAGTGAGCGACCCGTCACTGACTACGGCTGAGCATGGTGGCGGAGGCGACATGAAGCTAGCTATGATAACTTCATGTCTAGGGATTAGAGACTTTGGCAATCGTATTTATAGTTATCGACTAGACAAAGTCGAACAGGGTAACGATGAACTTGCGCTTAAAAGTTGGCACATACAGCCCGACAGGGATAAACATACGATGGAACTTTATCAAGTCCAGGTTGGTTTCGTGCCTGGAGCAGTGATTAGAATGTCAGCCATTAAAGACATTATTGAAGACGAACTATGGTACGGAGGGGATTTGATTAAGTTATCCACAGCTCTGTCGTTCTATCTATGGAATACCGGTAGGCGAATTAGGGTCAATCCCAATACTACTTATGTCTCTTCTGATATGAATCTTGAAAGTCCTCCATTATTTGAGGTTAAAGTACCTGATAGAGTAGGTAATATTTTCCAACAAGAAGGTATTGGTTTACTATGAAAAACTATTGGGATGAACATATGGGTACTGACGAAGGGGCCGCTAATTATATGCTTAGTTACGGAGAAGGGCCTGGCTTTATCCTACGACTTGAAATAGGCAGACTGCTGGAACCAGAAGAGAAAGTTTTGGATGTAGGCTGTGGACCAGGTTGGAATTTCGACCATTTCTTAGAGTTCGGTCCATCGGTTTACTATCGAGGGATAGATTATTCACCCAGATTCGTAAGAGTCGCCTCTAGGCGTGTCGCTCCCCTCAATATTTTTAAACTAGGGGATGTACGAGAGATTGACGAACCAGACGACAGTTTTGACGTGGTTCTACTCCAAGATGTCCTAGAGCACACCAATGGCTATGAAGAACCTGTTAGAGAGGCTCTGCGTGTGGCTAGGAAGAAAGTTATTGTTACCTTCTGGCATTTAACCGAAGATGACGACCACATCAACGACGTCCCCGAGGAGAACGACCTAGACGGCTGGGGAGCTTGGTATTCTCAGCCCAAATGGGAGAAATTCTTGGACGGACTGAAGTACCCCTGGTCTCATAAAACTATTGATACCGGCCACAAGAGAGATATTTATGTAATAAGGAAATCCAAATGATAGTAGATTTTGATGATTTTGGAAGTAATCATATAATCAGCGACCAATGCCAATCACACGACTGTCGTAAAGAGCTGGACTCACTGCACTATGCCAACCCTAATTTTAAGGTGACTCTATTCTCTATTCCAGCAGAGATGACCTACGAACTTCTGGAGTGGTGTCGGGCTAATTCTCAGTGGGTTCAACTAGCTCTGCACGGTTTTTATCACCGAGATAACTGGGAATGTTCTAAGATGACTTACGAAGAATTCGACAAAGAGATTATGCCTTTTGAATATATGCTTGAAGAATATTTCGTTAAAGGCTTCAAAGCTCCGGGTTGGCAAATAAGCGATGGCGTCTATAGATGGTTAGCAGACCACGGTTACTGGGTAGCCGACCAGTCCTACAACAATGTCCGACGCTTCAAATTAGTTCCTCAACTGAAGGCCGATGTAAACAATAATGGTAACTTTGTGCTCTGGGACGGTACACAAGATACCGATTTACATGATTGCATCCACGGGCACACCTGGAACTGTGTAGGTAATGGCATAGAAGAAACCTATCCTGAGCTTGAGTCTAGGATTAGACCAGCTAGTGAATTTAAATTTATAGGAGAACTAATGTGAGCAAAATAACGGCCATAATTCCGTCTCTAGTAGACGTAGACAAAAAGTACCTTAAACTCTGTGTAGAGTCACTCAGAGAGTCAGGTTTCGATGGTGATATAACCGTGGTCGCCAACGGTAGTCGTGATATGAATCCTCTACACGACACACCCATAGAGGGTATCACCAAGTTCCTAGTTACTAAAACTCAAGGACAGTGCGGAGCTGTGAATACCGGGGCTAATGCCGCCGAAGGAGACTGCGAGTATCTATTTATCATCAATGCTGATATGTACTTCGCTCCGGGCTGGGACAAGAATTTAAGATTCGACTACCCGGTATTCTCGCCTAATTTGATAGAGCCCGTAGATAATACGGGCTCTGCTCCACCGTTTCTGAAGAGAGACTGGGGTAACAACCTAGAAGACTTCAAAAAGGAGCGAGCTGATATAGGAGTCCGTTCAGCACTAGATACTATGCGAGCTAGAACTAGTGGAAATAATGAAATTCAACCGACTGAAGAGACTGGATTCAACCTACCGTTCTTCATTCGCAGGGATGTCTGGAACACGATTGGTGGCTATGACGCTAAGTACGACCCCTGGGGTTCAAATTCTGATACTGACCTACAGACTAGAATCAACTTAGCTGGGATAACGCCCATGAGACTAAGAGATGTCTTGGTTTATCATTTCTCGAATAAGAGTGGTACGTTCGATGGTTCTCATCAAGAAGATTGGCAGAAAAACTGGGATTATTTTGACCAGAAGTTTGGTTTTAACCGAGATAACTTAAGTAGCGATGTCTGGTACAACAAAGATATGTTACCTGAGAACTTAGATGATTGTAAGTTCCAACCAGACTGGATAATGAAATATGCCGACGACTAAACCGGACTTTTACGAAGAGGAGCAATCTGCTCTCAGCGGGGCTTTTTCCCGATATGATATGGAGGCTATTTATTCGGCTTTGACTTCTATGAAACATGACGATGTTTATCTGGAAATAGGTGTGATGGACGGTCGTTCCTTGAATTTTGCTCGTAAGTTCTCTAAGGGGGATGTCTTTGGCATAGATATCAATGATTACGGTACTCGAGTCGAAGGGGCTAACTTTATTCATAAAAATTCTAATGAGGCAGTCGATAACTGGAAATTGCCTATTAAAGTATTGTTTATTGACGGCGACCACTCCTATGAACAATGCCTGAAGGATTGGCAGAACTATTCACCTTTCATAGTCAAGGGAGGTTGGGTTTTCTTTCACGATTGTGATAATACCTCGCCTGGCGTAGTCAGAGTTTTTGACGAGATAGATAAAACTGGTTGGAAGAATGTCAAAAAACATCCCGAGGAGCGTTGTAGCATGGCCTGGATGCAAAAGAAATGAAAATATCAGTTGTCTACGCCCATCTGAATCAGCCCAATAATTTGATGTATTCGGTGTTGTCTCAACTAGAAGCTTTGGAGTTTGCTGGTCTAGATTATGAAATTATTATCGTAGATAACGGTTCTGAACAGGTGGAGTTTGTAGAACGGTGGGTAGATAATTTAAAACCAAACCACAATATAGAACTGCTCCACGAGGAAGTTAAGGGTCCAGTCTGGGCTTTCCAGAAAGGTGCGGAGGTAGCTACAGGAGACTTTATAGCTTTTTCCGACTGCCATGTTTATGTCAAACACGATTTTTACGCTTACATCATGCCGCACTTTGATAATCCTAAGGTCGGGAACGTCTACCCAGCCACCGACCTAGACCCGGGACTATTCGGTGACAAGGCTCTCCATTATGGATTCGGTAAGGGTAGTTACTACGCTAAGGCTAGCCCTAACCCAGCCAGAACAGAACCTTACAAAATAAAAGTTGCCCAGCAAGAATCCAATCCCATTAGAATGGAACTTTATAAAGCTTTTGGAATGTTCAATAAGAATGCCTTTTTGGACAATGGTGGTTATACGGCTGACGAGATGATGGCTGGAATTAAGACTTGGATGTGGGGTTACGAGGTTATTCTAGAACCCAGGGCCGTGGCCGTACACGGTTTTATCGCCCCAGTGGTAGATGGAGGGCACGAGAAACGGGAAAAAGCTGATAGTATGACTACTTTATGCTGGTTACTAGAGGGCAAGGACATAGCTAAGAATCATTGGGAAGGACAGAAACACAACTCCACTTATAGTAGTTGGGAAGAGTTCTGTGCTAAGAATGAAGCTAATATAATCCCTGAAAGAGATTTTATTCTGTCTAACCAGAAATATTCCTATAATGAGATTTGGAGCATCTGGGATAAAGAAGGTGTCGCATGATAAGCATCATTCTAAACTGTTATGACCAGGAACGAGTTCAGCGTCACCAGACGGTCGCTTGTCTAGCGGCTATTCGTAAGTTCACCGACGAACTATATGAAATCATAGTAGTGGATAACGAGCCCAAGTTTCCGATTATCGATGACTATAAGGTTCTGGCCCCCTACACGCATATCATCAACGAAAAGAACAAAAACGTCTATGAATCTTATAATCAGGGAGCCAAAGTCGCTAAGGGTAAGTATCTGGTTTTCGTCCAGAATGATGTCTATTGCCACGAACGTACAATCAATAAACTCTGCAAATATCTTGATAAGTTCGACGTGGCTTTCCCAGTACAACACGAACTCAGCCGTGAAGACGCCCTGATAGTTCAGAATACCCCAGATGGAGAGGAGTCCCCTATCGGTTGGAAGGATGCTGGGATGTTAGCTATTACTAGGGAAGCTTTCGATAAAACTGGCGGTTGGCCAGAGAAGTTTCATAATTTATTAGGAGAGAAAGCCTTCTACTCTACAATAGACGAACTGGGGCTTAGTTGGACACCCCAGACTAACGCTCTAATCACACATCTAAAAGCCGCTAATAATCTGCAGAAGAACGACAGTCTGTATGCTCAGGAAATGACCCACGATGCTGAACTACTGGAGACGACATGATTGCTGTTGTAGTTCCTACTATAAGACCAGAATCCTGGAAAGGCTTTATTGAAGCCTGGAAACCGTTGTTCGATAAACATCAAGTTGTCGTAGTTAAGGTGGAGGACGGCGAAATCCCGACCGTCAATGGAGTCCATGCTAACCAGATTATGGGCAACGACCACGACTTGATACATAACTTTAATGATGGGGTTAGGAATTTAGGCTTTGCTTATATCTCTAAATTTCTGCCTGAGGTCGAAACAATCATCACTCTAGACGACGACCTAAGACCGATAGGCGACCCTATCCAAGACCATTTGAACGTTTTGGGTAAGCGAGGTCCGGTCAGTTGGATGTCGACGGCTACGGAGTATACAAGAGGTTTCCCTTACAAATTACGGGAAGAGGCTGAGATTGTTCTATCACATGGGGTCTGGCAGGGAGTCCATGACTGGGACGCTCCCACCCAGCTAGTTAAAGGCAACCATCAGATAGAATTCTTCAAAGGCATCATCCCTAAGGGAGTGTTCTATCCGATGTGCGGTATGAATGTGGCTTTTCAGCGCAAGTTACTTCCCTGTATGTACTGGGCTCCGATGGGTGATGGTATAGACCGCTTTGCCGACATCTGGTGCGGCATAGAGTCCAAGAAGATTATAGACAAGAAGGGCTGGGCAGTGGTTACGGGATACTCACAGGTTTATCACGAGCGAGCCTCTGATGTCTGGAAAAACCTTCAGAAGGAAGCCAAGGGCCTAGAGATGAACGAGAATTACGGTCAGGATGAATACTTTAAAACGTATAAAGAGGAGAGGGGACGATGGACGAAGTTCATCTTACAGAGTGGAAAGTAAGTCCTAAACAAAAACGGCTAGTTAAGCAAGTTCTTAATTCCGGACGTCTAACTTACGGCGATAAAACTCGTGAATTTGAGAGAAGGTTCGCTGAGATTCACGGCGCCAAATACGCTATCTTCACTAGTTCTGGAACCGCCGCCCTCAAGATAGCTATTCACGCTCTCAAGGATAAGCACGGCTGGAAAGATGATTCCGAGGTCATCATTCCTTCGGTAACATTTGTAGCTACTATGAATGCCGTGTTAATGAATAATCTAAAACCCGTCCTGGTGGATGTACGGACGGAGACAGTTAATATAAACCCTCAGCTTATAGAGGAGGCCATAACCACTCGGACAGTTGCTATACTACCCGTACACTTGCTTGGACAGCCAGCTGAAATGGATACGATTATGAAGATTGCTCGCAAACATAAACTGGAGGTCGTGGAGGACTCCTGTGAAACTTTCGGAGTACATAAATTACAAGGAACAGTAACTTGTTTTTCGACTTACATAACCCATCATATACCGACTGGGGTGGGAGGACTTATTCTGACTAATGATGAAAAACTGGCTCTTGAAATGCGCTCTTTACAATTTCACGGCAGGGATGAATCCTACCTGTCAATAGACGACAAACCCAAAGATATTTCTAAGAAGTTCTGGTTTCCGAGACATGGTTATTCCGACCGAGCTACCGAATTAGAGGCGGCTATTGGCTTGGGAGAACTGGCTAGCTGGCAGGAAATGGTTATCAAACGACAAAATAATTCTACATGTTTATGGCTCGGACTGAGTCAATATTCTCCTGTTATTTGGAAAGGTATTTTAGAACATTCCTTTATGTTTTTTCCAGTTTACTTCGAGCGCAGAGACGAACTAATGGTTTATCTGGAAAAACAAGGCATTGAGAGCCGGACTATGATGCCTCTCGTATCTCAACCGATAGCCAAACCATACTTGAAGAAAAAGTATCCAGTCGCAAAATATATAGAGGAACATGGACTCCTACTCCCCTGTCATCAGTATCTGGATAAAAAAGACCTTGATTATATGATTAATTCGATAAGGAGTTTTTATGCCTGAGTGGGAGATTAAACCGTTTGAACAGTTCCCTCAAACCCCAGAACTCTATCTGGAGCAAATAGACCAAGAGCTTGATAGTTTGAAGCATAGATATGAATATTTGATAGAAGAAAAGGCTAGAATGGTTAGAGAACTCGGGAGATTGGCAGATGAAAATTCTTAGTATCGGTAACTTTGGTACAGGCTGGGACGGTTCCATCTGCGACGAAGAACATATCGCTGGAGCATTGGAGGAATTGGGGCATACAGTCACTAGGATGCAACGTGAATCGGTTAGTATAGCAACCTTCTTTGATGAATTAATGGTACATGATAAAGAGGATAAAACTAGGTATGATTTCATATTAGTAGCCCAATGGGATAAATATCCAGATGTTTTTAGACAATGGAAAATAGCAATGGCAGGAGTTGAAAGAGAGAGGATTGTCTACTGGGCTTTCGATTACCAAGCAGATGGACAGGAGTGGCACGAAAGGCTAATAAAAGAAGCCGACCTTTATCTTTCAAAACGCACGGCTGATTCCAAATATCCTAATTGGCGATGGCTCTCCCAAGACTTTGCACCCAAGTTCTTAGATAGATACAAAGAACCGGTAAGTGTGGAGAAGTACGAACAACCTCCACTAGAGAAAGACATAGATGTACTATTTACTGGTTCTTATCTTCCCTGGGCAACTGAGAGAAATGCTACGCTCAAAGCCATAGATGAACACTTCAATCTGGTAATTCATTCAGTAAATGCCTGGGAAGGGTTTAAGGATGTCCGCCCACCAATTATGGACGAGGGGCTACCAGAACTGTACGCTAGAGCTAAAGTTATCTTATCTATAGACCACACCCTAGAAGCTGGTTATTGGAGTGATAGGGTGGCTCAGGCACTATGTTGCAGAGGGCTAGTTCTTCATCGTTATCAACCGATGTGCGAGATACCGTTCAAAGATAAAATAGCTTATTTCTATGGTATAGAGGACTGTTTAGAGAGGGTTGGCGGCTTGCTAGAAATGGCTGACGAAGATGCGGAATTGTGCCGCCAGGTAGGTTATGAATACGCCGATGAGTTCCTGAGAGTCATGAATCGGGTCGAAGACTTATTAACTATAGTACAAGAGATTTTGTGAAGGAGAGAGATGTGACAGGTGTAATATTGGGCGGCGGTGAAGGTACAAGGTTATATCCAGCAACTAGAGCTTATAATAAGCACACAGCCATAGTTTACGATAAACCGATGGTAGCCTATCCAATCGAAACCTTGAAGGAGTGGGGGTGCGACGAAATCATAGTTGTCTCTGGTCCAAAGGGTTGTGGAGATTTATTTAAGGTTCTGCGAAACGGCGAAGATTTCGGAGTGAACATTCACTATGCTGTCCAAGATAATGAAGCTGGAGGAACAGCTCAAGCTCTAGGAGCGATTGAAGGAATGGTAGAGGGAACGTTCCCAGTTCTTTGTGGAGACGTTTACTTCAATCCAGCTCCAGAGCCCGTAGCAGAAGCTACTCTTTATTGGCATGAATTTGATGGTGCAGAGAATCATACAGTCTGGAACCCTGAGACTAATGAACTAATTGAGAAACCTTTGAGAGATATCGGTAAACGGGCGATAGTAGCCTATTGGTTCGATGAACGGGTCTTCGATGTTATAAAGAACTTGGAGCCGAGTGCTCGTGGTGAACTAGAAATGGTCGATATCTATAAGTGGTATCTGGAGAATGGTATCCAGATGAAAGAATATGATGGTACGTTTGTTGATATGGGTACGCCAGACGGACTATTAAAGGTAGCAAATTATGTCAAAAATAGTACTATTTGACCCCTACGGCGGGAAATTTACCACTGATATGCAGGGCTGGTGGACAACTCACGGCCACGAAGTTAAGTACGAAAGGTATTACAACCCTACTTTAATCGAATGGGCTGATATTGTCTGGTTCGATACCTGCGACAACAACTTGATGAGCGCTATGAGTCCATCTGAATCTCTACAAGCCGACTGGCTGAAGGACGGGGTCATTGTCTCGGATATGCACAAGATGGACTTAACGGGTAAAAAGATTATAGTGCGTCCGATAGACATAGAGGTCTGGCAGGGACAATTTGCTAACGAGAAACTGTGGGATTTGGTAGATGACGTTATCTTCCTGGCTCCCCACATCCAAGATATATTTAATGCTGATTCTCGCACTCAGGGACACAAGTTTAAACAGCACGTCATTCCGTGTGGAGTAAACCTAGATAGATGGACATTTGCCGAGAGGCAAAAAGGCTTTAATATAGGCGTAGTAGCCGAACGCTGGGTAAGCAAAGGACCAGATTATGTCGTTCAAGTCGCCCTCAAACTCAAAGAAATTGATAGCCGATACCATATTTACTGGCTTGGAAAGAATAATGATTACCATTGGGAGCATGAGTATCTCCGAGACTTTATCAAGCATAATGAATTACCCATCACTCTGGAAGAAGACTTTGTCGATAACTTGGACGAATGGTGGAACAATAAAAACTATGTACTACACGCCTCGCACAAAGAGACCTATACCTATGCAGTGGCCGAAGCTATGGCCAAAGGAATCAAACCTATCTTCCATCGCTACTTCGGAGCTGATGCGACGTGGCCAGGACTGACGTGGACTTCCATAGACGAAGCAGTAAGTCTAATCACTAAAGATACATATGATTCAGCCAGTTACCGGCAATACTTAATAGACCATCACCTAGACCTTGAGTCGATGATGAAGAGCTTTGATGAAATTATATCCTCCTAAATTCAATACCTTTATCATCATTACGGTAGTTACTACTAATATTGAGCGGTGTCTAGAGACGATTTATAAATACACCGATAAGGGCGGTTTCTATGTTTATATCATAGATGTTTCAGTTAAAGGAGTAGACGCTAATAAGCTCCGAGACCAATATGAGAATTTGATGGTCATCCGTTCTCCTAAAAGCGACGTACACCCAACCGGCAATCTAGGCTTTGCTGGTGCTACCAACCTGGGCATATCTCTAGTCCAGACCCCGTACTTCACCATGCTCAATGACGACGTAGAGTTTATCCATAAAGACTGGTGGCAGGGAGTTCTGGATACTTTTCAGCAGGTGCAGGAAGCCACCCCTGACGCTCCGGCCGTAATGGTTTGCCCTGCCTCTATCAGATTAGCTGATTGGTCTGTGGGGAGAGTTAAGGGTGATGATTTTGACATTTTACCTTATAAACAAGACTACACCGAAGACGACTGGAAATTTCTAACCCAAGAGAAACATTATGTTAACGAGCATTTGACTATCCAGCCAGACTCAGTTTTTGATGGTGTGACCATGTATGCCTGTGTCTGTGATACCAGACGATTTTTAGACATTGGTATGCTGGACGAGAAATATTTTCCTGGGTCTGGTGAAGACTATGACTATTCTTGCCTAGCCCGCATGAAAGGCTATCGTTCGGTAGCCACTACCAAGAGCTGGGTCTTCCATCACTGGAGTTCTACTTTCAGAGCTTTGGCTGATGAAAAAGAAGAGGTTAAGTCTCTACAAATTCCTGAGCTGAACTGGAACCAGAATCACGAGAAATGGGGTAAGGGTTTTGATATTTGGGGCTATAGATGTCCTAAATGTAATGAACGCATGGAGACCAAAGACGGCATCATAGCGACCTGTCCCAGAGACGGAGAGATTTATAATATGCCTGAAACTGTCTCGATGCCCCTCTGAGACACTGTTAATCCATCTCGAAAAAGACTAGCCTACAGGCATGGCTCAAAGATTCTGGGTTGGCGGT